>Ga0209588_1000182_pt1 | contig 17567 bp, 12 predicted proteins | sample Rivendell_Oct201_10_FD_188351 | JGI IMG/M metagenome (GOLD analysis project Ga0209588, IMG submission 188351) | Vadose zone soil microbial communities from the Eel River Critical Zone Observatory, Northern California, USA -... | ecosystem: Host-associated > Plants > Roots > Rhizosphere > Soil ...
GGTCCGTCCGACACACCGCGCAAGCATGGATCCGCAGTAGCAGCTGCTCGGGCTTGGGACTCGGCCGGGGAACTTCCTGCAGCTTGAGCCCCACGCCGGAGCTGCTTAAAACCATCGCTCGCATTATGAAGCCGCCTTAGTCTTGGACATATAGAGGTAAGGAGACTCGTATGAGTATAGCCAGCATTAATCCGGCAAGTGGCGAAGTGATGCGAACATTCGAGGAATTGAGCAACTCGGAGATCGACCGAAAGCTCGATCTGGCTTCTTCCGCCTTTCTTCACCATCGGAAGACGGAGTTCTCCGATCGCGCGCAGAAGATGCGCCGCGCGGCAGAGATTCTGGATTCCGAGGCCGAGAAGTGGGGTCGGCTGATGACACAGGAAATGGGCAAGACGCTCAAGTCCGCGATCGCGGAAGCGAAGAAGTGCGCGCTGGGGTGCCGCTTTTACGCCGACCGCGCTCAGGAATTCTTATCGCCGGAGTCGGTCCCTATCGAGAACGCCAAGGGCTACACTTACTACTTGCCGATCGGCCCAGTGCTCGCGGTAATGCCCTGGAACTTTCCGTTCTGGCAGGTCTTCCGATTTGCGGCTCCGGCGCTGATGGCGGGCAACATCGGAGTGCTCAAGCATGCCTCGAACGTGCCGCAGTCCGCGCTGGCGATCGAAGAGATCCTCAAGCGCGCCGGCTTCGCGGAAGGCGTGTTTCAGACGCTCCTGGTCGGCTCGGGCAAGGTTCAAAAAATCATCGAAGACCGGCGGATCAAGGCGGTCACGCTGACTGGGAGTGACGCCGCCGGTTCACAGGTAGCAGCCGCGGCGGGAAAACAGCTCAAGAAGACGGTGCTTGAATTGGGTGGAAGCGATCCGTTCATCGTCATGCCCAGCGCCAACTTTCAAGCCGCGGTGAAGACGGCGGTCACCGCGCGAACGATTAACAATGGCCAGTCTTGCATCGCCGCGAAGCGATTCATCGTGCATGAACGCATTTATGACGCCTTCCAGCGGGATTTCGTTTCCGCTTTCCAAAAGCTCAAGGTGGGCGAACCAATGCGCGAAGAAACCGACGTGGGTCCTCTCGCGACACCTGACATTCTCAAGACGTTGGAGGAGCAAGTGAACCAGTCGGTAGCGAAGGGAGCGCGACTGTTGGTCGGTGGCAAGCGGATCCCTGGCCCAGGCAACTACTACGCTCCCGCGATCCTGGCCGACATTCCCAAATCAGCTCGCGTCTATTCGGAAGAAGTGTTCGGACCGGTGGCGCTGCTGTTCAAGGTCCAAAACATCGATCAGGCAATCCAACTTGCCAATGAAAGCGTGTTCGGTCTCGGAAGCAGCGTCTGGACGCAAGACGATGGCGAGCGGAAACGATTTATCGACGAGCTCGAGGCAGGACAGACCTTCATCAATTCGATGGTCGCTTCCGATCCGCGGCTGCCGTTCGGCGGGGTGAAACGCTCGGGTTACGGCCGGGAGCTCGGCCGCGAAGGAATTCGAGAGTTCGTGAACATCAAAACGGTCCAGGTGGCGGAGATCCGCGAGTCAAAGGTCGAGTAGCCCCATCACCCGGTCACTCCTCGGGCAGGGGACCGCGAACGCGGAAAATACCTTCGAAATCTCGATAACTGCACGGCTCTTGCGCCCAGGTGTGCGCATGGCGACGTTTTGAGAGTCGGAGGCAGTTGCCTCCAAGCAAGGAGATACCGAATGCAAAACAACCCGAAGCCTGGCCAAAACCCGCAGCAACCAAATCCCCAGCAAAACCCTCAGAAGCAAGGCGGCTTGGGCGAAGAGCGGCGGCCGATGCCGAATGATCCGAATCGGCAAGGCCAGGGCGGAGAGCGGACAGGACAACCTGGCCAGCTTCCGAATCAGCAACCGCCGCGCAAGGCGGGTCAGCAGTAACTTTCCTTTGCCATTCACCTGCTGCTTCTGGCGGCAATCATCTCCTTCATCATTCATTTGGTTCGCGGGCGCAGCGTCGGGGTTTAGCTCTTTGGCGGAGGCAGATAAACCGAACTGAGGTTATAAGAGGAGTTCGCCTAACCTCGGTGAGGTGCCAATTGCCGTCTTCGCCCAATGAGCCTGTCATTCCTCAGGAGAAACTCCCGGGAATTCGCCATATCGTGGCGGTCGCCTCCGGTAAGGGCGGCGTCGGCAAGTCGACTGTAAGTGTGAATCTCGCACTCGCCCTTCAACAGGTGGGCGCGCGAGCAGGTCTGGTGGATGCGGACATCCTAGGCCCAAGCATTCCAGTGATGCTGGGACTGCCCCGGGGACAGCCGCCGATCGTGAATCCCGAAGGCCAGGCCGTGCCCGCCGAGCGCTTCGGCATTCGGACGATGTCGATGGGCATGCTCACCGGAGACGACGCGCCCGCAATTCTTCGCGGCCCAATGGTAACCAAGTACTTACGGATGTTCGTGTCCGGGGTCGCGTGGGGAAAACTGGATTACCTGATTTTGGATTTGCCACCAGGCACTGGGGATACGCAGCTCACGCTTGCCCAGGGAACGCCACTCTCGGGAGCGGTCATCGTCACCACGCCGCAGGACGTCAGTCTCAACATTGCACGACGTGGATTGCGGATGTTCGAGAAGGTTCAAGTGCCGATTCTTGGCGTGATCGAGAACATGAGCAGCTTCGCCTGTCCTCATTGCGGAAAAAATACCGACATCTTTCGCCAAGGGGGCGGACAACGAATGAGTCAGGAGCTGGGGGTCCCTTTCCTGGGCGCGATCCCGCTGGATGCCGATGTGGTCATCAGCGGAGATGAAGGCCGGCCGATCGTGGCGAGCAAGCCTGAATCTGCAGTCGCTCAGGCTTACCGAGCGATCGCCGCACACTTGCGCTCTCAACTGGACGCGGCTCAGCGCACGGTCTTGCGGCCCTTCATCTGGAACTGGGACACCGACGAGGGCACGCCGGGTTGGCACGAATCGGCAATCGGTGCTTCCGATGCGAAAACGACTCCGGTGGGCTTCACCAAGCGCGATCCGCGAACCTTATCGGTGCTGTGGCAGGACGGCCGCCGCGATGACGTCGACGTGCGAGATCTGCGCCTTGCCTGCGCGTGTGCGATGTGCGTCGAGGAGATGAGCGGTCGCAAGATGCTCGATCCCAATTCCATCCGCAAAGACGTTACTCCCCGAACGGTGAGCAGCATCGGCAACTACGCGATTGCGGTCACCTGGAACGATGGACACACCTCGGGGATCTACTCGTTCGAGCTCCTGCGCCACCTGGGGGAACGCGCCCGAGCGCAGACCGCGTATCATGTCTGAGCGCGTGGCGACGATTACCGATCCAGCCATTACCATTCGAGCGGAGCCATCGCCGCTGGACGCGAGCTTGTGCAAGTTCACCGTCAATCGGGTCGTTCATTCGGGAGGCCCCTTCCTGTTCGACAGCAAGCAAGCCGCGGAGGGCTCTCCTCTGCCGGAAGTGCTCTTCCGGATTCCCGGAATCGCCACGATCCTCGTTGCGGACAACGTCGTCTCGATCACCAAGGATTCGAACACATCGTGGCTTCAGCTGATGAAGCCCGTCGGCGCCGCAATTCGAAACCAGCTCACTTCCGGAGCTCCCGCGATTCTAAGTGTGCGACCTACCCGGCTGGTCGATGCGCAGAGCGACGGAGAGCTCAAAAGGCTTGCCCAGGAGCTGCTTGATCGCGAAATCAACCCGTCCGTTGCGTCACATGGCGGAAAGATCTCGGTCGTTGACGTCAAGGATGGAAACCTGTTCATCGCCATGAGCGGCGGCTGCCAAGGCTGCGCGGCATCGCAGCTCACTCTGCGCCAAGGCGTGGAGGTGATGGTCCGTCGGGTTCTTCCTCAGATCCGCGAAATCATCGATTCCACGGATCACTCCGCAGGCACCCAACCGTTCTACAAGAGCGACGCCTGATTTGCGGCTAATTCTCGACTCGGCAAACGCTCGAGCCGAGCGCGGGTCCCTCGGGCTGTCCGTTGGGCATGACTCCGCCGCGCGCCTGCTCTAACTCACTGTTCTGCAAGCAACGAATCGTGTGTTTGATCAGCTGCAGCTTGATCTTCTTCATTTCTGAGCGCCCCCCTTAAGGACCTCTACAAGCAGCAGCTAGCACCTCTGCGACATGTAGGGAATAGGAATGTCAAGTATTCTATTCGGCTACTTGGTAGGCATACATGCGAGCATGGCCCCAGTGTACCGACCTGTGTGCACGCAGTCTTGTACCGCGAGTCCTAGCCGAAACCGCGCGGCGTGGAAGTGTAAAAGTCATGAAAACCATAATAGACGGTTAAAAGCGGAACAGTCCGATTAGACTGTGGGGTGTGCCGGTGAGTCACCGCGGGTCGGACACAGACTATCTAGCGCTGTTCGACGCGGCTCCGGACGCCATGGTGATCCTTGACTCGGAGGGTCTGGTGCTCGACGCCAACGAGCGCTTAGAGAGTCTTTTCGGCTATCCCCGCGATCAGCTCCTGGGAAAGTCGGCGGAACTCCTGGTTTCCGGTCTGTTCCGAGCTGCGAATGCCCCGCCTGACCCCTCCCAAACCCGCCCAAACACGGGCTCTTTTGCGGAGCTTTACGGCTTGCGTCGGGATGGCACCCAGTTTCCAGCAGAAATCAGCGTCAGCCAAATACGGCGCAGTGGCGAGTCCTTAACCATCGCAGCCATTCGCGATGGCACCACTCGCCAGAAGGTCGATGAGAAGTTTCGAAGGCTTCTGGAGGCGGCTCCGGATGCAATGGTGATCATCGATCAAGCGGGCCACATCCAGCTGGTCAATGCCCAGGTCGAGGCCTTGTTTGGCTACAGCAAACAAGAGCTCGTGGGACAGCCCGTCGAGGTGCTGATTCCTCAACGCTATCACTCGATCCATCCTGGACATCGCACCAACTACTTTCTCCAGCCGAGGACGCGTCCAATGGGTGCCGGCGGGTTGGCTCTTTTTGGGCTGCGCAAAGACGGAACCGAGTTTCCTGCCGAGATCCTGCTTAGCCCCTTGGAGTCCGAAGCCGGGACCCTGGCGATCACCGCGGTTCGCGACGTCACCGACCGCAAGCGAGCGGAGGAAGAACGCTCCAGACTTTTCCAGGCGGAGGAAGCGATTCGGGTCAGGGATGATTTTCTTTCGATCGCTTCCCACGAGTTGAAAACCCCGCTCACCACATTGCAGATGCAGGCAGAAAGCGCGATTCGCGTCTCGATCAGGCAAAGCAATCACCCGATGGGTCCCGCGCTGATCAGGAAGCTGGAAGACATGTTCGCCGCGATCCGCCGGCTGTCGAGCCTGATCGACCAATTGCTGGACTTGAGCCGCCTCACCGCCGGAAAGCTCAGTCTCCAAAAAGAACGACTGGATCTTTCCGCCACCACGGCAGAGGTCCTCCGCCAATTCCGCGACGAGGTGGAGCGAACCGGCTGCAACGTGCGGCTATTGGCAGAGACCCCGGTTTGGGGATTTTGGGATCCCTTTCGGATCGAGCAGATCATCACCAATCTGATTTCAAATGCCATCAAGTACGGTCAGGGCACGCCGATCGAGGTGATGGTGACCGAGGTTGCGGATGGCAGGGCCCGCTTGTCGGTCCGCGACCATGGAATTGGAATCGCGTCCGAACATCGGGACCGCATCTTCGAACGATTCGAGAGACTGGTGTCTTCCAGGCAGTACGGCGGCTTGGGACTGGGACTGTGGATCGTCCGACAAATCGTCGAGGCCCACCATGGCTCAATCACCGTCTGGAGTCAGCCCGGGGCTGGCTCGATCTTCACCGTTGATCTGCCGCTCGAGGCTTCCGAACAACCCTCCCTAAAGCCGCAGCCCGCCGCGAAGGGCGCGTTGATCATGCTGGTGGATGATGACCCGATGATTCGAAATACGTTCTGCGAAGTCGTGCAGGACGAAGGGTTTAACGTGGTTGCGGCTTCCAACGGCCGAGACGCTTTGCGATTGCTTCAATCAGGCACCAGGCCTCAATTGATCTTCCTGGACCTGATGATGCCGGAGATGGATGGCTGGGAGTTTCGCGCCGAGCAGCAGAAGCTGCCCGAGCTCAGGCACACTCCGGTGATCGTCGTTTCCGCCGCGGACGGCGTGGACAAGATTGCGGACACGCTCGGCGTCGCGGGGTACTTGAAAAAACCGATCCAGCTCGATTCTCTCTTTCGGCTAATCGACCGCTACTGCGTCGCTCAAGCAAAGGGCCAAGAGCACGAGCGGAGCGCTCCAGGCACACTAGCGAATTAGTCCCGATGCGGTGAGCAGCACGGTAATCAGGCCCACCAACGATTCTCCTGCGATCGCCCCCGCTCCCGCGGACGGCGCCAGTTGCTCGGCCTCGCTCGCCTTGAGGTAGTGCACCAGTCCCACCAACAGCCCGCCAATGCAGAAAGTCACGCTGTAGTTCGCTGGGGCGATGAAGGCGATTCCCAGCGCCGTGGGTGATGGCGCGAACCGAGAGCTCGCGCGGAGTGAGCACGCAAGCGCCAGCACCACTCCGGCGCCGATTGCCAGCCCGACTGCGGTGACCGCGTGGCTCGGCAGGGCCGACGCTCCTCGGGACACCACCTCGCCCATCGCTTTCCATTGGATTCCGAATGGCACCGGCAGCCGCTCGGTGCCGAGCCCATAGGTATTGGTCAGCAGGAAGTACGCAGGAAGACAGGCAGCGGTTCCCAAGAAAATCCCGAGCAACTGCGCGATCCACTGGGATCGAGGGTCCGCGCCAAGCCTCTGGCCAGCGCGAAAGGACCAAAGCGTCGACACGGTTTGAGCAGCGCTTCCAGCGGGAACCGAGCCTGCGGCGACGTTGAAGGAGAGCGGTTGCCGGCCCCACCCGACGATCCCAAAGAGCGCCTGAGCCAGCTGGCCAATCTGACCGAAGGGGGCAATGTCCGTCTCGCCAGCGGCGCGAGCGCAGACCGTGCACAGGATGAGCGAAAGCAACAGCGCGAGCAGCGTGTACACCGGGTTGAGATCGAACAGCCAAAGCCCGCCCAGCACCGTCACGAGAACAGCTGCAATGCCCAGGATCAGCAGTCCCTTCGGCTTCTCCGACGATTGGCTGTGGAGAGGAAGATCTCGCACTGCCCGGATCACGGTGGCGCCTTGCTTGGCAAACGCCACCCCCGCCGTGCCGACCATCAGCCCGACACCCGGCCAAGCCAGCCAACCAGCCAAGGACGAATAGTCAGCATTTGCGATTCCCTGATTCACCAGCCACGGAGCAATCATGCCCCATGCGCAAATTGCTCCGATCAGCAGGCTCAGCCCGGTGTGGGGTCCGACCATTAGCCCAACCCCCAGCATCAGCGGACTCCAGGCAATGCCCAAGGTCAACGACGAGCAAGGGATTCCCTGAATCGAGCCCCAGAACGCGCTCGCTTGTGGCACCAAAGTCGGCCGGCCGTCTCGAAACCAAACCACAGCCATGCTCGTCAAGGCGGAGCCCAGCAAAGCGCGGGTTCGTTGAATCGCCTCTCGGCTGCGCCGATGGAGGGCGGAAATAACCTCTGCCGCGGCAGCGCCGGTGGGAAAGGCGAGTTGTTCGGCGATCAGCAGCCGATCGCGGAGGTAGAAGCCGAGCACCGCGCCGAAGAGGCCCAGGCCCACGCCCCAGAGCGCCAGTTGGGGTAGCGAAAAACTTCGGCCCGCCAACATCAGGCCTGGGATCGCCCCCAGCAAACCGATCGCTGACGGCATCGCACCCATGGACGCCGCGGTGGTTTGAGTGATGTTGTTCTCGAATACCGAATAGGGAGCGCTTCGGCGGAACCAGCCAGTCGAAAAAAATGTAAAGCCCAGGATCGATGCCAAGATCGCTCCGGCGTCCCACCAGCCGGTCTTCAACCCCATGTACGTATTGATCGATGCATTGAGGATACCGATCACAATCCCGGCGACGACCGCTCGGAACGTCAGCTCGGGAGCTTGGGGCATAGCGTGAGCAGTGTGCTGCGCTTACGAAGCATGCCTCGGTTCTGGGTTGGCGGCCACTCTTCGGATTCCCTCGCCACGGCCGGGACCGGTGGCTATAAGCCAGGCATGACTGACGTCGCCTACCAATCTCGAATCCGGATTGAGCGGGTCAAGGGACCGATTCGCCGGGCCTTTCTTCCCGCCGAGCAGCAACCCGTCATCTTTGGTGTTCACGGAGCCGTCGCCAAGCATTACAAGGTGGCGCCGGACGCGTACGAGCCGCATGCCACCACGCTCGACTACGTGATTGCCGCAGCCGCGGGTTGACTGACTGGAACTTTCGGAGGCGCGCTGGAAGCGCGCCAAATCTCTGCTTCCAATGATCGTCTGACCGCCGAGGCGGTCGGCGACGTTGAGTTGGAGGGACACGTCCTGGTGATCCGCCGAATCCGTGTTCGATTCACGCTCAAGGCCGCTCGTTCCCAACAGCAAACGGCGGAGCGCGTACACGGAACCTTTGCGGAACACTGTCCGGTCTATCGCTCGCTCAAAGACTGCATCGCGATGACCACCGAGCTTGCTTTCGTAGCCGACGAGTCGTCGGTCTGAGGCTGGGTTCCTCACTCGCTGGTGGGAATCGGCGCGATCCCCTCGACCGGGTGGTTGACGCATTGAGCGGCTCGTAGGCCGGCTCCGAGCGCCACCGCCTCTTCGGGGTTGACGATTTGCGGAAGCTCGCGCTCGAAAAATCGCCGGACCCCGCTGCGTACGAACGGTATCCTTGAGACCCCGCCCATCACCACCACGTCGGTGAGATCCGAGGGCGCAAGCTTCAAAGACTCCAAAGTCTCCACGCAAGTGGCCAACGACCGCTCGAGGAACTCCTTGCAGAGCGCTTCAAACTCCGGCCGGCTCAGCGATTGACGAATATCCATCGGCGTGGGCGAATCGACGATCCCCTCCACCAATACCTCCGCGCTCTCGGCGGAGCTCAACTGACGTTTCGCTCGCTCGCAGGCCAGCAACAATCGCTGCCATTCCACTACCCGCTGTCGAAGCTCGATTTGATGATCGCGCCAGAAACGGTCCGCGATCGAGTTGGCGATTGAGAGATCGAAGTCATCGCCTCCCAGCCACGCGTCGCCCTTCGCTCCCAGCACGTGAAAATTATCATGCACGACGTCGAGGACGCAGAAATCAAACGTGCCGCCCCCAAAGTCATAAACCGCGACCATTTCATTTTTCTTTTGGCCCATCCCGTAAGCGAAAGCGCCCGCGAGCGGCTCATTGAAAATATCCAAAACCTCGAGCTGCGCCATTTGCGCGGCCCGTCGCAGAGCGTCTCGTTGCGCCGTGCCAAAACTGACTGGAACGGTAAATACCGCCCGGGTGACCGGGGTGCCGAGGTACTTTTCTGCAATCTGCCGCACGTGCCCAATCACCAAGGCACAAATGTCGACGGGATGGTGGGACTTGTCGTCGATCTCGATCACCACCGAGTCGTTCACGCCCCGACTGGTCCGATATGCCGCCTGCTGAAGCATTCCGGCGACCGCCGGATCAGAGAAATTGCGACCCAACAAACGCTTGATCGAAGAAACGGCACGTCGCGGATCCTGGACGAGGACTTGCTGCGCGTTCCACCCCACGCACGGAGGGCCTCCGTCAGGAAAGGCCACCAGCGACGGCTGCAAAATCCGGCCCGCCTCATCGGGAATAACCGTCACCCAGCTGCCGATCGCGGCCGAAGCGCTGGTGTACGTGGTTCCGAAATCGATCCCGATCGCTCCCGCCACCGTTCCTTCGGGTCGCGACTTTCGACCCTGGCTGGGACCATTGGCGCCGGGTTTTGCCTCCTCCGCGTGCTTGCGAAGCTGAGCCTCGTGCTCGGGGTCAAGCTTGATCGCCACTCCCGGTGATCGGTTTTCGCGCTTTGCGCGCTCGGAGCTGAGCACGCGCTGAACGTGGCCGATCAGCTTCAACTTGCTTCCGTTGGGAAGCTCGACGTGAAGCTCAACCCCCGAGCCCATCGTCGGCTCTCGAGGAGTGTTCAGAAAAATTCCGCCCGGGCCGGCATTCAGGCTCGCCAGCCGCGCCACCTGCTTCCATTCAGGGCATTTGATGCTGATCCGCCAGTCCCGTTGAAGCGACTCCGGGTTGGGCGGGGGCACCTTCGGCGGAACGGTCACGACTTCGCAGCATACTCCAAGATCGCCGTTTCCGGTTCGGAGCTGGCCACCACCTCCCAGCCGCGGAGCCGCTGTCGGATTCGCTCGCGCAACGCGCCCGTCACACCTTCGATCGCGATGGTCGGCCGGGCCGTAACGTTGCGCAATTTTGCAAGCAAGGCCGCCGCCCGCGCCGACGAGCCAGCCGCGATGTCAAGTTCCCCGTTCGCGTCGTGAAAGAGCGATCCCTCTCCGGGACAAATCGCGGCCCGCACGACAATTCCGTGCTCGAGCGCGGAGCGAGCCAATTCGCGCGCGAACCGCGCCACGCCGATCAGCCCTTCGTCCGGACCGATTCGGAACGGTGGACGCTTGTAGGCGGCCAGCGCCAACATCTCCCCCACCTGCGACATCCGGCTCTGGTAAGGCTCGAGGAAGGCACTCGCCTCCCGAGCAGCCCGCCCCAGCAGTTCGTGGGAGGCGGCAAGATCGACCGAGTCCCCGCGGTTGGCGATTTCGCCCAGGTAGAAGACCGAGCGGACGATTGGCGTCACCTCGGCCTGCGCCGACCCGGCGGCGCGCAGCGCGTGCGCCAGCAAATGATGCGGCGGATCGGGGGCAAACCACAATCGAAGCAGCTGCAGCTCTTCGGGGCTCTCCATTTGCTGACGCTCATCGAGAATCTGATCCACCACCTCGCCTGGAAAGCCGGAGCGCTTGGGCGAGTTTGCGCGAGCTGCTCGCTGTGCTCTCGCGTGCCAGAAAGGAAGCAGCGATGGATCCGGCGCGACCGGCGCCAATCTTCCATCCTGGGCTGCCGCAAGCAGATCCACCGAATCGAGCTGTCGGTAGGTCAGACCGAAAGCGGGCAAGAAGAGAACCCGGCGCGTCGCGGTCGGATCCTCCTGAGCGCCACAAAGCACGACCAGCGGAACGCGCAGGCATTCCTTGACCCGGTCGGCAAGCTTTCCGTCGGGCAGTGCGCCCGCACGCGGCGCGAGGAATCGCGCGGTCCGCCACTCCTGGCAGAGCGACCGGATCTGATCGCTGAGGAGGCGAAACGCGTCGAACATCGAGGCCACTCGCTCCGCTTCGGCCAGGACGATCGACACCAGCTCTCGAAGCTGGGCCCGAACCTCTTCCAAGTGCGCCGGGAGGATCAGCTCTTCCAGTCCGTCGAAGCTGAGCCGCTCGATTTCTTGGGTCGAAAGCGAGCGAAGCGCGCTACGGACGCTGACGTAGGTGATTCCTTCCACCAGCCAGGGCTCCCCACGAACCCGAGGGGCCAGACGCGGAAGATAGGAGGAAAGGATCCGGTGCAGCTGCCGCCGTTTCAGCCTCCACTCGCTGCCTGCTCGCGGTTGCTCGGCCGAGAGCTCTGAATTGCTGGGGTGCAATCCCAGGGATGCATCCTCAAATCCACCCCGAAAAAGACTGGTCACCACGTGCGACAGCGGGCCTCCCACCGAGGTGGTGAATGCAATCGCACCGCTCTCCTGGAACCCTCGACGAGGCAGCCCCTCTTTCACGTAGCGGCGGTCTCCGCAGAAGAGGTGGTGCGCCTTGTTGACCTGCACCAGGCCGGAGGCTCCCAGCGCGTGGCCGAAGGTCAGTAACCCGCCCAGGGGGTTTGACCAGCCTTCCGACATCCGCTCGGCGCTGCGCTTCCAGGACAGCCCGGTGCCGAGCAAGAAGCTCAGCTCGATGCTCGGGAAGGCATCATGGGTCACCGCAAAGGCGGACGACGGAAATACGGAAAACGGCAAGTGCGCATCGTCGGCGGTGCTGGCCATCGCCTCGCGCACCGCGGTGGCGAACACCATTGGCGTCGGACGATGGAGAATGCTGGCGCTGCTCGCGCCTTCGCCGACCCCCAATACTTCGGTCACCGGTGCGGTTCGGTATCGCGAGCCTCGGCCGAGCGCCGCCCGTCCTGCCAGCTCATAGTCGGAGGTGACGATCGTCGCCGCGGCGCCGCAGCAGGGCGCCGCGATGTCGGTTGCGTTGAAATAGGGCGTGCGCTGCGGGCCGCGCCGAAACTGCTGGCCCGACTCGATCCCCGGCAGATAGAGCGCGCCGGCTTGAAATTTGCGCTCTGCCACCCGCTCGAGAAATTGGGCCACCTCTTCGCGAGAGAGGTTGAGGGTTCGGCGGATGCTGTCCATCAGCAGGTCGCCAATCGCGAGCATGTCCAATCCACGCTCCTGGTCCGTCTCCCCCAACACGGTGCGAATCTGGTACTGCGAGGCGTAGCCCGACGGGATGATTTGCCCTGCGACGACCAGAATCGTGACCGGCTCTTCAACGTTGCGGGCCGCGCGCACGGCCTGGGCAAAGGCCCATGCTCCGCTGTCCGAGGTGCCAACCACGAATTGCGACACCACTCGCCGCGGCAAACCCAGCAGCGCACGCAAGCCCTGAGGGACGAGCCCGATGTTCATCCGCTCGTTCGGGTCCAGACCCGGCATCGAGGTGACGTACAGGTGGGTGATCGCGTCCCTCGTGCTTCGGTAGTCGCCGCCGATCGCCCGGTACAACGAGGTCAGCGAGCGGTGGGCGGCCGACGCGAACAGATCGGTCAGGCCGATCGGCGAGTCGAGACCAAAATCGCGCCGCCAATCCTCCGCTTTGGCCCGTCCATCCTCGCTTCGGTTGGGGAAGCGAAAGAAAAGGCGCGAGATTTCCTCGTCCGGCAACTCGGGGTGAGGCTCGGTCAGCCAGGCGCGGCTGCGCCGGACCGCGGGCAAGTGGCGAGGGTTGGCGGAGTACTCCCCGGCGACGACGAAGACGCGACGGCGCATGCTCGCTTTAAACCACGAGTGTTAAGCGAACGAAAACTAATGCGAAAAAGTCGCAACGATCCGCGTCGCCGGGTGTCGCAGCTCCCTCTGTTCGCAACCAAGGTGTCACTTGACTCACTTGGTAACTCAGTTATGCATTCCGTGCGAGCCCGCACCTTCGGACTCGAAGGGGAAGACACATGCTTACTTCATCGATGCGCACAATCGGATTCACTGCTCTATTTGTTTGCCTGGGGGCTTTCTCGGCCTCCGCCCGCGACCGCGACCGCCAGTTTCGCGCCAACCTGAACACATTCGAAGAGACGCCCGCGATTGTCGGCAACGGCGCCGGCCATCTTCGGCTGACCCTCCACAACGATATGACGATGGATTTTGAGCTGACCTTTTCCGGGCTGACCGGCGCTCCTATGGTCGCTCATATTCACATTGGCCAGCGCGGGAATGCGGGCGGCGTCACCATCTTCTTTTGTGGCGGCGGCGGACGTCCAGCGTGTCCTGCCGATACTTCGGGCACGGTTACCGGGACGATTACCGCTGCGGACGTGATGGCGCTGCCGGCCCAGGGAATCGCGGCCGGCGATCTCGCCGCGGTGCTGCGCGCGATGCGCCGTGGCGACACCTACGGCAACATGCACACCGCCTTGCATCCAGGCGGTGAGATCCGCGGGCAAATCCAGGGGGGCGGCGGTAACGACGAGGGCGAGGACAACTAGCTCGCGAGGATCGCCAAAAGGTCCCCGGCCTGAACGGTGCTCTTGAGACCGGGGACCAGCTCCTTGATCCGTCCGGCGCGTGGCGCGCGGACGACCGTCTCCATTTTCATTGCCTCGAGGGTGAGAACGGCAGCGCCCGCCGCGAGCGTGTCGCCTGGCTTGCAGTGCAGCGCGACCACCGATCCGGGCATCGAGGCCGCCAACTGAGAAGGATCGCTCGGGTCGGCGAGGCGGCGCTCCGGCAGAAGCGAGGTTCTGCTCCGGTCGCGCACTTTGACGAAGCGAGCTTGGCCGTTGAGAGCAAAATACACGGTGCGCATCCCCTCCTCGTCCGGATCCCCCACCGCGGAGAGGGAAATCACCAAAGTCTTTCCGGGCTCGAGGTCGACCAGCACCTCCTGGCCGACTTCCAGGCCATAGAAGTAGGTCGGGGTATCGAGAATCGAAACATCCTCGAACCGCTCGACTGAGGCAAAGTAGTCGTCCAGCACCCGGGGATAGAGCGCCGCGCTCACCGCGTCGCGACGCGTGACCGGCCGACTCAGCTTTGGCGCAAGCTTTTTTGCCACCCCCTCGAGGTCGGTTGGGGGCAAGCTGTCGCTCGGCCGTCCCTTGATGATCCGCATGCCCTTGAGAACCGCGGCCCGCAGATCCTCGGGAAACCCACCGGGCGGACTTCCCAGCTGGCCCTGGAAATAGTCCACCACGCTGCTCGGGAAATCCAGCCTTGGCGCCGCGGCCAAGACCTGGGCTCGGGTGGCGGCGACGCTCTCCTCGAACGAGTCCTTCTTCGCCAGCAGATCGTTCTTCAACAGAAAAATTGCGAAGTCGCCCACCATCTTGCTGCTCGGCGTGACCTTGGGGATGTCGCCCACCAGCTGATTGACGATCGCAAACGCGTCCTTCACGTCATTCCAGCGATGCAACAGCCCCATCTCCGCTACCTGAGGCCGAAGGTTGCTGTACTGACCGCCGGGAATCTCGTGGTAGTAAACCTCGGAGGTGGAGCTCTTCAGGCCGCACTCGAAGGGTGCGTAGTACTCGCGCACGTCTTCCCAGTAGTCGCAGAGCGGCTGGAGCTTTTTGTTGGTCAGCAGGGTATCTCGGCGATTTCCCCGTAGCGCGGAGACCAAAGCGTTGATGCTGGGCTGGCTGGTCAGGCCGGCCATCGAGGCGAGCGCGACGTCCACGATGTGAACCCCGCGATCGATCGCCACCAACAGTGCGGCGACCCCGTTTCCGCTGGTGTCGTGCATGTGCAAGTGGATTGGCAGCCGGACCGCCTCCTTGAGGCGATCGATCAGCATCCCGGCCGCTCGAGGGCGCAACAGTCCCGCCATGTCCTTGATGCACAGAAAATGCGCACCCATGCCCTCGATTTGCCGAGCGAGCTCAGCGTAATACTCGAGCGTGAACTTTGGCCGCTTGGGATTGGCGACGTCTCCGGTGTAGCAGATCGCCACTTCCGCCACCTTTCCGGTGCGCAAAATCCGCTGCACCGAAACCTTCATGCTGTCCAGATCGTTGAGCGAATCGAAAACCCGGAAGACGTCCACCCCGGCTTCGGCTGCCTCGTCAACGAAGGCCTCCACCACGTTATCCGGGTAGCTGGTGTATCCAACCGCATTCGCTCCTCGCAGCAGCATCTGCAAAAGAATGTTGGGCACCGCGACCTTGAGCTTTTTCAGGCGGTCCCAAGGATCCTCGTTGAGAAAGCGATACGAAGTATCGAAGGTCGCGCCGCCCCAGACCTCCAGGCTGAACAGTTCCGGCGCCAATCGGGCGACCGAGGGGGCGATCTTACAGATGTCGTAAGTCCGCATCCGGGTTGCAAGCAGGCTCTGATGTGCATCGCGCATCGTGGTGTCGGTGAGCAGCGGCCTTTGCTGCTGCAGGACCCACTGGGCAAGGCCTTGGGGCCCCTTTTCGGCGAGAATCTGCGCCGTTCCCGGAGGTGGTGGATCACGAGGGACGTTGGGCAATCGTGCTTCCCGGAAGTCGGTGGGGGAAAGCCTCTGCTCGGCTTTCAGAGTGGGGTGCCCATTGACGATCACCTCTCCCAGGTAGTGCAGCAGCTTGGTGGCGCGGTCGCGGCGCAGCGGGAATTGGAACAGCTTCGGCGCTTCGTCGATGAACCGGGTGTGGGTCTCTCCTGCCAAGAAGGTCGGATGCTGAAGCACGTTCTCGAGGAACGGAATGTTGGTTTTGACCCCACGAATGCGCATCTCCCGCAGAGCGCGCAGCGCCTTGAGCGCCGCTTGGTGGAACGTGGGGCCGTATCCAGTCACTTTGATCAGCAGCGAGTCGTAATGCGGCGAGATGTACGCGCCGGGGTAACCGTTGCCCGCGTCCAGACGAACTCCGAATCCCGCGCCAGTGCGCCAGGCGCGGATCGTTCCGCTGTCCGGTCGAAACTGATTGGCCGGATCCTCGGTAGTGACCCGGCACTGGACGGCGAACCCTCGCGGAACGATCGAGCTTTGGTCTGCGATCGCAATCTCCGGAGCCGAAAGCGGGTGGCCTTCGGCAATCCGGATTTGCGCTTGCACCAGGTCGATCCCGGTAATCTGCTCGGTGACGGTGTGCTCTACCTGAAGCCGAGCATTCACCTCGATGAAATGATGGGAGTCGCCCGACACCAGAAATTCGACCGTGCCCGCATTGCTGTATTCTGACGCTCGCGCCAATTTGAGCGCATCCGAGCAGATCCGCCTTCGCAGGGGCTCGGAAAGGTTTGGCGCCGGGCCGATCTCGATCAGCTTTTGATGACGCCGCTGGACCGAGCAGTCGCGCTCGTACAGATGGACCAGGTTTCCCGTGGAATCTCCGAGAATCTGCACCTCGATGTGCCGCGCCCGTTCCAGAAATTTCTCGAGGAAGACCACGGAGCTGCCAAAGGCGAGCTTCGATTCTGAGCGAGCTTCGGCAATCGCGCCTTCAAGGCCGGCTGCCTCGCGCACCAGTCGCATCCCTCGCCCACCCCCGCCATGCGCCGCCTTCACCAGGACCAGCCCGTGCGCATTGAAAAACTCCCGCGCCCGCTCCATCGCGGTGGACTCCGGACCCTCGAGCGTGATCCCAGGCACCACCGGCACGCCGGCCGACACGGCCAACTCTTTGGCCTTGATCTTGTCACCCATCAACCGGACGGTCTCGGGTCGGGGGCCAATGAAGCGCAGTCCTCGCGCTTCGCAGGCGGCGGCAAATTCCCAGTTCTCGCTCAGAAAACCGTATCCAGGGTGAACCGCGTCGGCTCGCGCTTGCTGCGCGATGTCGATGATCTCATCGATGCCCAGGTAGGCCTCCACCGGACGCTTGCCGCGGCCAACCAGGTAAGCCTCATCGGCTTTGTGCCGGTGCTCATGGGTACGGTCTTCCTCGCTGTAAATCGCGACGGTGGCAATCCCAAGCTCGTTGCAGGCTCGGAAAATCCGGATCGCGATTTCGCCTCGATTGGCGCACAGCACTTTCTTGAAGGATCTGATCTGCATCGATGATTCCCGCGGTGGCTGGCAGCTTGCCGGGCGCCCGTTTTAGCTCGAATAAACCCCCGGTGCACCGCGGCCAGCCCGACGCGAAACTGCGAGGTCGGTTTCGACCCGCGAATTCCGCGTTTCGAGCGGCGGTCGGGCACCAACCCTTAGTGGACTTGGCCGAGGCTCACCGGCGCTGGCCTCGTCTGGAGTAGGACGTCCCGAACACCCGATCGCAGATCGGGAAGGTGATGTTGAAATTCCAGCGTCCCATCAGTTGCAGATTATGATGCGTCTGGTGGTGCCGCCGCAGCACGCCAAGCACAGCCAGTCGACCCACCGCCGCGTCCTCCGGCAGGTGATAGGCAAAATGAAGCCACTCATAGGTCAGGTAGTAACTGATTCCGACGGCGACGAACAGCCATCCGGCATTGGGGGAAATTAGCAAAAAGAGCGCCAAGCCGATCGGCGTCGCGATTCCTCCGATAAAGAAGAGTAGC
>Ga0209588_1000183_pt1 | contig 17539 bp, 13 predicted proteins | sample Rivendell_Oct201_10_FD_188351 | JGI IMG/M metagenome (GOLD analysis project Ga0209588, IMG submission 188351) | Vadose zone soil microbial communities from the Eel River Critical Zone Observatory, Northern California, USA -... | ecosystem: Host-associated > Plants > Roots > Rhizosphere > Soil ...
GCCTACTCGGCCGCGGTCTCCACAGGCTGATGCAGTTGACCTGATACGCACGCTTCAATCCATCGATATGTCGGGATGAGCCCCACTCGCAGCGGCGTCTTGGGCTCCCAGCCGAGAACGCTTCTCAGCCGCGAATTGTCACTGTTGCGGCCGCGCACGCCCTGTGGACGTAAGGTGTCGTGGCGCTTTACCAGCGTCTTGCCCGCAATCCTCGAGATGATGTCGACAAGCTCATCAACGCTCACCAATTCATCCGTGCCAAGATTGAGGGGCGCGCCGTGGTCAGATCGCATGATGCGATAGATGCCTTCGACGCAGTCATCGATGTACATGAACGATCGCGTCTGCATTCCATCGCCCCAGATCTCGATTTCGCTTCCATCGGCGAGCAATGCGACCTTCCGGCAAATTGCCGCGGGCGCTTTCTCGCGGCCTCCGTCGAAGGTACCGAGCGGCCCATAGACATTGTGGAAGCGCACGACCCGTGTCGCAAAGCCCCAATCTTCGGTGAAGTATTGACAGAGTTTCTCGGTATAGAGCTTTTCAAGCCCGTAACCCTCCTCAGGGTCGGCGGGGAATGCGTCTTCCTCCCGCAGCGGCACGACATCGGGCCTTTTCTGAAGGTACTGAGGGTATACGCATGCCGAAGACGCAAACAAGAATCGCTTCACCCCGTTTGCGCGGGCCGCGCGGAGCGTATGAACATTGATGAGCGTATTGTTCAAAGTGATACTCGCATGCGACGAGCTGATGTAGCCGATGCCTCCCATGTCGGCAGCGAGGTGATAGACCTCGTCGATATTCTTGGTCACCTTCAGGCATTCGGAATGATTCCGGAGGTCCGCGATAACGAACTCGTTGGCGTCGGTACTTTGGTATTCTGGCGCCTTGACGTCTGCGCCGCGCACGACATGTCCACGCTTGACGAGATACTTGACGAGATGGTGCCCAATAAATCCGCCCGCACCGGTAACCAGAATCGTCGGCTTATTTCGCATGGCAATCGTTCCCTAAACATCTCCCTTCAGCGCTTCGCGCCTCACGATACTCGGGATCGAGGCCGATCGATTACTGCAACAATGGAGTAATCCGGTTGGGCCTCTGCTCCGGCATGCGCTTTCGAGCGCATTGCCGTGGCGATCCGGGCGAGATCGCTCAACATGCGTTCTGCGGGCCGATTGCAGTTTCAGGGTTTCCCGCTTGCCGACGACGGTCTCCGGCGTGCCGACGCCGTGTGACAGCCGAGGCGAACCGATGGCCTGAGAGGTTCAAGCGGGCCGGCAATCAATAGACCACCAGCCGGCCGTTCGGCTCCACGCCCTTCCCGCGCAAGGCGTCCCAGTCGAGAACCTCATGCCCCCACACAAAGCGCGCGGGCCCGCCCGTTCGCGGAACACGATAGACGTTGCCGTCAAACAGGTTGTTGCCGTCCGTGATGATGGAGAAGTTCTCATGGCCCGGCTTGACGTCGGACGCGCCTCCGGCACAGGCGGCGCCCTCAAAAGTCATCTCGTTGTCGTGGACTTTATTGTTGCGCGTCTTGTATATCGGGCCGCCGTGAGCCCGAGCTTGGTCATCGCGGCCCTGGTCCATCAGCATGATCCCGCATTTGCTCGGGCTGACAGTCAGTGTGTTGCCATATACCTCCACGTCCTGCGACGCGGCAATGAGAATGTCGCTGCCCCCGAACCAGCCATTGTCAGCGATGCCGTTATGGCGGACGATGTTATTGCGAACGACTGCGTTGAACGAGATCTCGTGAAAGATACCGGCGCCGTTGTTGCGCTCGACGACGTTGCCCTCATAGAGCACGTTGTGGCAGTTGATATCACACCACAAGCCGGGACCGAGGTTGTCGTGGATGTGATTGCCGCGAAAGACGACACCATCACCCAAGGCGATCTTCACGCCACCGGCTTCCCACCCAGACGAGAATCCGCGAATGTTGTTCGCCCAAATCCGGTTATTATCGACCAGGACGTCTCGGCCCACGCCGGTAATGCCGATCTGGCCATTGTCATGAATGTTGCAGCCGCGTACCAGACTGCCTGTTCCGGCTGCAATTCCAGCTCCGCTGTTCAAGCGCACTTCGCAGTTCTCGACGGTCCATCCCACGGCTTCTTGGGCTTGGACAGCCCCCTTCTGAGCGACGCTCGCATACTTCTCGATGGTCACGTTCCTGATCAGCACGTTGGACGCCCAGCTCTCGAACGCGAACACGGCCACCGTGGCTTCGACCTTGCGGCCGGTCGGGTCGTCGGCGAAATAGATGCGTCCGCCGGCGTGATCGAAGTAGAATCCGCCCGCCTCGACGTCGTCCTTGCTCAGCACCTGGACGAGAGGCTTGTCGTCGATAAACAAGCCTTCTGGCAAGCTACATGCCGGAACCCCTTTCGCGCACTCCCCAAGTTTTTGTCCGCGCTGCTCTTGCCCACTCGCCATCCAGTAGCGTCCCTCGCGGCTGAAGTTCGCGAGCAAGCGGCTGCCGTTGAGAACCGTTTCGCCCTCGCCGTGGAAGCTCTGCACCGGCTTGGGCCGAATGGCTTGCATCCGGTGAATCCCGTTCTTGAGGCAGAATGCTGCGCCATCGCCGGCGCGGTCGACCGCGGTCTGGATCGAGGCACCGGGCTCCACCGCGATCGCACCTGGCGGACAGGGCTCGTCGGCAACGCCCCGAACGTCGGCCGCTGCCGCCACCGGCGGAGCCAGCAGCGCCAGCATCATAATCCTCAGCAGCCAATCGATGGGCCCGGCCGCAAGCGGGTAAATAACGCCCCAGCGGAAGCCAGTCAGTCGGCGCATCGTCGTCTCCCTAGTACATTCTCGGGAACAGGAAGGAGACCGCCGTACATACCGAGCAACTTCTGGCGTGAGCCTTCGCCCCGTCAGCGGACGTCGACATAAGCGTTATGGCCTGCGAGCAACTATCCGCGCGCTACCATCGATACCCAGGCCTTGCATTCCGAAGTGGGCAACCGCTCGCGATAACGAAGCATCGGGATACCAAATAAACCAGCGTGGCTGCCGAACATCACAAAATCCAATCTCTAACAAGATCTTCCGAAGGGTAGCAGGAGTAAAGAGCACGATGTGACCCGGCTTAGCGGCTTCGCGCCAGCGCTGGCCCATGAGCTTCGCGGGGAGACCAGCGGCATTGGGGGTGGTGACCAAAAGCCATCCACCCGAGGACAACCGTCCGTACAAGCTGGCCAATACGCCGCGCGGATCCCGAAGATGCTCAATGACCTCAAGACACACGATCCCATCGAATCGGAGTGTAGCGGGAAGATCGAAAAGATCACGGTATGCAGAAACGCCTAGTTCGATCAGATATAGTCACATCCAAAAGGCTCGACAGCAACAACATCAGCACCTCGTTTTCTTAAGTTCCTCCCGTGAGGGCTCCGCTGGGCCCTTTGTCGCGACGATATGAAGCTCTTCGAATCGCTCATTCCTGGAAAGCACGTGAAACCCGAACGATTGGATCAATCCGATCACCTCTTGCACGGCAACTCCAGTTGGCAACGCTCGCGGATGAATCTCGCAAAAAAGTGACGTGCAATGCGGACTGGACAAGGCTCCTCTCATTCCCTGCAAGGCCGCGTATTCGTGACCCTCGATGTCCATCTTCACTACCCGAGGAACGGGAGTGTTTATGTTCGCAACGAGGGAGTCAAAAGCGGCACACTCCACAACCTCGGTGTCGCACCCGTCATCGCAAAGGTGAGCCGACTGGCTAACCGCCTCCGGATCTCCAAGGGCGAGGTGGCATATTCCAGTTTTCTGGCTCAATGCCATTTTATGCGGTCTGATGTTTGATAGCCTGTTGACGCGAATATTCTCCAGCAACCTCTCGTAGGCATTTGTTTCCGGCTCGAATGCCAGCACAACGCCATCTGTGCCAACTCTCTTCGCTGCAAAAATTGTGAACAGTCCCAAATTGCTGCCCACATCAAGAAAAACGTCGCCCGCGTGAAGGCTGGATACGACCTTGGCCAGCATTGCGTTTTCTGAGAACCATGCACCCTCTACGCATCGAAGTTCGTGCGGTGTCCGCACTGAAAAGACGGCAGTAATGCCATGCAGCGAAAGTTCGACAGAAGCCGGATTTCCCTGGAGAGCCGCATAGGCGCGCTGCATGACCCTTCTCAGCCCCAGCCGACGGATGCCGGCGCCGACCACTGGCGAATAGGAAAGACGTCTTACGAATCCAGTAATTTGCATGGCTCTACCCCTTTCTGGTCTCGATGATTCAAGTCGCCGAGCGACGCGACATTCGCGGAAATCACCTGGTCTCGAATCGACTCGGCGTTCTGCATTTCAAGATGCCCTTTCCAATGCCTGCCGGTAAACGCTCGAGGCGCCAAAAGGACCTCTCGATCGACCCGAACTATCGGCTGGAGAAATTCTCGGGGAGCAGGTCAGCCGTCGCCGGGCTTTCTCCGAAGATCTCTTTCAACATGTAGCGGGCCACCGCCGATCGCGTATGGTTCGCAAGTACATGCTGCTGGCCAGCCTCGGCCATACGCACAAGCCGACCCTTGTCCACGAGAAGTGCGAGCAACTGGTCGGCGAGCGAGGCCCGGTCAGCGTCGTAGTAGAAGCAATGCACGCCGTCCTCGAGATAAAGACGGCGACGGTACCTCGGCCTGCTGATCACTGGAACGGAGCCGGCGAGGCAGGCCTCATAGTGACGATAGCAATCCCACCCATGGCCCTCAGGTGAGAGCACCAGCCAGGACCGAGCAAGCGCCGCCATGAATTCAGGATAGGGCAAAGGCGTGCACGGGGTGGCGACACGGAGACCATGGGCAGACAAGCTGTGAGCCGCCTCCAGGGCGTCCGTTCTTATCCGGTTGCAGAGAGCGCCGGCAAAAAAAATGTCGATATCCTTTCCGCGCGGAGGAGGGAGGCGACGCTCGTCCGGAACGAACAGGGACAAGGGGCGGATTCTGTCAAGCGCTTGCGGATCTGTGATCCGATCGAGGTCCAATTCTCTTTTGAAATACAGTGTGTTTCGCGGAAACAACCGGATTGTCGTCTCGCAGAGATTGCGTTCGTCCCTGACATCGACGATAGCGTGTCGGTTGGACCCGATAATAAGACGATTGAGCAGCCTTGAAGATGCTGGCGAACGACCAAAGGCCCGCAGCATACTTTTCGCAACCAATTTGTGCGGGGGTTGATCGAACCTGTGATCGGGGTGGATTGCCGGGAGCACGATGAGATCGTAGGTCTTATTGCGAATATGCCAAAGGGCGCCTGCAACGGTCGATGAAGCGAATGCTTCAGGGCGATGAGGTTCGTCGGCCGTCAAAGGCGAGCCCCACCGGATCCAGTGCGTGCTGTCGGGTCGCAGCGCCTTGAAAAAGCCGGAGCGAGAGATCTCGAGTATTCTCATCGGTGACGTTTCCTGCGCACAATCGCAGCCTCTGGACAGTCGCGAGCGGTGTCATCCGCATGAGGAATGCCAGGTCCCAGCAACGCCGCGGCTAGCGCAGTCAACAGTAACGGCCGCGCGGCGCCAGGCACGCTCATGGCGCCTCCTCGGCAGGGTCGGTCACTCCCTTCGAGCCAATCAAGACTGCGCGGTGCGGCAAGACGCCGAGCGCCTGCGCACGATAGACCATCACCGACCCGGTGCCGAAGCCGATCAAGCACCAGAACCATACGCCCTGCATGGGTCCCTCGAGCGCGACGTCGAAGGTGGCATTGATGATGATGGACATGACGTAACAGCCGATGAATAGGAACAGACCTGCCCAATCGGTCTGCCCGCGGCGGCGAGCGGTCAGCACAGCGCTCGTCAGCATGGCAAACCAGGAGGCGAGGAGGAGCACCCACAGCGCCACGCCCGGAACCCCGGCGCGCGCCAGCAGTGTCATGTGCACATTGTGGGGACTTCGCAGTGCCGGCGTGTCATTATCCGTTCGGAAGCCATTCGCGTCGGCCAGATTCAATCCGAACCCTCGTCCGGTCCAAAAATTTGGCCCATAGAGCGTATCCTTGACAATAATGCCCCACCAATCTAGGCGCCATGTCTTCGTATCTTCCGTCTGCCCTCCTGACCAGCCGACGATGCTCGCAACATGATCGACGATCTGACGCGTGCTGACCGAGCGCTCTTCTGAGAATCTCGCCTCTCGGTAGTCAGTGAAGGCCGTCTCGACGGCGTAGGCTGCAGAAAAAATCACCAGCCCGGCCATGAGAACGGTTGCCAGCTCGCGCACCTTGCCGAGCATGAGCGCCGCAAAGATGGCAGGAAGAACGAAGGCAAGCATCGCGCCCCGGCTCGAAACGCTAGCCATCAGCACCGTGGCAAACACCAGGACGATCCAGAGCGGGGTCACCTTGCGAAACCCGACAAGGGCGAACACGGAGGCTCCGGCCAGATGCACTGCGACCTCGCCAGATCCAATCTGAAGCAAGGGAACGTTGTATCCGGGCCAACGCGGAATGTGGTCCGCCATGTATCGACTGAACGCGAATACCAAAGGAATCGCCGGGATGTAAATGTTTAAAAATTCCCCATAGTAACGAAGCATCGTATTGATGCGGCGGCCGTCCTCCAGCAGCAGCGCGATGACGACGAAGGCGAAACCCCCATACATGATCACGACGCTGTCGCGCAGCGCATCGAAGCCATACACGCCAACATAGGGCAGCGTCCGCAGCAGGACCCATGTCATCGTCGCAGCAAGGACCAGGCTCGGCAGCGTCGCCAGCGCGGCGACGAGACAGCCGGTCCGTAACAGGATGACAAAACCGCAGAAGAAGGCTATCTCGCCGATGAAGAAGGGCGGTAATCCGACATATGCAAAGCCCTTTCCAAAGATCGCATATCCGAGCAGCACGCCCGAAAGCAGCACGAGATAATGGTCGCTCAAGTTAGTTGGCCTTGAAGCACTTGAAATATAAGTCATCGGTCATCCAAATGGGTGGCGGCGAACGCCTCCCGCGCCTGCAGCTACCGTGAAACAGAAGCGACGGGCTCTTGTGGCCCAGCGGCTCTCATTTGATCTGGTGGAAACCCGGACTGCCCGGCCGAAGTGCTTTGGTCCTGCATTTGGTGGAGAAGCAGTCTTTTGACATCTATGACATCGCCGGGATCCAACGATGTCGTCTCGGTTGCCTGGAACACCGTGGTCTCGCCATCGCGCGCACGCGTCACACTGATGGAGCGAGCCGCTTCAGCTCCCGCGAAGCCGCCAACCTGCTGCAGCTTCACCGCGCGTACCTTGCGTGCCGATGGCAGCGTCACGTCCAGCTCCCTGAGGCGCTCGCGCACGTCATGCAACTCGGCAACGATCTGCTTCTTGAAGGACGCTTCAGTCTCATGAATTTTTAGATCGAGGTCGCCGGCATCCATCTGCAGGCGCGAGACTTGCGCTGTCAGCTTCCAAAGCTCGTTTTCGTAGTTCGCTTCGGTGATCCTGAACTGCAGCTCTGCGTTGGCAAGGCCAAGGCCCTGTTTGACTAGCTTGCTATATTGTTCGGCATGCTCTTTGATGTATTCGAGCTGCCGTTTATTGGTCGTAATCAGAGCATTGAGAGCCTCGATCTCACTTTGGATGCGCGGCTTTTGCGAGCGCAGAAGGTCGAGCTGGTTCTGCAACATTGCGAGCTGAGAGTCGAACGTATCCTTTTCGATTGCTACCATTTCCGCGAAATCAGCTTCTTCCGCGGGATTCTGCGCGGCAGACGGAGAGAACGCGTTCATGCCGTCGCGCTGCGCTTCGATACGCGCCCGGCGCACGAGTAAAGACCGTTTCTGGAGGCTCAACTGACGCACGCGCTCGTCGGCCAGAAGGAAATCGGAAATGGTTACGCCCTGCAAAGGCTCGGCCAATCCGAACCCGCCGGCAGCAGCCACGATACTTTTTACGGTGCTCCCGTAGCGAAAGGGATAGACACCAGATACTCGCACATCGCCGAGTACATATAGCGGCCTCAATTCGCTGAGGCGTACGCTTACCGACGGCTGCTTGAGAATGCCATTGGCGAGCTGATCGTGAATACGCTCCTCGCACTCGTGAACCGTAAGGCCTTTGACTTCGATCGGGCCGATGAACGGCAGGAGTATATTGCCCGCGCCGTCGACAAGAATATCGCCCGACAGTTCCGCCTGACCAAATACCATCACGGCGATCCGATCGCCCGGCGCAAGCCTATAGGCGCGGCTGTCTCCCGCAGCCTCCGCAGATACGGGGAACGAAAATACCAGCGCACCAAGCAAAACGGCCGCTCGTACAAATCGATGTAACACGCTTGCGCGCCTGCGCCCGAACACGGCGGCCATTTTCCTCCTGCCAGGTCTCATGGCGTTCTCCCCGCAACCTCGCGCGTTCTCGCGATTTCGCGCCAACGGCTTCCGACCGACCGCCATCGGAACCGAGCGGCGCGTCGCCGACACAGGCTAGCGGCCGCACGCGCGCGGCCTGGCGCGAACAGTGATTACGAACCCGCTCTTCGTGAGTACCCCTTTGGGCATGCGCAAGTAACCCGTCTTCGATCACTTATCTTCTGCGCTACTCTTCTGCGCTGCCCCCAGTGCGCATTTCTCATTTTCTTCGCCGAACTGTCATAATCCCGAGGTGGCGTCGGCCACTGGCAGGGAGAGCTTGCCGAAAACAGCAAGTGAGGGCGTTATGAAAAAGCGGGTTCTTATTACAGGTGGTGCAGGCTTTCTGGGCTCGCATCTGTGCGCACGACTGCTCGAGCAGGAGTGCCAGGTTCTCTGCGTCGACAACTATTTCACAGGTACGCGCCGCAACATCGAACCACTGCTCGGCGAGCCCGCCTTCGAGGTCATGCGCCACGACGTGACCTTTCCTCTCTATGTCGAGGTCGACGAGATCTACAATCTCGCCTGCCCGGCCTCGCCGATCCACTATCAGCATGATCCGGTTCAAACGACGAAGACGAGCGTCATTGGAGCGATCAACATGTTGGGTCTCGCCAAGCGCCTGCACGCGCGCATTTTGCAGGCGTCCACCAGCGAGGTATACGGCGATCCCGACGTCCATCCGCAGACTGAGGAATACCGCGGTCACGTTAATTTGGCGGGCCCGCGCGGCTGTTACGACGAAGGCAAACGCTGCGCCGAGACGCTGTTCTACGACTACAAGCGTCAGCACCGGCTCTCCATAAGGGTCGCGCGCATCTTCAATACATACGGCCCGAACATGCACCCGCAGGACGGGCGCGTCGTTTCCAGTTTCATCATCCAGGCATTGAGGAACGAGCCGATCACCATCTATGGCTCCGGATCTCAGACAAGATCGTTTTGTTACGTTGACGACCTGGTCGATGGTCTTACGCGACTGATGAACGTTGAGGGCAAGGTCGACGGACCGGTCAATCTCGGCAACCCTTTCGAAGTGACCATCCTGGAGCTGGCCGAGCTGATCCTGTCTCTCACTGGCTCGCGATCGCCGCTCGAGTTCCGAGCGCTGCCACAGGACGACCCCAGACAGCGTTGCCCCGACATCACCCGCGCCAAACAGATCCTGCATTGGCTGCCGGCGGTGCCGCTCAAGGAAGGCCTGAGCCGGACCATCCGCTATTTCGATAGCCTGCTCTCGAGCCCCAACGAAGCAAAGAAGATCGTATGGAAAGTCGCAAGTTGAGGTCCGCCGGCCCAATCCGCGACGACCGGGTCGACATTCTTGGTGTCGGTGTCAGTCCCATCAACGTGGACGACGCTATCGCAACGATTGAGCGCTGGATCAGCGAGGGCAGCCGCAACTACGTCTGCATCACCGGCGTCCACGGCGTGATGGAGAGCCGGCACAACCAGCGCCTGCGCCGCATTCACAATGAGGCCGGCATGGTGACGCCCGACGGTATGCCACTGGTGTGGTTGTCGCGCCTCTTGGGCAAGCATCGCACGGAACGCGTCTATGGCCCCGATCTGATGCGAAAAATGACAGCCGTCTCCAGCCAGCGTGGGTACCGACAATTCTATTACGGCGGTGCGGAAGGTGTGGCCGACAAGCTGAAGCAGGTCCTGGTGAATGCTCACCCGGCGCTCGAGGTGGCCGGTGCCGTCTGCCCTCCGTTCCGCGAGCTGACGCCCGAGGAAGACCAGGCCGTCGTTGACGCCATCAACGCGGCGCGGCCTCACATCGTATGGGTGGGGCTGAGCACGCCGAAGCAAGAGTTCTGGATGGCGGAGCACCTTGGGCGCATTGCGGCACCGGTCATGGTTGGAGTCGGTGCCGCGTTTGATTTCCTGGCCGGAACGAAGCGTCAGGCACCGCTGTGGATGCAGCGAAACGGACTTGAGTGGCTGTTTCGGCTGTGCTCGGAACCGCGGCGCTTGTGGCGCCGCTATGCCTACATCGTGCCGGGCTTCACCATTCTCGCTGTCGGCGAGCTCGTGCGCCACGCAATCAGACCCTTCGAGGACGCGCCCTCGGGGTCGCCATCTCGGGAATAGGTTGCCCGGAATGTCCATGCATCGCAACGACCATCCATGGACAGCCCGCAGTGCGATTGCTTTCTCCCTCCGCCGCTTGCACGACGGTCGAATCCGGCACTCGCCAATGACGCCCACGGTCTTTGGTCTACGACCGAGCACCGCCTGAAGCCGGAGAGACGGTACGCGGGAAGGAGGAACGTTGGACTGCGATTTGAAAAGCAGCTTGCCGATCACGGAGAGAGCACCGGCCCAATCGTCGGCGTTGCTGCTCGCGCAGCAGTGCGTTGCTGTACCTGCAGACGCGAGCACGAATCAAGAAGAGGCTAGAGGGTCGTGGGTCAGTCTCCTGCGCAACGCCTGGGGAACTTGGCAAACGCACGCCTTGGCGCTGGCAGATCAGGCGGTGGTCAGCGGTGCCAGTTTTCTGACAACGGTCGTGATCGGCCGCTGGTGCCTTCCGAGTGAACTAGGAGTTTACTCGATGGCAATCTCTCTGATGGTGTCGTGGCTCGGTATCCAGGAATCGCTGATCTTGCTCCCCTACACCATCCGCAGGCACCGCCCGCTGGGAACGCCGGCTGAACACGCGGGCAGCTCGCTGACACACAACAGCCTCCTGTCGGCTCTGGCCATCGTGGTCATGGCGGTGACCGCTCTGGGTCTGTCCGCAAGCAGCGCTGTGCCGGAGCTGGTGGCAGTGACCTGGGCGCTGGCGGCGGTGGTACCGTTCGTGTTGGTGCGGGAATTCGGCCGGGGGGTCGCTTTCGCGCACCTGCACATGGGCCAGGTTTTGATGCTGGACTCGGCGGTGGCGGCGATCCAGCTTGCCGGCCTCGGCTGGCTGGCATGGACGGGGCAATTGTCCGCCACCACGGCGTTCGCTGCGATCGGCGCCGCGTGCGGCCTGGCCGCTGTCGTGTGGTTGTACCTCGCCCGCGAGAGCTTTGTGATGCGCGGGGACCAGTTGCGGAAGACGATGCAGCAGAATTGGAGTTTGGGAAAATGGCTTTTTGCCAACCAGCTGGCCTTGGTAATGCAAGGCTATGTCACCTACTGGCTGTTGGCATGGGTCGCTGGCACGACCGCTACTGGTGTCTACGCCGCGTGCATGAGCGTCGCGTTGTTCGCAAACCCTCTGGTCATGGGGTTCGGCAATATCTTGGCTCCGAAAGCCGCTTTGGCCTTCAAGGAGGGAGGTGGCGCGAGGCTGCGGCGCGAGGTTACTCGGAACTCGCTGCTGCTCGGCGTGGCGATGACCTTATTCTGCGTGGTGGTCCTGCTCGCCGGCGAGGACGTGATGCGTTTGCTCTATCACGGCAAAGACTATGCGGGGCATGGCCACACCGTCACGGTGCTGGCCCTGGCGCTGTCGGCGATGGCAGTAGGTATGCCGGCTACCGGCGCGCTGGCAAGCATCGAGCGTCCGCGTGAGGTCTTCTGGACCGGATTATTCGGGGCCGTTCTCACCGGGGTTCTCGTCTGGTGTCTGGTGGTTGAGTGGGGCGTGCTGGGGGCCGCTTACGGATTCCTGGCGGGCAACGCGGCCCGGTCGGCGGCGCGCTGGGTAGCGTTCCTAGCACTGGTCCCGCGGTCCGGCGCAGAATCAGATCCCATTAGGATGGGTTCGCATTCCAGTTCAGCAGCGGTGACTCGGGTGCTGCAGCAATTCACCCAAAGCTCCAAAGACCGCGGCTGGGTAATTGAACAACTTGACGAAGGGGTCCAGGCCAAGGTTTACGCGGTGCGATCGCAAAACCGGCAGCCGATCTGGCAAACATACGGCGATTTGGTGATCAAGTTATACAAGCCCGAAGCGGCGCCAAATGTCGAGCTGGTGCGTGCGCAGTTCGACTCGCTATCCCGATTACATGCAGCGCTGAACGGCCGCACGATTAATGGCTGGAAGACTTACACCCCGGCGCCACTGTACGTATGCGAATCACCGCTTGCGTTGGTGATGACCGTGATTCCCGGAGCAATGCTTGGCTTGTGCCTGGAAACGGGCGATAACGTGACGCCTGAAATATTGGAATCCGTCCCACGCGCGGTCGTCGCTGCGATGGAGACATGTTGGTCGATGGGGCAACTTCACGGGGACCTGCACTTCGACAACATCCTGTGCGACATCGTCAACAGAGAGCTCTCGTTCGTCGACCTGGGCGTGCCAGCGAATTCCTTTTTTCTTTGCGATGACGTCACCAAACGTTGGTATCCGGCCTCGCACGACCTCGCGTTCATGCTGTTTAATACGGTAGTTCGGGTGAAGAGCACCGTCGGCAAGCCCGGCGCCCGCTTGCGCCAACAAATGTTCGCCGAAAGCGTCTTGCGAGTCTTCATCGAGACGATCGGTCCATTCGAAGAGAAGCAGTGGCTGCTGGACGAAATCCACGCCGGCGCACGGGCACATCTGAAGAGCCTCGACCTGTCACTGTCACCGCGCGGGCTGTGGCACTTACTCCTCAGACCGGTCGTCTCCCGTCGCATAGACAGACTGCTCGCCAGGCTCAGAGCCGATGCAGGGTGTCCAAGTGTGGCGCGCCTACTGGCGAGTCTCGACGAATCACGGTTGCAAGACCAGGAGCGGTAGCCATGCAAAGCATACCAACTCTCCATCAGGCGAAGCCGCCGACGGCGCTCGCGGAAGGCGTTGAGCAGAGCAGCGGCCCTGGCCGGCTCCTGTTGGGTGTGTTTGAAACGCTCGATCGCGCCCGCATACCGTACTGCGTGCTGCACGGCTATGAAAACTATCCGCAGTGGATCAAGTCCGATGTGGACTGTATGATCTCCGCCGAAGTGCGCCCGGGCCAACTGATAGCCCTGCTTCATGAGAAGAGCACCCGCATTGGTGCCGAGGTCGTGCTTTCCAGGGGCTACCACCTGTTGTTGGCGGGAAAGAATGTGGACGGCTCACCGTGCTTTCTCGAGTTAGATCTGAGTGTGGATTACGAGCTCGACGACCGGCCGTTCTATGCTGGAAGCGAGGTGATCGAGAGCCGCCGCAGGCACCAGCAGTTCTGGGTCCCGGCAGCGAATCTCGAGTTCGGTTGCTATCTTGTCAGGAAGATCGCGAAGGGGCGTCTAGATAACGAGCAGGCAGCGAGGCTCAGCAGCCTGTATCAGCAAGATGCTGCCGGTTGCCGGCAGCAGGTTGCCCGTTTCTGGGGGGCCGGCAGCACCACGCTGATTCTCTCCGCAGCCAGCTCCGGGAATTGGGAACCGGTGCGGCGCCGCCTGGGGATGCTTCGGGCAGAGCTACGCAGGCGAGCGACGCTACGGAGTCCTTGGCGGGTGGTCGGCAACTGGTTCTACGGCGTTGCTGGCAAGGTCAGGCGCTGTTGCTGGCCGGACGGCGGCCTCAACGTGGTCTTTCTCGGACCAGACGGCGCAGGCAAGTCCTCCGTCATTCAGGCGGTGGGCCAGGGGTTGGCCGGCGCGTTCGCTCGCACGACGTGCTACGGCTTTGCCCCTGCACTGCTCCACCGCCTGCGCCCGCACACGCCGACTGGCCGGCCGCACGGGTTGCCCCCGCGATCGTTCCTAACGTCGGTACTGCGGGCCGTTTTGTACTGGTTCGCCTACTACACGTTTGGTTACTACGTGACGGTGCATCTGGCCTTGGCACGCAACACGCTGGTATTGCACGACCGCCACCTCGTCGATGCCCTCGTGGACCCCAGGCGCTACCGTTATGGCGGTCCGTTGTGGCTGCTGCGCCTGATTTGGCGACTCGCCCCCAAGCCTGACCTGGTCATCCTTCTAGACGCCCCACCGGGGGTGATGCAGGCACGGAAACAGGAGGTCCCCTTTGAAGAAACAGCCCGGCAGCGCGAGGCTTACCTTTCACTGATGGGCACGATGAGGAACGGCTACGTCGTCGATGCCGCCCGGCCCCTCGAGCTGGTCGTCGGCGACGTGAACGACATCATTCTGCGGCACCTCGGAACGCGCATCGCGCGTCGCTTTGGGCTGGCGCAAAACTCGCTCTACCGGCGCGACCCTTTGATGTTTTCAAGAGTCAGAAATGAACCGTCCTGATCCCCGAAGGAATTGAAAATGAATCCGGCCGTTTACATCACGACCAGTTGGGACGACGGCCATCCGCTGGATTTGCGCGTGGCTGAGCTGCTCACGAAGCATCGCATAAGCGGGACGTTCTACATACCGAGAATCGCCGAGAATGAGACAATGTCGGCGGTCCATATCCGGCAGTTGAGTCTCACTTTCGAGATCGGCGCACACACTCTCCGTCATGCAGATCTCACCAGAGCGACTGAACAGCAGGCGTGGCAGGAGATCGCCGGTTCGAAGTCGTGGCTCGAAGACAATATTGGCCAGCCATGCCGAATGTTCTGTCCGCCGAAAGGCAAGTACTCGCGCCGGACCCTCGAGGCGGTTCGACGGGCCGGTTTCTTCGGTTTACGGAGCGTCGAATTGCTGTCGCTCGACTTCCCGCGACGGCAGGCCGGAATCATGCTGTTGCCGACCACGATTCAAGCCTATCCGCACGGCTCCCTTGCGTTCGCGAAGAACGCGGTCAAGCGGATGGCCCTCAAGAACCTCTTGCGGCTTATGACTCATGGTCGTTCAACCGATTGGCCTGCGTTGGCGCGATCCTTGCTGCACGAATCCCTCAGATACGGCGGCGTGTTCCATCTGTGGGGACATTCATGGGAGCTGCAGGCAACCGCCCAATGGCATCATTTGGATGAAGCCTTGCGATTCATGAGTGAATTCACAAGCCAAGCACCCTCGCTCACCAACGGACAGATTTGTCAACGTGCATCGTCGCGGAGCGCGCATGTTGATGAAACGGCACCAAAAGTACACGCGATCCGAAGCGAACTGTGAAAGGCGGTTTAGGACGAAACCGCGGAGCGGATGCGGCTTGCTCAAGGTCGACTTCGTCCGAGTTGGGAGTTCATGCGATGAACATTCTGGTGGCGCACAACTTCTACCAGCAGCCAGGCGGCGAGGATCAGTGCGTAGCGGCCGAGGTCGCCACGCTCAGAGCGCATGGGCATGAGGTGACGCAATACTGTCTGCACAATGACTCGATTCATGGGATGAATCGCATTCGGCTTGCGTCACGAACGATCTGGAATCACTCAGCGTACCGGGAGCTTAGAAAATTGCTCCGAACGCACCGGGTACAAATCGCTCATTTCCACAACACGTTTCCACTAATCTCGCCAGCCGCCTACTACGCCGCACGGGCTGAAAATGTTCGTGTGGTGCAGACCTTGCACAACTATCGCCTTCTTTGCGCTAACGGTCTGCTTCTTCGCGATGGCGAAGTCTGCGAAGACTGTCTTGGAAAGCTGGTTCCTTGGCCTGGCATTGTGCACAAGTGCTACCGAGGCAGCCGTGCCGCCAGCACCACTGTCGCTACGATGCTTGCGACGCACCGTGTGCTAGGCACTTGGTGGAAGGCGGTCGACGTGTATGTCGCTCTCACCGAAATCGGTCGGCGCAAGCTTATCGACGGCGGGCTCCCAGCAGACAAGATCACAGTCAAACCTAACTGCGCCTATCCCGATCCTGGCGCGGGTACGGGAAAAGGTGGCTACGCGGTATTCGTCGGTCGATTGTCAGCGGAGAAAGGCCTAGACACGCTCCTCGAGGCTTGGCGTCATCTCGGCGGCGATGTGCCGCTGAAGCTCCTCGGCGACGGTCCAATGGCGACGGCGGTACAGGATGCCGCGGCGAAGGATTCCTCAATCCAATGGTTAGGGCATGTGTCGCGCGAGGCGGTCTATGGATTGGTCGGAGAGGCGATGTTCCTGGTGTTGCCGTCCCGGTGCTACGAGACTTTTTCCATGGCGATCGTGGAGGCGTTCGCCAAAGGCACGCCGGTAGTCGTTTCAAAATTGGGGGCGATGGCCGCAATCGTCGACGACGGACGCACCGGGCTTCATTTTAGACCGGGGGACCCCGCCGACCTGGCTGCGAAGGTGCGACAAATTCTGGCGGATCCGCTGGAACTGGCGCGGATGCGACGAGCCGCACGTCTGGAATTCGACCAAAAATTCACGGCCGATAGCAGCTACAAAAGTCTCATGGAGATCTATCGGCGGGCCCTCAGCGGCCGCTCCAACTTCGAAGGCGCCGTCCCATCAATCGTGCACACCTAGCCGCGAGGAGCCGCGCATGCTCCTAAATGCAACGCGTTCACGAGAAGATCTCACCTCTTGAGATCGATCAGGTACTCCTGAGCCATCCGGATGTTTTGGAGGCGGCCGCCTTCGGTTTTCCACACCCCAGCCTAGGCGAAGAGATCGCGGTAGCCGTGGTGCCTCGCGCACTAGCTACCGTTGCTCCTGCTCAGCTACAGGCATTCCTGCGCGACCGCCTTGCGCCCTTCAAGATTCCGCGCGGCATCCTGATCCTCGAAAGGATACCGAAGGGACCAACCGGCAAGGTACAGCGTCGACAACTTGGCCGTCTTCTGGGACTGGATGCGGCGACGTCGCGCGATCCACAGCAACAGATCAGTCCACCGGAGTCTGAGCTGCTCGAACTTTGGCAGAAGATGCTGAACTGCAGCTCCGTCGGCCTGGATAACGATTTCTTTGAGAGGGGTGGCGATTCACTACTTGCGGCGCAAATGCTCTTTGAAGTCGAGAAGATGATCGGCCACGGCGTACCTGAGGCGATTCTGTTTGATCGATCAACAATTCGGCAGTTGGCGGGCAGTGTTGCGGAACTGGATTTAGAGGCGACGCCGATTATTCAAATCCAAGCAAATAGCAACGTGCCTTTCATCTTCTTCCACGGCGACTACACCGGGCGCGGACTTTATACGCGACCTCTAGCCCGCCTCCTCGGGCCGGACCAGCCGTTCATCTCCGTTGCTCCGCATGGAATCGGGCACGAGCCGAGCCCCTCCTCCTTTGAGCACATGGCGATAGAACGTTTACCGCAAGTATTGGCGGCGCAACCTCGAGGGCCATTCCGGCTCGGCGGCTACTGCAATGGCGTTACGGTCGCCATGGAAGTCGCCCGCCTGCTGATCGGGGCAGGACATCGTGTCGAATTAGTTGTTATGGGCGATTCGCCAACGGTAAACCTGCGCCCATCGATGCGCCTGCTCCAGCAGGATGTTGGGAAAATGTTGTT
>Ga0209588_1000186_pt1 | contig 17395 bp, 15 predicted proteins | sample Rivendell_Oct201_10_FD_188351 | JGI IMG/M metagenome (GOLD analysis project Ga0209588, IMG submission 188351) | Vadose zone soil microbial communities from the Eel River Critical Zone Observatory, Northern California, USA -... | ecosystem: Host-associated > Plants > Roots > Rhizosphere > Soil ...
GGGGGCCGCCGCGCCGGCCGTTCCCCCCGCCGCCGGCGCCACCCTCTACGACCTCAGCGACCGCGTGATCCCCAGCCCCGCAGTCCGCTGCTTCGCCCAGAGCCGCACGTTAGGCTGCGCTCCGCCCGACCCCGAGCTGGCGGCCCAGTGCTTCCAGAACTGCCCGCCGCCCGCAGGCACGTTGTCGCAAGAGAACGCACCGATGGCGCTCCAGTACCCGCTGTACACGGGTGGCGACGTGGCCAACGAGAACTACTGTGTGGTCTCGCCCAACCCCGGCGACCCGATCTCGCCTTGCGCGACCGCGAAGGTGACGCCCGGAGCGGTGCAGTTCTACTTGCCCAACGGATCGTGCTTCGACCAGAACGCTCAGGGAGCCACCTACGTCTTCTCCGGGGAGCAGTACAACTGGATCGTGATCTATTCGCCACCCGGCAACAACTGTTCGAACAGTCTGAACGGTGGTTCGGCCACCCAGTTCATCGGCACGATCTACACGCCTGGCGCCAACTGGACGCTCAGTGGCGGCAACAGGGCGCCCCTGGCAGGCCAGGTGATCGTCTATACAGCCACGGTTGCCGGCGGTGCCAGTGTCGGCATCGACTTCAACCCCAACTACTCGCCCGCTCCGCCCGCCGCACGATTGATCAACTAGGGCAGCGCTACCAGTCTGCTTCGACGCTCTTCAGCTCGTCTCGCCCACCTTCGGGCAACGGGCGTACCTGGTAGCCCAGGGCACGCAGCGCTTCGTCGATCCACTGCAATGCCATCTCTTCGGTGTTTGGCCAGACCTCTGGCGATGAGTCTGGAGAGCCCGTGTCGATCGCGAGGCGACCTGTCACACGCAGCAACCGCCTGGCGAGCGGCGCCGCGTCGGGAACGCTCATCGCGAGCTCTTCGATGGCGCGGGAGAGCATGAAGCAGGCCGAATTGATTGTCTGCGCGTCGATGGGCTCGCTTCCAGCGAGCCGTTCGGCAAGCCCGGCCCGCAAATCGGTGGGGTCCATGAGCCGGGTTATCATTTCAAATCGGAGATGGACCTTACCGAACCTGTCTTGCTGACGCCCGAGGGGCTGGAGAAGCTCAAGCGCGACCTGGAGGTCGCGCTGAAGCGGCGTGCCGAAGCCGGCGAGCGCCTGAAAGAGGCTTTCCAGCCCGGCGACATCGAGGACAACCCCGAGTACGAGCAGGCTAAAGAAGAGGTTGGACTGCTTGACAGCCGGATCTACGAGCTGCAAGAGATGATCGGTCGCGCGCAGATCATCAAGGACACTCATTCGAGCGTCGTGCAGCCCGGCTCGACCATCGAGGTGGTCGACAACGAAGGCGACACGGAGACATTCCACCTGGTTGGCGCGGTGGAGAGCGACCCGTCGGCCGGCCGCATCTCCGTCGAGTCGCCCGTGGGTCGGGCGCTAGTCGGCCGGAAGAAGGGCGACAAGATCACGGTCAGCGTCCCCGCCGGAACTCTGACCCTCACGATCAAGGCGGTCAAATAGCGCCACGTCGGTGACCACGCCAGCTTCGACTTTGGAGCTTGATCCCGAAGCGATCGCCGACCGCACCACAGTCGGCGTCTTTTTCCGCCAGGCCGCTCGATTTGGCCAGCGACCGCTGGTCCACTACCGCCGGGGTGACGCCTGGCAGATCGAGACCTGGGCGGACATGCGGAGCGACATTCTCGCGGTGGCGTCGGCGCTGGTCGATCTGGGCGTGCAGGCCGGCGACCGCGTGATCCTCATGTCCGAGAACCGGCTCGAGTGGCTCTACTGCGACTTTGCCATCCAGGCGGCCGGCGCGATCACAGTGCCGATCTATCCGAATGTCAGCGCCGATATCGCCAGGAAGATCGCCGCCAACAGCGAAGCCACTGTCGCGATCGTTTCCGATGAGGCCAAAGCCGAGAAGCTCCAGACCGGGGGTCCTCTAAACGCAGTCGTCTACCTCGACAAGGAAGTGGGGCAATGGGTGGCCCAGCCGCCGAAGCGGCTGGCCGAGATCACCTCGCGGCTGGGTCGAATTCAGCCCGACGACCTTTGCACCATCGTCTACACGTCCGGCACGACGGGCGATCCGAAGGGCGTCGAGCTCGCCCACCGCAATCTGGTTGACATCTGCCGGGCGATCGTGAAGGTGCATCCGGTGACCGAGTCGGATTCGACGCTCTCCTTCCTCCCGTATGCACACGTCTTCGAACGAATCAACGGCATCTTCGTCGGCCTCATGTTCGGCGGCCAGACCTGGATTTCCCGAGGCCTTGACCACATCACAGACGAGCTCGCCGAGGTTCAGCCCACCATCCTGTGCAGCGTCCCGCGCATGTACGAAAAGATGCATTCGGCAGTCATGGCGCGCGTGCGCGAGGCGAGCGCGCCGCGCCAGGCGCTGTTCCGCTGGGCCATACGCGTCGGCACGCGATACGCGCATGAATCGACCAGAGGTCCGCTGCTGTCGGCGGAGCACAAGCTCGCCGACAGGCTCGTTCTGGCACCTCTTCGCCGGCGCCTGACCGGAGGACGGCTGCGCTTCTTCATCAGCGGCGGGGCCGGGCTGGCGCAGGAGATCGAACAGTTCTTCTGGGCGATTGGGGTGCCGATCCTCAATGGATGGGGCTTGACCGAGACGTCGTCAGGCGCTGTCTCCAACACGCTGAACGAACACCGTTTCCTGACCGTCGGCAAGCCGTTCCCCGGAGTTGAGCTGAAGATAGCCGGCGACGGCGAGATCCTGGTCAAGGGCCCAGGCAACATGGTCGGCTACCACAAGAATCCCGCCGCGACCGCCGAGATGCTGAAGGAGGGATGGATCTATTCGGGTGACATAGGCGAGATCGACGCGGATGGCTTCTTGAAAATCACGGACAGGAAGAAGTCACTTTTCAAGACTGCCGGAGGCAAGTACATCGCCCCGCTGCAGCTCGAGTTCGCCTTGAAGGGGGATCCGCTCATCGCGCGGGCGGTGGCGATCGGGGAGGGCAGGCCTTACGTCACCGCGCTGATCGTTCCGGACTGGGACGCCGCCGGCAAGCAGGGCCTGGATGAAGGCGCGCTGAAAACCCACATCCAGGCGACCATCGACGCCGTCAACGCGCATCTGGGGAACTGGGAGACGATCAAGTACTTCACGCTGCTGCCGGAGGACTTCACGGAGCAGTCCGGGGAGCTGTCATTGAAGCTTGACGTGAAGCGGAAAGTCGTCGAACAGCACTACCAGGACCAGATCGAGTCCATGTACACGGGCAAGTCGAAGCCCGCGTAGATTTCTGGCGATGGCCGGTCCTGTTGACATGTCCGAGCTCCACGCCGCCCTGGATCACTTGCGCCCGCAGCTCTGCCATTGCGGCCTCAAGGGCGAATGCCTCGGCTGCAAGGGCATCGAGATGGTGCGTCTCCAAGCTGAGGCGGTGGTGGCGGCCGCCAGCCAGCCGATCCTCATCCAGGTCGCGCAGGAGTCATCGATGAAGGACATGACCGCTCGGTTTCAGGCGATGTCCGAGCGGCTCATGTCCGACCCGGAGATCCGCCGGTCGGCGGAGCAGATGCAGGAGCGCCTGATGGCCGACCCGGAGACGCGCCAGCTCCTCGAAGAGCTGATGCGCCGCCTTGGCGGCCCACAAGACGAGCTGCCGAACTAAGAGACTCTAGGTCGTCGAAGCGCCGACGGGTAGGGGCATCTTGTGCGGCACCGGCTTGCTCCAGAACGGAATCGGTCCGGTCTGCAAGTTCTTGAGGATGGCCGCTTTCTGGTCCGCGGTCATCTGCTTGTTGTTCACCGCCGTGGTGAGAAGCGGCGTGAGCTTGGCGATCAGGCTCGTGCGGAACTGTGCTTCCGTAATTGCCTGTGGCTTGTGGGCGGCTGCAAGCTCCGAGAGCGTCTTCCCGCTCGCGAGGTCGGTCGTAAGCTCGGTTTCGCTGATCCCGAGCACCGATGCGGAGGCGGCGATGAGCTGCTGCTTGGAGATGGCGATCTTAGCGGGATCGCCGCGGCCCGCAGCCTTGCCATCACCGGCAAGCGCGCACGTCGGCCGGCTCGTGAGCTTTGCCTTGAGTGCGTCCGCCTGAGCCTGTTTGAGGTCTCCGTTCTTCACCTCATCGGCGAGCGTCTCGCCGATCGCCTTCTGGATCGCGGCGTTCACCTGGGCCTTGGTGAGGCCTTTGCCCAGGTCTGCGGTGAGATGCGTGAGGAAGGCGTCGCAGATCGCAGCTGGAGTTGCCACCTCGTCGATCGAAGCGGTCTCCACAGCTGCTTGCTGTGGCGAGGCGGAGCGAGTGCCGGTAGTCAGGCCTGCGGCGGAAGCCGTGACGAGGACTGCGGCACCGGCAACGGCCACGGCGCCAGCGGCAAAACCGGCGATTCGCAGATAGCGCAGTTTGGTGTTCACGCTCTAACTACACAACGCCACGTTCCCAGCTTCGTTCTCTAGAACGTCAAGGTTTTGTAAGTTTCGCTGCGCGGAGCATCCATCTATATTCGCTGGATGGAGACGCCGCCCGGGCCGGGCTGGTCTGGCAAGCACGCCGTCGAGCTTTACGTCCGCACTTACACGACGATGCTCCAGAGTTCGGGCGACATCAAGATCGAGTCGTTGGTCCAGGCGCACCTCGGCATGGGGTCCGTGCTGCACCCCTTGGCCGCCGAGCCCCAGACCGACATGGGCGCCCTCCTCTACGCCATCCGGCGCCTGCCCGAGGCGATCACGCGCAGCCGGCACGTGGTCATGGGCCAGAGCCCCCAGGGCTTCCGCTCAGTTCTGCACGCCGACGTCCTGGGCTGGGAAGAGGTCAAAGCCCCGGCCAGGCGGCGCCGCTGGTACTACGACGGGAAGAACACCCTGGCCGTGCTCATCGCGTCGGCCTCGGATATCGATGACCTCGTTCCGACTCTCGTTGCGTTCCAGATCGAGTGGAACAAGCTGCACCGCGCCTTGCAGGACGATGCGCTGTCCGACGAGCAGGCGCGGCAAGCCGCGGGCGCGTCGGACGACGACTGGCGGCGCCTGCACGACGCGTGGGGAGATTCATTCGATTCCATCCTTGCGGCCATCAAGCGCGAGGAATGCAGGATCGTGCTGCGGCTCATCAGCGGCAGCCATCTCGGCTATGCCAGGAACGCGAGCCGTTGGTGGCTTCCGATTGCTGCGGCAATGGAGCAGTTGGGCGCGCGCGGCGCGCCGATCTATTTCGTCTCCTCCAACTCGCACAGCCTCGTCAACGTGATGACCGCAGTCGCCCGCGAGTTCGAGAGCGACATCGTGGACTGGATCGCACAGCACCATCCTGAGCTCGACGAAGAGCGCCGCAAGCTCGAGGCCGGCCACATCCGCGCCTCCCGCCACAACTGGCTGTACTACGGCGCGCGCCAGCTGTTCGATCAGCATCCTGATCGCGAGCGGATGCGCCGGCGGCGAGCCGAGATGGAGGCGGCGAACGGCGTCAGGCACATCGCCGCCAAGGGAACGGGCGTCGACTCCGCGGCTCAGGTGTTCATGCTCTCGAAGCTCGACCCGAGCGCCATCGATCCTCGGGTCGGCTCGGTGGACGAGCAGCGGCTGCGGGCTTCCGACGCGTGCATCCTCAACGTCGACTATCCGCTCGGCCAGGCCGCGTACCACATCCTTCGCCAGGTCGCGGAACAGGCCTCCTGGGTGAAGGGCGTTTACGTTCTTGGCAAAGCCGCGACGCTCAACGCCGACGTCGGTGACGTGATGATCCCGAACGTTGTCCACAACGAGCATTCGAACAACACCTACTGGCTCGACAACTGCTTCACCGCCGCCGACGTGCAGCCGAACCTCGTGTACGGCTCGGCACTCGACAACCAGAGGGCGGTCGCGGTTCGCGGAACGTTCTTGCAGAATCGCGACTACCTCGACTTCTACTACCACGGCCGCTACACAGTCGTTGAGATGGAGGCCGGCCCGTACCTCGATGCGTGCTACGAAATCGTCCAGCCGGATCGCTATCCGATCGGTGAGAGCGTGAACATGGCGCAGATCAATCTCGACCTTGGGATCGTCCACTACGCATCCGACACGCCGTACACGCAGGCACGCACGCTCGGCGCACGCGGCCTGAGCTACCGAGGAATGGACTCGACGTACGCGTCGGCTATTGCGGTGGCGCGGAGGATCCTGCAGCGCGAGGAGGCGCTGCTCCCGCAGTAACGCCGACGAGGTGTTCGTGCGGGTGGTTGTGGTCGCCCGCGCCGTGGTGGATCTCGCCGCACGGATGGCAGCTCTCGACCTGGATCGTGGTGTGGCCGATGGCAAACTTCTCGCACAGTCGGCCCTCCAGGTCGCGGACGATGTGCTCTACATCGGCCAGTGGGTGATCCCCCACCACCACGTGGCAGCTGAGCGCCACCTCGTCGGATGACAGGGCCCAGACATGCAGGTCGTGCATGCTGGTCACCCGCTCGGTGCCCGTGATCTCCTTCGTCACCGCAGCCAGATCGATCTCAGCCGGAGTGCCCTCCATAAGCAGATTGACCGTCTCGCGCACGATCCCCCACGCGCCGAAAGCGATCAAAACGGCGATGCCAAGCGAAAGGATGGAATCGATGTAGAGCCAGCCGGTCACAAGAATCACGATTCCGGCTACCACCACACCCGCTGACGCACCGAGGTCGCCGACCACATGAATCAGCGCCGCCCTGATGTTCAAGCTGTGCGCCCCTCGCCGCAGACCGAACGCAACAACCAGGTTGATGGCGATGCCGACTAGAGCCGTCGCGATCACGATGCCGCCCTGAACTGGTTGTGGGTGCGCCAGCCTTTGAATCGCCTCGTAGGCGATCGCCACCACAATGACTATCAGCGTTACCGCGTTGACGAGTGCGGCCAGGATGCTGATGCGGTGATAGCCGTAGCTCCGTCGCGTATCTGCGGGACGGTTCGACTGAGCGACCGCAAACCAAGCGAGGCCCAGCGCGAAGACATCGGTCAGAACGTGGCCGGCGTCAGAGAGAAGGGCCAGCGAATGTGAGGCGAGCCCGCCGGCGAGCTCGACGACGAGCACCGCGCACGTCAGCGCCAGAGCCACCTTGAGTCCAGAACCGCGTGAACTCACCTCTTCCATATGGTCATTGTTCCCAACGGTATCAACGTTCTACCGCCACCAATCATTGCCCCGCTCCAGGTAGGCGAGGAGCATCCCGTGGCGCAGGCCCTCGTGGCTGATCTGGAGGACCGCCAGCCCATACCAGTCGAGGAACAGGAGCAGGGCCTCAATCCCCGCCCGCATGGCCTTCACCCGGTTGGGCGGCAGGCCGACCACCTTTGCCACCTCTGCCGCCCGACCCCCGTCCAGGCGTCCTTCGCAGGCCAGAAGGTCAGCGGTCGTCAACACAGAAGGCGGGTTCCGGTGAGTGAGAACAAGCGGCAGGTTGGAGGCGGTCCCGCCGGTGGCGACCAGCCGCTCGACCTCCCCGTCTGGAGCATGGGCAAGCTCCCGGAGCGCCGCTCGCCGCATGCGCGCCCGCTCCTCCGGTTTGGGCGGGTCGGAGAGGTAGCCGGCGGCGAGCACGCCGGACCCGATGGGGAGCGTCGTGGCCCGCTGTAGCTCGCGACCCCGCGCGATCACAACTTCAGTAGAGGCGCCGCCTAGATCGACCATGGCCCACTCCCGGCGGACGGCGTGCCGGCTCGCCACGCCAAGAAAGCTGAGCTCCGCCTCCCGGCGCGGAGAGATCACGTGGACCGGCGTTCCGATCGCCTCACCCGCCGCTCGGGCAAAGGCTTCCCCGTCCTTGGCCTGCCGGACCGCCTGGGTGGCGCATGCGATCAGGACCTCGAAACCGTGAGTGCGGGCCCTGGCAACGACCGAGCGAAAGGCGCGAAGCGTAGGTTTGGCACGAGCGCCGATGACACCGGTACGCGCGACCTGGGCGCCCAACTCGGGCATCTCGACGTAGTGAGCGACATCCTCCAGCCGGCCTCGCACCACATCGGCCACCAACGCATGCACCGTATTGCTCCCGATGTCGACGGCGGCGAGGCGCATCAATCCGTCACTCTAAGCGGGACACTAAGATCTGGCCGTGAGCAAGAAGGGGACGCGCATCGAAAAGGATTCCATGGGCGAGATGGAGGTCCCCACCGGCGCCTACTACGGCGCTTCGACGCAGCGCGCCGTGCTCAATTTCCCGATCTCCGGCCAGCCCCTACCGCGGCGTTTCATCCGCGCCCTCGGCATGGTCAAGCGCGCGGCGGCCCAGACCAACCTCGAGCTTGGACTCCTGTCGCGCCGGCGCGCGCGCGCGATTTCGGCGGCGGCGCAGCAGGTGATCGACGGCGAGTTCGACAGCCAGTTCCCGATCGATGTGTACCAAACAGGCTCGGGTACCTCGACCAACACAAATGCGAACGAGGTGATCGCGACGAGGGCGACCGAGATCCTGGGCGGCGAGCGAGGTTCACGCCTGGTCCATCCCAACGACCACGTGAACCTGGGCCAGTCTTCCAACGACGACATCCCAACTGCTATCCAACTGGCCGCGGCGATGGCGATCAAGGACGAGCTGATTCCAGCCCTGGAGCGGCTGCAGAAAGCGCTCGAAGCCAAGAGCAAAGAATTCTGGCCCGTGGTCAAGACCGGGCGCACGCATCTCCAGGACGCAACTCCGATCCGGCTCGGCCAGGAGTTCAGGGGCTACGCCGGGCAGGTGGAGGAATCGATCCGCCGCGCGGGAATCGCCATCGACGAGCTCGCCCGGATCCCTCTCGGCGGCACCGCCGTCGGCACCGGCATCAACACGCATCCTCAGTACGCACGCCTCGCGGCCGCGAGGCTCGCCAAGGCGACGGGGCTGCCCGTGCGCGAAACCTCAAATCACTTCCATGCGCAGGCCACGCTCGACGCACTCGTGGCCGCCCATGGGGGGCTGCGCACGATTGCGACCAGTCTGTGGAAGATCGGCTCCGATGTGCGGTTCATGGGTACCGGTCCAATCGCGGGTCTGGGCGAGCTGCGGCTGCCCGAGACTCAGCCTGGCTCGAGCATCATGCCGGGCAAGGTCAATCCCGTGATCATCGAATCCCTGCTGATGGTCATCGCCCGCGTCTACGGCAACGACCTGACGGTCACGATCAGCGGACAGTCGGGAAGCATCTTCGAGCTGAACGTGATGATGCCCGTCGCCGGGGCTGCGATGCTCGAATCGATCGCGCTGCTGGCGACGTCGGTCCGCAACTTCTCGGAACGCTGCATCGAAGGTTTGCAGGCAACCGACCGCGGGCCAGAGCTGGTGGAGCGCAGCCCTATGCTTGCGACCGCGCTCAATCCAATCCTCGGCTATGACGAAGCGAGCAAGATCGCGAAGGAATCCATCCGCACCGGGAAGAGCATCCGCCAGCTGGCACGCGCGAAGGGAGTGAGCGAAGCGGCGCTCAACAAAGCGCTGGACCTCGCCAAGATGACCAAGCCGGGCCTGGAAGGTCCAGGCGGGGGCGGCTAAGGTCGACTCATGCGCCGCCGTCGAAAAGGTGAGGAAACGGCGCCGGACTAAGAAGTGAAGACTCGACCGCGCAACCCGCTGTCGCGTTTTCGGCTCGCTGTCGTCCTCCTCGGCGTGATCATCGTCTACGGCATCACCGGCTACACGCTGATCGACGGGTGGGACCTGCTCGACTCCTTCTACATGGTGATCATCACCATCAGCACGGTCGGCTATCAGGAGATCCATCCTCAAGGGGCGGCAGGCCGGATCTTCACCTCGACCCTCATCGTCGTCGGCGTCGCTACCATGCTGTATGGCTTCGGCGTCTTTGCGGAAACGCTCGCCGAAAACGCTTTTGGCAATTACAGGAGAGAGCGCCAGTTGGAGCGCAGCCTGAACCAGCTCCGCGACCACTTCATCATCTGCGGCTACGGCCGCATCGGGACGCAGATCGTCGCGGAGTTCGAAGAGCACAAGGTCCCGTATGCGGTGATCGACCAGACGGAGGAAGCCGTCGGCCGCCTGCGCGCCGAGGGACGCCTCCATATCGAGGGCGACGCCTCCAGCGAGGAGCTCCTTGGGCAAGCCGGGATCGAACGCGCGCGCGGACTGATCTGTGCGGTCGACTCCGACGAGCGCGCCGTCTACATCGTTCTTTCCGCTCGCGCGCTCAACCCCAGCCTCTACATCCTCGCCAGGGCCGGCCGGCCCGAATCAATCCGGCGGCTCGAGCTCGCGGGCGCGACCAGGACGATCTCTCCCTACCGGATGGCCGGACACCTCATGGCCGAGCTCGCCGTCCGCCCCGCGCTGGTGGACGTCCTGGACACGCTTCACCACGGCGAGTCGGAGATCGCGGTCGAGGAGATGCTCGTTTCGGCGGGCATGGCTGCTGCCGGCAAGACAATCGAGGAGACTGGCTTGCTGGACGCGTCAGCGGCCAAGCTGCTTGCGCTGAGACGCAGCGACGGGACGCTGTACGTGAACCCTAGCCCCGAGCTGCGACTGGAGGTGGGCGACCTCTTGATCGCGCTTGGCTCCGATGATCAGCTCCTCAAGTCGGCCTCCCTGCTGAAGTAGAGAGAGAGCTCGTTCTCCTAGAGTGGCCTGGATGAGGTCAATGGCGAGGCGACCGGAGCGCGTCATGCTCGTCTCGGTCGGCATCGGTGTCGCCCTGGTGCTGGGCAAGCTGGTCGTCGGCCTGCTCACGGGCAGCCTCGGCATCCTGAGCGAGGCGGTCCACTCGATCTTCGACCTCGCTGCAAGCACGTTCACGCTGGTCGCGGTGAGAACCGCGCGGAAGCCCGCGGACCGAGAGCATCCCTACGGCCACGGGCGCGCGGAAAACCTCGCCGCCTTTACCGAAGGAGTCTTGCTCCTGATTACCGCCCTCGGGATCGCGTTCGAGGCGATCCGCCGCCTGACCGCCGGCGGCTCGATGGTGAATCCGGCCGGATATGCGTTCGCACTTTTGATCGGGACGCTCGTGATCGAGACCGGCCGAGCCTTCGTCCTAAGGCGTGTTGGGCGCCTCGCCTCGAGCGACGCGATGCTGGCTGACGCCACCGACCGCCTGGCCGACGTGCTCGCCACCGTTGCGGTCCTCGCGGGCCTCGTCGGCGTCCGCATGGGCTTCAGCTGGGCGGACTCGGTTGCGGCTCTGCTGGTGGCCGGCATCATCTTTCGCGCCGCAGGACAGGTTGCGTGGCGCTCGGGCGACATCCTCATCGACCGTTCCGCGGCCGGACCCGAAAAGCAGATTCGGGCCGCTATCAAAGATGTGGATGGGGTGCGCGAGGTCCGCTCGGTGCGCGTCCGGCGTTCGGGCCCAAACTTCATCGGCGACGTGCACATCGCCACCGGGCGAATGCTTCCGGTCGAGGCGGCTGCTGCGCTTGTCGATGATGTCAAGCGGCGGGCTCGATCGGTGCTGCCAACGCTCGACCTGTCAGTCGTGGTGGAGGGCCAGGCCTTGGAGGGCGACCTCGTCGAGCGCATCCATGCCGCCGCCGCGCGCAACGGCGGCGTTCGCGACCTCCACAACGTGACCGTCGAGCGCGAGGCCGACGGGTCGCTGCACTTGACGATGCACGCGAAGCTGCCAGGCGACATGACGCTCGCGAAGGCGTCGCAGGCAAGCTCAGTTCTCGAGGAAGCCCTGCGGGCTGAGCTCCCCGATGCCACGCGTATCGACATCCATCTCGAACCGATGGAGCCACGCGTTGTAAGCGGCGAGGACGTGACGGCGAGGCGAGCTCAACTGGCGGCCCGCATGCGGGAGATCGTCGAATCGCATCCCGAGGTGAGGCGCTGCGTGGACGTCGAGCTGAGCGACCGCCATCAGCGAATTCACGCGCATGTGGTCGCAGAGGTCACCGGCGACATCGATCTCGAGCACGCACATCGCATCGAGACGGAGCTGGAAGAGATGATCCGGCGCGCGTTTCCGGAGGTGCACGAGGTAGTGGCGCGGGTTATAGCCTGAAGCCAGGGCGGGCGGCCGACCTTCCAGCTCTGGTCGGACTTTGGCAGGCGGAGGTGCGCGCCGGACGCCGCGACAGCGTGCCTCGCGAGGTCGAGCTCCACGGTCTGCTCGCTCATTTCGACTGGGAGGCGCGGTCCCGGCTGGTAAAGGACAAGGCGGGGCGGCTTGCCGGCGCTGTCCTGGTGACGAGCCGCGACACGCCCGAGGGAGTCGTCGCGCGGGTCGACCCAGCTGCCGACGGCGATAACGCGGCGCAAGTGATGCGAGATCTCGTGACGTGGAGCCTCCAGCTCTCTCGCGCCGCCGGCGCTGCAGTGGCGCAGGTATGGGTTGGTCCCGGTCACGGAGATGTCCTTCGCGCCGCCGGCCTCGAGATGGTGCGGCCGTGGTGGCGCATGGACCTCGGCATGACCGGAGATCTCGTAACCCCGACGCCGGTCGACGGCTACGAGCTGGCGGACGGGTTGCGCATCCCACGGGCTTTTTCCTGGGCGGACATGCACAACCGCTCGTTCACGGACCACTGGAGCTTTTCTCCGCGCACCGAAGGCGAGTTGATGACCGGGAAAGCTCTGGAGCTCTGTTTGATCGCCGTCGCGACGGCGAGCGGCGAACCGGCTGCCGTGACCTTGTGCCAGGTCGAAACCTACACGGACGATTCGCGTCCTATGCCTGTTGGCCTGGTGAGCTCGGTCGGCACCCTGCCGGAGCACCGCCGCCGCGGCCTGGCCGGCTGGCTCGTCGCCGAGGGGCTGCACCGTCTTCGGGGCGCGGGAGCCCGCCACGCTTCGCTCTATGTCGACGGCCTGAGTCAGACTCGTGCCTTCGACGCCTACCGAAAGCTTGGCTTCGAGTTGGCGTTCGAGGCTGAGGTCTGGGAAGCTAGGTTCCCGTGAAATTCGCCGCTGCTCTTGTCGTCGTGCTCGTGTCGTTGGGGTGCGCGCCTTCGCAGGCAAGCCCACCGATGAAAAAGGCCGCCGTCTTCAGTCCCGCGCCGTCTCCGGCGCCGACCCTCGAAGCCGCCATCCGCCATGCAGTCGACCTGGGTCCGGCCGATGCAACGACCATTGTTTCGCTCAGCTTCGGACTGAACGTGCGCGATCCGCAGCGCCTCGCGCAGCTCATCGCTTCAGGGCACACTGTGACGCCAGAGGCCTATGCGGCAGAGTTCGGCCCAGACCCGACCGCGGTGCAGGCTGCCGTGGCAACGCTGCAAGGTGCAGGGTTCCGCGCCTCGTGGCGGCCCGGCTCCAACGTGATCGCCGCTGACGGTCCCGCCCCGTTGGCGGCCGCGCTTCTGCACGTAGTCATCGACAGCTTTCGACAGGCCGACGGCACCACCTTTTATGCCGCGCTCGCGGAGCCAGAAATTCCGCCTCAGCTGGCGAGGCTGGCCAGCAACGTCAGCGGGTTGGACAACTACAGGCGCAACCACAGCAGAGCCGTCCGGCGTGGCGGCCTCACGCCCACCGACGTCCTCGCCTTTTACAACTTGAAAGCGCTGCGCCAGGCAGGGCTCGACGGGACGGGCCAGACGATAGTGCTGCCGGAGATCGACGACCTGCCGAACTTCTCAGACCTCAACAAATTCGCGCAGGAGTTCGGGTTGCCGCCGTTCGACGCGTCCAACCTGACAGTCAAACGTGATCCCAGCTGGGGTACTCCCCTCAAGCCGCAAGGCGAGACCGTGCTCGACCTCGAGATCATCCATGAGGTGGCGCCCGGCGCCAAGCTCGTCGTCTACCTTTCGGCGCCGGACTTCGGACACGGGGACCGCGCGTTCGACCAGATGGTCACCGACCATCTGGGGTCGATCATCTCCGAGAGCCTCGGCGCATGCGAACCGGACACCCCGAGCGGACATCGCAACAACTACGCGAGCGTCCAGGACAGGGCTGTGGCGCAAGGCATGTCGCATTTCGTCGCCAGCGGCGACAGCGGCGCTTTCACATGCGGCGAGGACCAGGGCCCGGCCGGAAGCTTTCCCGCGACGCTGCCGACCGTGACCTCGGTCGGTGGAACCACCGTCTTCGAATCGGAGCAGGGCACCTACTTCAAGGAGTCGGCATGGAGCGGCCCGATCGAGGAAAGCGGCGGCGGCGGCGGTCCCAGCGCTTTCTACACACTGCCCGGCTACCAGAAGACCGTCGCGCAGACCCTCGGGCATGGTTTCCGGCAGGTGCCCGACGTTTCCGCCGACGCCGACCCCGCGACCGGCTTCCACATCGTTTTCGAAGGCAAGGATGGGCAGGCTGGGGGAACGTCGGCGTCGACCCCGTTGTGGGCGGCGACTGTCGCTCTGATCAATCAGGACCTGAAGAAGAAAGGGCTGCGTGAGGTGGGCTTTGCGAACCCGGCCCTCTACTGGATGGGCGAGAACTCGTCCAGGCTGCCGGCCAAGCCGTTTCATGACGTCGCCACCGGCAACAACCTCGCGTACAACGCCGGCGTCGGGTGGGACTTTGCGACAGGCTGGGGCAGCATGGACGGCGCCGCGCTCGACGCCGCATGGATCCTCTACATAAAAGGTGGAGGAGGATGACCGAAGAAGGTCCGCTCGATGGACCGCCACTCGTCACCTGCCCGCACTGCGGGATGACGGTGCCGGCCGGAAATTTCTGCGGGCACTGCGGCGCGCATCTGACCAGCGCCAGCACAACGCGCCGGCACGCGTTCGCGGCAGTGCCTGCGGAGCGTGTCGCGCAAATCTCCATCATCAGCACCCTCTTTCCGCACCTCCCCCATCGCCGCGGCGGCGCGTTTCGGTGGGCGCTGCTGGCCGGCGGCGCGGCGATTCTGATCTTGGCCGCCCTGCACCTTTTCGCCCCCGCCACCGTCGCCGCGACCCTGGTGCTACCGGTGCTCTACCTGCTCTACCTGTACGAGGTGGAGGTCTACGAGGACGAGCCATGGCTCGTCATCGGGGCAACCATGGTCACGGGCGCCGTGCTCGGGTATGCCTTCACATCGTTCTCGGGCCGCGCGGTATCGCTCCTCGACCTGACCGGAGATCGGGAGAACGCGTTTGTGCTGGCGGGAGTTGCGATCCCGATCGCCGCGCAGGTCTTGATGCTGGCCGGGCCGCTGTTCCTCTACGCGTTCAGAAGCCGGTTCCGCGAGCCGCTCGACGGCCTGACGTTTGGCGCGGCGTCCGCTCTGGGATTCACGCTCACCAACTCGCTGACCAAATTCTGGCCGGCGATCACCGGATCGCTGGTCGCGACCGGAGACCCGCTTGACTGGTTCCTGCGGCTGGCGCAGGTGGGCATCCTTGTGGCTTTGATCAACGCGAGCACAACGGCGCTCGTCGCCGCCGCGGTTTGGCTCCACCGCTACGACCGGCGCCGGATCAGCCGGCCCTGGGCCTCCAGCATCCTTGCCACCCTGATCGTCGCGTTCGGCGCGCAATTGGTGGTCGGCGTGCTCACCTTCGCGCTGCCCAGCGTCGCGACGGAGGTGGCGATCCGCCTGGTGGCCGCGCTCGCCCTCCTCTTATACATGAGGCTGGTGATTCACCAAGCACTGCTGGTCGAAGGCGTCGAACACGAGATCGGCCCCGACTCGCAGTGCCCCGAATGTCACCGCATCGTGCCGACCATGGCCTTCTGTCCCTCTTGCGGTGCCGCGAGGGCGGCCGCCTCCAAGCTCGGAAAGACGCGAGTCGGAGGTTTGACGTAGATGGCGATGTTCTGCGGACACTGCGGAGCCCAGGTTCCGCCGGGTGCGCCCTTTTGCGGCCGCTGCGGCGCGCCCGTGGTGGCGCAGGCGGTGGCCGCCGCGCCGGTGTACAGCTACCCGGTGGCGGCTCCCCCGAGGTACCCCGCCCGCCGCTTCGCGACTTCGCAGATCGCGATCGCCGGCGTGCTGCTCGCGATCCTTGCGATCGTGACGGTGGGAGTGACCGCATTGGCGGTGTCGCAGGCGATCGGTGGGAGCCGCGCGACTTGCACGGTCAACTGCGCGCCCAAGATCGTCACTCCCCTGCCTGAATCGAAGACGTACCGCAGCTCGGCCTTCAAGTATGAGGTCGACTACAGCTCCGCCTGGACAGCGCGCAGCGAGGACGCCAATGGGATCTTGCTCGGCACCAGGTTGGGGACGCTCGAGGTCGTCGGGAGCAAGAGTACGTTGCCTCTGGACCAGGCACTCAAGTCCGCCGTGGCGGCGCTGCCGTCGGCGCAGTGGCAGAACGTCGTCCTGGTCTCAGACTTGAAAGGGGCGCACATCGGCGACCAGAACGGCCTCGGCTCCATCTACTCTGCCAACCGGATCGGGGCCAACTCGACCATCACGAAGGTGCAATTTGCGGTCATCGCCGCCACTCGCGGCGGGGTGACCGTCGTGATTCTGGCCGCCGATCCTGCCGACCTCAAGGGTTCGCCCCATGGAATCCCCGAAGCCCAGGACTTCGATTACCTGTGCGCGGAGTTCCGCTGGCCTTAGGAAGTGATAGTCGATACCGGGCTGCTCGCGTTCGCCGGAATGTGCCTTCTTCTTGCCGTCACGCCGGGGCCGGACATGGCGGTGGTGACGAAGAACGCGCTCGCCCACGGCCGCCGGGGCGTGGTGCTGACGACGACGGGAATCGCGCTGGCCCTTGCGATCTGGATCATCGCGACAGCGGTCGGCCTGTCGGCACTGCTGCGAGCTTCGGGCGAGGCCTTAATTGCGCTCAAGCTGGTGGGCGCCGGGTACCTCGGTTACCTGGGCCTGCGGACACTCATCGAATCGCGGCGCCGGCCGGGTGATCTTCTGGAGAGCGCGCCCACCGCCGCTCCGGCCCACGCAATCTTTCGACAGGGCTTCTTCTCCGCGATGTCAAACCCGAAGCTCGGCGTGTTCTTCGTCGCGTTCCTGCCGCAGTTCGTGGCGCCAGGCCAGGCAGTCCTGCCGCGGCTGCTGCTCCTGGGAGCGATCTTCGCGGTGATCGGGTGGACATGGATGAACGTGTACGGCCTTTTCGTCACGCGCGTCCGCGCATTCATCACGGCGCCGCGGGTCCGCCAATGGATGGACCGAGTCACCGGCGTGGTCCTGCTGGGTTTCGGCGCGCGCCTGGCTTTCGAGCGCCTCTAGGCGCCTCATAGCGGTCCCGAAGACCCGCCGGGAAAGGGTGTGAGGGGCGGGTCTGGGAGCCGAAATTGAGGCCTTGAGTTCTTGACAAACGAACAGATGTTTGGTAATCTATTTCTATGCTCGCGATGCAAGACGACTGTCCGTCCAGCACCGCCCACCTCACCAATGAAGAGTGGCGCGAGCGCCTCCGTCAGAACTCTCACGTCATCAGCGTGCTGATGTGGTCTTTCGCCCAGGATGCGGCTGAGTTTGCGAAGACCGATGCCTGGGAAGAAGACGGCTCGGCAACTGCCATCGACTGGATTCGCTTCAACTGCAACATGGCGAGCGGAGCTGCCGCGAACAGTGTTGCCGTCGGCGAGACGATCGCTCGGCTGCCGGAAAGCAGCCAGGCCTTGA
>Ga0209588_1000189_pt1 | contig 17326 bp, 12 predicted proteins | sample Rivendell_Oct201_10_FD_188351 | JGI IMG/M metagenome (GOLD analysis project Ga0209588, IMG submission 188351) | Vadose zone soil microbial communities from the Eel River Critical Zone Observatory, Northern California, USA -... | ecosystem: Host-associated > Plants > Roots > Rhizosphere > Soil ...
TTTGGGTTCGCCTGGTTCGGCGGATTCCTTGGCGGATTTGTGGCGCTGGTGTTTCTGGCGCGGCATTTTAGGATTCCGGTACTTGAATTCATGGATCTATGCTCGCCGGCGGCGGCGGTGGGTTACGCCATCGGGCGCATCGGCTGCTTGTTGTCCGGCGACGGCGACTACGGCAGGCCCACGTCATGGCCATGGCCGTGGGGGATGGCTTTTCCTCACGGGGTGGTTCCCACGACCGAATCCTGTGTGCAATGGGGCTGGCCGGCCGACTGCCGCGTTTACCCGACTCCCATTTATGAATTCTTCATTTGGATGGCGATTGCGGCATTCCTCTGGCATCTGGGAACGAAAGCCCTCCGCGGTCCCAAAGCCAAGGGTGAGATTTTCTGCAACTACCTCATACTGACCGGCGTCGCCCGGTTCCTGATCGAGTTTATTCGCATCAATCCGCGTTCGTTCTTCGGCCTTTCGAATGCGCAAACGGCAAGTCTCGCCTCCATCCTGGCCGGCGCGGTGTTACTTTGGCGTATTAAAAGCCAATTTCATGCGCTCAAAAAAGAGCATCGCATCGTAGAGCACATCGCCGCGCGCGGGGATGTGCTGCAGCCGGAGTATCACCGTCCCACACCGGAGTGCCCGCATCCCGAGCGCTGGCACATGTACGACTCGATGACCGCGGAAGTCGAGGTGCTGGACTTTCTGAAAGCCCTGGTCACGACGGTGAAGCCAGAACTGGTTGTCGAAACGGGCACATTTTCAGGGCTCAGCACGCTGCGCATCGCGGAGGGGCTCAAGGCCAATGGATTTGGCTGTGTCATTACCTGCGAGCACGACCCAATGGTCTTTGCAGCGGCCAAGCAGCGCTTTGATTCCTCAGGACTCGAGCAATGGATCGACGTGCGAAACGAATCGAGCCTGGAGATGAGAATCGAAGGACAGATCGACATGCTGTTCTGCGACAGCGATCCGCCGTTGCGCGAACAGGAAGTGCGCAAGTTTCTGCCGCAGATGAATCCGTGTGGGCTGATTCTGATGCACGACGCGAGCTCCTCGATGAAAATGGTCCGCGAGGGCGCTCTCAGGCTTGAAGCCGAAGGACTGATTTCGGTGCTGTTATTGCCTACGCCGCGGGGTCTGGTTCTTGCCCAAAAAAGAGAGGGGCGCAGCTAGGTTCACCGAGCGCGCTGGATAGCGAGTGGATTCTTCGAGGATCCGTTTCGGACAAACGGCCAATCAGGCCGTCAAGACCTTCTTTCGAGACGCTTCGGCTATTCCGGCGATAAATCAATCGCATGTATTTGAAATTTTCTTAACTCACACCGCTTGCGCGCCTTGACGGATTTCGGCTGTCAAGGTAGAAACGATGACAGCGCGGACGCCGAGTTCTGGGGTGCGGCGTTCATGCATGGGCACAATATTTGTGCCTCACTGGGGGACTGGGGATCCATGACATTTCTTCGAAACATAGCTATTTTTCTGTTTGCATTCGGCGCATTGGGCTTCGCATCCGGACAAACGCAGGAAGGGCGCATTCTAGGTACAGTGACCGACCAGAGCGGCGGCTTCATCAAAGGCGCACAGGTCAGCATCGTCAACGTGGACACGGGTGTGGCACGCAAGCTCGAGACCAATGACGCGGGCGATTACGTCGCTCCTAACCTGCCCGCGGGACCGTACAAGTTGGTCGTGGAGGCCACGGGATTCAAGAAGCTCGAGCGCAGCGGCATCCGGCTCGAAGTGGGGAAAGATGCCCTCCTGGATTTGACGCTGCAGCCGGGCAGCGTTTCGGAAACGGTCACCGTGACGGAACAGGTGCCGCTGGTAGAGACAACCAACGACACGCTTGGCGGGACGTTTGCGAACAAGTCGATCAATGATCTTCCGCTGAACGGCCGCGATTTCCAGAACCTTGTTGTCTTGAGACCGGGCGTGCAGCGGTCGACCGGCGGGGGATTCCTTTCCATCAGCTCAAACGGAAACCGGCCGGAGGACAACAATTTCATCTTCGATGGTGTCGACAATAACGATCCCTACTACGGCGGGACGATCGTCAACGCCGAAGGCGTGCAAGGCACGCCCGGGTCGATCCTGCCGATCGACGCGATTCAGGAATTCAATGCCCAGGAAAATCCCCCTGCCGAATATGGCTGGAAACCGGGGGCGATCGTCAACCTCGGGCTCAAGTCGGGGACCAACGACGTCCACGGCACCGCGTATCTCTTCGAGCGCAACAATGCTTTCGATGCGCGCAACTACTTCAACCCGGAGATAGATCCAAATACCGGACAGCCTTCGCCGAAGAAGGCGGTGCGCCAGCACCAGTTCGGAGGTAGCATCGGTGGCCCGATCGTCAAGAACAAGACGTTCATCTTCGGGGCCTATGAAGGCCTCCGCGCGCTGGTCGGAAATTCGGAGCAGTTGAACAGCCCGGCGACGGTGACTGCGGGCGGCAACCCGTCCATAAGCATTCCGGATGCGATAGCCAGCGTTAAGGCTCACGGACTGCCCGTGAGCGCCCTGAGCGCGAAGCTGGTTCCGTTGTTCCCCACGAACACCAACCCCAACGGCGCTCTCAACGTCAGCTTGCCCAACAAGAACCGCAACGACAATTTCATCATCAAGGCCGATCACCACATCAATGAAAGGCATAGTCTGACGGGGCGCTACTTCATGGGCGACAGCCTGCAGACCGAACTGGATATTCCGGTTCTGCGGCCTGAGTGGGAATCACAGTCGCAGCTGCGCGCGCAGGTTGTGGGCGTCAACTATACTTGGATTCCCAGCACCACCTGGGTTAATGAAGCGCGCTTCGGCTATAACCGCTTCTGGCAATCCATCCTGACGGCGGACCACGCTTCGAATCCGGCCACCGTGTACGGCATTAACACCGGGGTCACGAATCGCGCGGACTTCGGCATGCCGGAAATTGCTATCGCCGGCTTCAACTCCCTCGGAGGCAATCACGGCTGGCCGCTGCTCACGACTCCGAATGCGACCTATCAGTTCGTGGACAACATCTCCTACACGCACGGCAAGCACACCATCCGCTTCGGCGGTGAATTCCGCCACGGCGGAACCAATAATCAGCGCGACCGCTATGGAAAGAGCCGCATCCAGTTCAGTGGAGGAGACTGTGCATTTGGTGGCAGCAGCCCATTGGAGGATTTCATTGCTGGCTGTCCCCGCAGGGGCCGCATCTTCGTGGGTAATTCGGTGCGCCACGTCACCATGATTTCCTCCGGGGGGTTCGTCCAGGACGACTGGCGCGTTTCGCGGCATCTGACGGTCAATTTCGGTATGCGCTATGACCTCAACGGGGTCATCCACGAAGACAACAACAACCTGGCCAACTTCATTCCTTACGATGCGCAGGGCAAGTACAGCACCACCGCCGCGCTTGGGATCAAGCAGGTGGGCAAGGGTATCGACGCACCCTACCACGGCGATCACAACAACTTTTCGCCCCGCCTGGGCCTTTCCTGGGATCCCTGGGGCCGTGGCAAGACCGTGATCCGTGCCGGCGGCGGCGTCACCTACGAAATACCGCATCTTTCCGTTTTCCTCGGCCAGAACGGCGTAAACAACGCGTCCACCGCGGGAATCAACGTCATTCCGACTGCGCCCTCGACCGGAATCCCCGGGGCAAACGGAACGATTGCCGCTTCCGCCGTGAACCTGACCGGCAACTTGTTGAACTGGTCGGTTGCCGGGCCCGTGTTCCAGCCCACAATCAACTGCGATCCAGCGACCGGTGGCACTCCCTGCGATATCCTGGGCGTGGATCAAAACCTGCGCACGCCCTACGTCCTGACGTGGAATGTCAATATCCAGCAGGCTCTGACCTCTTCAACGTCCTTGCAGGTCGGTTATGTGGGCAACCGCGGGGTCAAGCTTTACAGCGTCCGCGACATCAACCAGGTGGACCCGAATTCGCCTGCGGAGATTGCGTGCGGAAACTGCGAGCAGGCGGGCCGGCCCTTCAATTCTCGCTTCCCGTATCTCGGGTTCATTAATTTCCTCGGGAACGACTACACATCTATCTACCACGGTTTGCAGGCGACGCTGACGCAGCGTGCCTGGAAGGGCCTCAACTTCGTGGCCGGGTACACCTGGTCGCATGCGATTGACAGCGTTTCCCTCAATCGCGCGCAGCAGCCCCAGGACAGCACACGCTCGGGACTCGAGCGGGCCAGCGGTGACAACGACATCCGTCACCGCCTTACTCTGGCTCTTACCTACGAACTGCCTGGCCGCAGTGGCTACGCCCATATGCTGGAAGGCTGGCAGATCAATTCAATCCTGACGGTTCAAACCGGTGCTCCCTGGAATATCGACGACGGCTACCAGAATGGCAACGATATCAGCCTCACCGGAGAGTACAGCGACCGCTGGAACTTTTTCGGGAATCCCCTCGATTTCAAACCCTCTACAAAAGGCATTCCGTATTTTCTGGCGGGCACGCCGCCGCCAACCGATCCACGGGGTCCGAAGGATCCGGCCTATGCCATCAACAATACCGCGTGCATGGCACACGGAATACCGAGCCAGGTGGTGGCCCTTGGGTGCTACGCGGTGGGCAACTCTGTCATGACGGCGCCAAATTGGGGCACCTTCGGCACCATGGGCCGCAACCCGTTCCGCGGGCCGCGCGTGGACAACCTGGACCTGTCCATCGTCAAGAGCACCAAACTCAATGAACGCGTCACCTTGCAATTGCGCGCTGAGTTCTTTAATGCCCTGAACCATCCGCACTTCATGAACCCGAATACGCTCGGTTACGTGGACCCGTCCGACCCGAGCACGTTCGGCGTGATTGCCGCGACGCCCGACGTGGCAGCGGCGAATCCGGTGATAGGAACGGGCGGGCCTCGGAATATTCAGCTCGGCCTGAAGTTCAAGTTCTAGCTGAGAGGGACAATCCACCAATTAAAAGAGGCCGGATCGCAAGATCCGGCCTCTTTATTGTCGCCAGTAACGTCGTGGCAGTGCGGCCACTGCCTGATCACTAGGCCATCCTTCATTATGACGATACGTTTTTGAACGTTTGAATGTTTTCGACGAGATTCTCCGGAGTGGTGATGATGTCGGCAGCGATTCCGGGCTTCAGGAAGCGGCCTTCGAAATGATCAGCAGCAAGGTGATAGCGGCGAGTTGCTTGAGCACAGATGTCTTTTCGCAGATACGGGATGAAGCGCTGACGCCAAAAGTTTTTTGCAGATCGCGCCTGCGCGTCATACTCCGCGACCGGGCTTACTTCAATTTTGAGAAACATGATGCGCTGCGCAAAAAAAGAAGTCCCTGGACGCGGATTTCCAAGGACTTAAGGGCCAGAAGATTTGGCGGGCGCTAGAGCATTTGCCGCAAAACGTACTGCAGGATGCCGCCGTGATGGTAGTAAGAAACTTCCTCCGGCGTATCCGCACGCGCGATCACCGAAAAGGTTTTTACCGTTCCATCCCCCGATTTAGCATTCACCGTGATTGGTTTTTTGGGCGCCAGTGACGCGATGCCCTCGATCCCGAATATTTCGTTTCCCGTTAAACCAAGGGATTCGCGGTTTTCTCCCGGCTGGAATTCCAGCGGGAGCACACCCATGCCGACGAGGTTGCTGCGGTGGATGCGTTCGTAGCTTTCGGCGATGACCGCTCGCACGCCAAGCAGCCGCGTGCCTTTTGCCGCCCAATCGCGCGAAGAGCCGGAGCCGTATTCTTTTCCGGCGATGACCACCAGTGGCACGCCGGCCTCGCGATATTTCACCGCCGCGTCGTAAATCGGCATCTTTTCGCCATCCGGAAGGTAAAGAGTCCAGCTGCCTTCGGTGCCCGGGGCGAGCTGGTTGCGCAGACGAATATTCCCAAAGGTGCCGCGCATCATGACTTCGTGGTTGCCGCGGCGCGCACCGTAAGAATTGAATTCATGCGGCTTCACGCCGTTGGCGATGAGATATTTGCCGGCGGGCGATTCGACGGGAATCGACCCCGCCGGCGAAATGTGATCGGTGGTGACACTGTCGCCGAGAATGGCCAGCACCTTGGCGCCGTGAATATCCGCGAGCGCCGGTGGCACCTTCGGCATGTTTTCGAAAAACGGCGGCAGCTTGATGTACGTCGACTTCGGATCCCACTTGTAGATGTCGCCTTTGGGAATCGGCATGGACTTCCAATGCGCATCACCTTCGAACACTTCGCTGTATTGCTTGCTGTATTGCGCCGTAGTAACGGAAGAACGAACAATTGATTCGATTTCCTGCGGCGTCGGCCAGATGTCTTTCAGATAGACCGGTTTGCCAGCGGGATCGGTGCCGAGCGGCTCCGTGGTGAGGTCAAGGTCCATGCGCCCAGCAAGAGCGTACGCGACGACCAGCGGCGGCGACGCGAGATAATTGGCGCGCACCAGCGGATGAATGCGGCCCTCAAAGTTGCGATTCCCGCTGAGCACCGCAACGGCAATCAGATTGTTGTCCTTGATGGCGGCGCCGATGGCGTCCGACAACGGCCCGCTGTTGCCAATGCACGTGGTGCATCCATAGCCGACCAGGTGAAAGTTCAGTTTCTCGAGATAAGGCGTCAACCCAGCGGCGAGCAGGTAATCGGTCACCACTTTCGAACCGGGCGCAAGGCTGGTCTTGACCCAGGGCTTGACGTGCAAGCCGCGTTCGACGGCCTTCTTCGCCAGCAGGCCAGCGCCCAGCATGAGCGAGGGGTTCGAAGTGTTGGTGCAGCTGGTGATGGCGGCAATGACCACGGCGCCGCTCGAAAGGTCAAACGAGTCGCCGTTGTTTCGGACGGCAACGTGCTTGGCCGGAGTTCCTTCCACGACTTTCGTGAAAGAAGCCTTGGCCTGGCGCAGCGCGACGCGATCCTGCGGACGCTTGGGGCCAGCGACAGTGGGCTCGACGGTTCCCAGATCCAAGTCCAGCGTGTCGTTGAATAGTGGAGGCGGCGTCTGATCGGTGCGAAAGAGCATCTGCTCTTTGCAATAGGCTTCGACAAGAGCGATCTGTTCGGCTGAACGCGCGGTGAATTGCAGATAAGCGAGTGTTTCCGCGTCAACGGGGAAGAAGCCCATTGTCGCGCCATATTCAGGAGCCATGTTGGCAATCGTGGCGCGGTCGGGAACGCTCAGGGTTGATAGACCCGAGCCATAGAACTCCACGAATTTTCCGACGACGCCTTTCTTGCGCAACATTTCCGTAACGGTCAAAACCAGATCCGTTGCGGTCGCGCCTTCGCTCAAGCGCCCGTGTAAACGGAAACCCACGACTTCCGGAATCAGCATCGAAGAGGGCTGGCCCAGCATGGCCGCCTCTGCTTCGATCCCGCCGACGCCCCAGCCGAAAACGCCCAGGGCATTGACCATGGTCGTGTGCGAATCCGTGCCCACCACCGAATCGGGATAGGCCTCAAACCTGTTGCCGTAGGGCATCGCACAGACGACCCGCGCGAGGTATTCCAGGTTCACTTGGTGGCAGATGCCGGTGTCCGGTGGAACGACTTTGAAATTCTGAAACGCCGTCTGTCCCCAGCGCAGGAACGCGTAGCGCTCGACATTGCGCTGAAACTCCAACTCCGCATTCAAGCCGAAGGCGTTGACGTTGCCAAAATTATCGACCTGCACCGAATGATCGATGACCAGTTCGGCAGGGAAGAGCGGATTTATCCGCTTGGGGTTGCCGCCCATGCGTTCCACCGCTTCGCGCATGGTGGCGAGATCGACGATCGCGGGTACGCCTGTGAAGTCCTGCAGCAGCACGCGCGCGGGCATGAACGCGATCTCTTTTTCCGGAGCGCCGGGCCGCCAGCTTGCCAGCGCGCGGATGTCCTCGGCATGGACGAAGCGGCCATCCTCGCAGCGCAGCAGATTCTCCAGAAGGATGCGCAGTGAAAAGGGGAGCTTCGCCAGGTCGGCGACGCCCTGCTTTTCAAGGAACTCGAGGCGGTGAATCTCGAAAGTCTGAGCGCCGACGTTGAGTTTGTCGCGTGTGCGGAAAGAATTGCCCGCGTTGATGGCCATCCTGACAGTCCTTTCGCTGTGGTTCGTAGCTCCCTATCATAACCGAAATTGAATCCGAGCGCCGCGCAGCTATACTGGTATGGCGGTGAATATCATTCTCATTTCGACCTACGAATTGGGGAGGCAGCCTTTCGGGCTGGCGTCGCCTGCGGCATGGCTGCGCAAGCGCGGCCACCGAGTCGTAGCGCTCGACCTTGCCCGGCAGTCATTGGATGAGGCTGCGATTGCCGACGCCGAGCTCATCGCGATCTATTTGCCCATGCATACGGCCACGCGGCTGGCCGCGCAACTCATTCCCCTTCTGCGGAAACAGAATCCATCTGCGCATCTCTGTTGTTACGGCCTGTACGCCCCCATGAACGCTGACTATCTTCGCGGGCTCGGCGTATCCACGATTCTCGGCGGCGAATTCGAAGAAGGGCTCGTGCACCTGGCGGAGCGCCTGGCGGCGGATGGAGAGCGGACGATCGGCCAGCCTGCGGAGCCCCTGATCTCCATGGCACGATTGCAGTTCGAGGTGCCCGATCGAGCGGGAATGCCTGCGATTGAGAAGTATGCCCATCTCATCGTTCCCGGGGGTGGCTACCGGATCGTTGGTTCGACGGAAGCGAGCCGCGGTTGCAAGCATCTTTGCCGGCATTGCCCGATCGTGCCCGTTTACAAGGGAGTCTTTCGAATCGTCAGCCGGGACGTGGTGCTCGAAGACATTCGCCGCCAGGTGGCCGCCGGCGCGCAGCACATCACCTTCGGTGATCCGGATTTCTTTAACGGCATTCGTCACGCGATGGAGCTGGTGGAAGCTTTTCATCGGGAATTTCCGGCTGTGACGTACGACGTGACCATCAAAATCGAACACTTGCTCAACTATGAGAAGCACTTGCCCTCGCTTCGCGATACCGGCTGTCTTTTCGTGATCAGCGCGGTCGAATCCGTGGATGATGCCGTGCTGGGATTCCTCGACAAAGGACATACGCGCGAAGATTTTCTCCGCGTCATAAAAACGTTCCGCGAACTTGGCTTGACGCTTCATCCGACATTCGTGCCGTTCACGCCCTGGACCACGGTGGATGGCTACCTGGATTTGCTGCGAGTGATCGAGCAACAGGGCGTGATCGAAAATGTCGCGCCCATTCAGCTTGGCATTCGTTTGCTCATCCCGCAAGGCTCGCGAATGCTGGAATTGGAAGAGGTGCGCCGCATCGTTGGGCCGTTCGATCCGCAGTCACTGGCGTATCCGTGGAAAAACGCCGACTCGCGCCTGGACGCTCTCAGCGAAACCGTGCAGGAGATTGCCGCCGCGGCGGAGCGGCAAAAAGAATCGCGGCCCGCGACATTCGAACGCATCTGGAAGGCTGCGCACGCCTCAGCTGGATTGTCCGTTCCACAGATCAACTTATCGGCGCGATCTCAGGCTGGCGTTCCGTTTCTCAGCGAACCCTGGTACTGCTGTGCCGAGCCAACCCGGGACCAGTTGGTCTCCATCGGTGCCCCGAAGCCTCTGGTGAAAAATGCTGTCGCGAGCGCCGATGGCTTTGTTTGATCCCGGCAAAGAAACGCAGCGCGAATGACGAGTCCATCCAAACGATTGCTGCTCTTTACGGCGAAACTGGGTTACCAGACGCGAAGTTTTGAAGATGCCGCGCACAAGCTGGGTGTGCAGCTTGTTTACGTCACCGATCGATGTCACCAACTCGAAGACCCGTGGGGTGATCAGGCCATTCCCGTGCATTTCGAAACGCCGGAAGTGGCTGCTTACACAGTAATGGAAGCGCTTCGCGGCCGGGATGTCAGCGGAATTCTTGCTCTCGGTGACCGCCCCGCTGCCGCCGCTGCTTATGCTGCGCGTGGTCTGGGAGTCCGTTACAACCATCCTGCGGCTGTGGAAGCTTGCCGCAGCAAGCTGCGCATGAAAGAAGTCTTTCGCGATGCCGGGCTGTCTGTCCCGTGGTTTCGGAATCTTCCTATTGATCCTGCTCCCGAGCCGGTGCTGCTCGGTATTTCCTATCCCTGCGTGCTGAAGCCGCTTTCGCTGTCGGCGAGCCAGGGCGTCGTGCGCGCGAACAATCGCGAGGAATTTCTTGCGGCGGCGGCGCGTGTCCGGCGGCTGCTCAAATCCCCGGAGATTCTTGCCACTCGCGAGGCGAACCTCGATCAGATGCTTGTCGAGGGTTACATACCGGGAAGGGAAGTAGCCATCGAGGGACTTCTTACGGATGGCGCTCTGTCCGTATTGGCGATCTTCGATAAGCCCGATCCTCTTGAAGGCCCGTACTTCGAAGAGACCATCTACGTTACACCGTCACGGCTTCCCGAATCCGTGCAGCATGCCATCGAGAAATGCGCGAGAGATGCAGCGCGAGCTTTGGGTTTGTCGCATGGACCAATCCACGCTGAGTTTCGTGTCAACGAGGATGGAGTGTGGCCGCTGGAAGTCGCGCCCCGGCCGATCGGCGGTCTCTGCGCCCGAGCCCTGCGATTTTCGTTTGATGGGGCAAGTGAGCCAATCGGCCTCGAGGAGCTGCTTTTTCGCCACGCTCTTGAACTCCCCGGATGCAATTCGCCGCGCGAACGAATTGCCTCTGGTGTCATGATGATTCCCGTCCCCAAGAGCGGGATTTTGGAAGGCGTCTCTGGAGAAGAAGGGGCTCGTTCGATTCCTGGCATCACCGAACTGTCGATCACCGCCCGGTTGCACGATGCCATCGCCGGCTGGCCTGAGGGCTCGAGCTATCTGGGGTTTCTTTTTGCGCGGGGGAGCACGCCGGACAAAGCCGAGCAGTCACTCCGCGACGCCCATGAAAAACTATCGTTCACGATTACGCCAGGCCTGCCTGTCGAACATCCCGCGACGCGCAGAATGACGAACCAGGGGAACTAACCTTTTGCCTTGGGCGCAACGTATCCTTCGGGCAATTTAGCGCCTTCGCCGAAGAAAAACTGCTCCATCTGCTCTTCCATGATTTTCTGTGAGTTGGGATCGAGGGGATTCAGCCGGTACTCGTTCATGACCATCTTGGAATGCTCCAGCCAGAGCTTCCAGGCGTCCTTCGAAACGCTTTCGTATACGCGCTTGCCAATTTCGCCTCGCCACGGGATGCGATCCAGCCCGGGCAATTCCTTGCCAAATTTCACGCAGTGCACCATGCGCGTGCCGGGTTTCACCTCTTCGCTGGGTGCCGCTGTTGGACCACAAGATTCGTTCGCCATGCTCTTCTCCTCACGCGCGTCCTTCCTTCTCACCTTACTGCAACTTCGAGGAAATTCCTAGTTGCTTCCAGCCTTTCCAAGTCCGTCCGTGCAAGTCCCATCGTCTCCAAGGCACCACAGCTTACAATTCACGACAGAAACATGGAAATAGTCGGTACAACAAGAGTAGAGTCATGACGCCCAGAACTCCTAGGAGACACCTTGCCGCTACCCACGCAGGCGATATTTCCAGGTCTTCTGGAAAACGCTTTTCAGCGGGAGTTGCAGAACCTCTCTGTCAATAATGCGCTTGCCCGCCTCTGGGCCAAGGATTCTTCCCTGTGGTCGGCGGAGCAGTACCAAGCAGATTCCGTCAAGAACAATCTTCGCTGGCTCGATTTGCCCGATCAGTTGTCGCCGTTGCTCACCCGCATAGTTGCCCGTGCCGCGAAGATTGAACCTGCGGGATTTGACGATGTGGTCTTTGTCACCATGGGAGCATCCAACCTGGCGGCCCAAGCCATTCTGCGCTTGCCGAACGCGAGACTCGGGAAAAGAACCCTCCTGCTCGACAACATCGATCCCGATTTTGTCCGCGCTTTCGAAGAGACATTGTGCCTTGATAAGGCTCTCTTTGTCTTTGCCAACAAATCAGGCAAACACATCGGGACACACTCTTTACTCTTGTACTTTCTTGAGAGGCTGAGAACGGCGGGAATTCCTTCTCCGGCGCGTCATTTTGTCATCCTCGCCGAGGAAAATTCTTACCTGGGCGAACTCGCCGGGGAGTATGAATTCCTCGATAGTTTTCTTGATCCCCCCGGCATCCACGGCCGCTATTCATCGCTGATTCATTTCAATTTTTTTCTCGCGGCGCTCTGTCGGTTGGACCCAAATGATCTGCTCGCACGCGCGCAAGCGATGCGCGATGCCTGCGGAACCTCCGTGCCACAGGAAGCGAACCCTGCCCTATCGCTCGGGGCATTCCTGGCGGCGGCGGAAATCGAGGGCCTGGACCGCATGGTCTTTTTCAGCCCGGACAACTTGAAGCCTATAGCGCGACGGATCGGGTATCTGGTGGGCGCAAGCACCGGCAAGAAGGGGCGAGGAATCATCCCCATTTTCGGAGGCCCGTCGTACGGGCTCGCGATGCTTCGACAAGGTTTCTTCGCCGCCATTCTCACGATGGCTGGGGACGAAGAGCGGGAACTTCGCAGGAGATACGAAGAGTTGCGCGGAGCCGACGTGCCGATAGTCGCCATCGAATTGAACAGCCCCGAGGAATTAGCGGTCGAGCTATTCAAATGGGAGATTGCGACCGCGCTGACTTGTTCGCAACTCAGGCTCGATCCCTTCCACGATCCAGACATCCGGGAGAGCAGGACAAGGACCTTGCAGATTTTGGAGCAGATTGCGACCAAACGCCAATCTCCTGCACCGACCGTGCGCGTGAGAGAAGGAGAAATCGAGCTGTATGCCGAGGGCGAAACACGCCAGCACATCTCGACACTGAATATGACCGAGGCGCTGCGTACCTTTTTTGGTTTGCGGCATCCGGAAGGCTATATCGCGTTGCTACCCTTTGTGGAGTTTGGGGAGGCTCAAAAAATGGTATTCCGCCGGATTCGCGAGCGGCTGGAATCCACGCTGGGCTTGCCTGTGCTGGCAACTCCCGGCCCCCGCTATCTTCATGCCATCGGGCAGGTCTACATGGGCGGCCCCGCGAAAGGACTCTTCCTGATGCTGACCGCAGCCCCAGCAAACGATCTTGCCATTCCAGGCGCCGATTATTCCTTTGGGCAGTTGCAGCTCGCGCTCGCACAGGGTGAATTCGAATCTCTTGGCCGCCGGCAAAGACCCGTAATACGATTGCATCTGGCGCGTGGGATCGCACCAGGCTTGTTGCAGTTGGAAACCATCCTCAACAGCGCGCTCGGGAAGCTCCGTATCGGTGCGTTGTAAATTTCGGGTTTCTTCGTCTTCTCGCTAATCTACCAGTTTGGCCGGAAAATAGACCCAAAGACCGGAGGTGCTGTGCCCTTGGCTGAGATCACCACGCTGTTCTGGGACATCGGCGGCGTCATCCTCACAAATGGTTGGGACCGCGGATCACGAAAAGAAGCCGCAAACACTTTTCACCTGGATTGGGAGGAATTTCAGGACCGCCACGATCTCTCTTTCCCTGCCTTCGACTCCGGACAGATCACCTTGAACGAATATCTCGACCGGACATTGTTCTATCGCCCGCGCGGTTTCACACGCGAGGAGTTCACCGCTTTCATGTTCGCGCAGTCCAAGGAATTTCCGGAGACGCGCGCCATTCTTGATAAGCTCGCGACCTCCCGGAAATATTTTGTCGGTGCCATCAATAACGAGCCGCTGGAGCTCAACCAGTACCGCATCGAGGCCTTCGACCTTCGCAGGAACTTTCTCGTTTTCTTTAGCTCCTGTTACGTTCGATCCCGGAAGCCCGAGGAGCTGATCTTTCGCGTGGCTTTGGAAGTCACCCAGCGCAAGCCGGAGCAGTGCCTTTTCATTGATGACCGGCCCCTGAACCTGGAAAGCCCGCGGCGCCTCGGGATGAACACCATTCATCATCAAAACGCGGAGCAATTGCGTTCGGAGCTTGGAAAGTATGGGGTTGAGGTATAGTTTTGAACGCTGCACCAGCTACCTGTACTGGGCGCAACTTCACGGAGGAAGGCACGATGGCTGGGGACACGGGGCGTTTCAGTTCAGTGTATGGAGGCGTGGTTGATCCCTGCACGGTAGTTCTCTTCGGCGCCTCGGGAGACCTCGCTAAGCGTAAAGTCATTCCCGCCATGTACGACCTGGCGATCCACAATGGGCTTGGACCTCGTTACGCCATCGTGGGATTTGCGCGCACGCCCATGTCCGAAGACGCCTTTCGCACCACCCTGGGCGACGCGGCCAAGAGCATCTCCGAAGTCGGGCCCATCGATCCCAAACAGTGGGACCAATTCGCCTCCAACCTTTATTACAGTCCCGGGGATTACGCCGACCCCGAAGCTTACGCGCAGCTTGTCAAGCGCCTCGCGGAACTGGAATCCGCAAAGAACCTCGGCGGCAACCGTCTCTTTTATCTTTCCACGCCGCCTGAAGTTTATCCGCACATTGTCGAGCAGCTTGGCCGCGCCGGACTCGCTCGCCCCTCCTCCCCAAACTCCTGGGTACGCATCATCATCGAAAAACCGTTCGGGCGGGATCTGGCGTCAGCCAAGGCCTTGAATCAGATTGTCCTCAATGTTTTCGACGAGAAGCAGGTCTACCGCATCGATCACTACCTCGGCAAGGACACCGTGCAGAATCTGCTCGTCCTGCGCTTTGGCAACGGCATCTTCGAGCCCCTTTGGAACCGCAATTACGTCGATCACGTTCAAATCACCGCGGCGGAAACGCTCGGTGTCGAGCGCCGCGGCGGTTTTTATGAAACGGCGGGCGCGCTCCGCGACATGATTCAGAGCCACGTTCTCCAATTAACGTCGCTTGTAGCAGTGGAACCTCCCGCCTCGTTTGACGCCAACGCCGTGCGCAATGAAAAACTGAAGGTGCTGCAGTCCATCCGTCCCTTCGATTTGGAAATGGTCGCTCAATCCGTGGTTCGCGGACAATATGCTCCCGGCAAAATCGGCGATAAGCCCGTGCCCGGCTACCGCGAAGAGCCCAACGTGAATCCGGCTTCCAAGACCGAGACCTCGGTTGCCGCTAAAATATTAATCGACAACTGGCGCTGGGCCGGCGTTCCCTTTTATCTTCGTACCGGCAAGCGCCTCGCCAAGCGCACCACGGAGATCATGATCCAATTTCGCCGCGCGCCGCACATCGTTTTCCGCGAGAAAGAGATTGAGCCCAACCGTCTGATCTTGAATATCCAGCCGGACGAAGGCATTTCCGTTTCCTTCGGCGCAAAGCGCCCGGGAACCGAAATGCGCATCGGGAACGTCACCATGAATTTCTGTTATCGCGAATCTTTTGGAGACGCGACGCGTAGCGCTTATTCGACACTCTTGAACGACTGTGTGCGCGGCGATGCCACGCTCTTCGATCGCGGCGATAGCGTAGAGGCCGCCTGGGCGCTCGTGGATCCCATCCTCGACGTCTGGGGTGCCGCCAGGAGCTCCACCGTGCCACAATATCCAGCGGGAAGTTGGGGGCCTAAGGAATCCGATCTTCTGCTCGAGCGTGACGGCAGACAGTGGTACAACCCGTAGTCGCAGCACCTGACGTAAAATAAATTTAGCAGCCGCGGTAGGGGGAACAGGTGATCCTTGCAGGGGATGTTGGCGGGACGAAGTGTAATCTGGCGCTTTTTTCGGAAGAACGCGGCACGCTCACGCCCGTCTTCAGGCAGCGCTTCGCAAGTAAGGAGTTCGCGCAATTCGAGCGCATCGTCAAGGAATTCTCGCGCCAAGCCGCCGATCATCTGGGCAAGGAACGCATTCTTGCCGCCGGCTTCGGCATCGCAGGGCCGGTCATCAATGGCAGCGTCAGAGCGACGAATCTTCCGTGGATCGTCGATACCGCGTCCCTCATCAAAGAGCTGAATGTTCCGCACGTCGTTCTCTTGAATGATCTTGGCGCCACCGGCCACAGTATCGAGCATCTTCCACCGGAAGATTTCTGCGTCCTGAATTCAGGTAAGCCCGAGCCGGGCGGAACCCGTGCATTGCTCGCGGCGGGCACCGGTCTTGGCCAATCGTTTCTCGTTTGGGACGGCGGCCGTTACCGCGTTGTTCCCTCCGAAGGCGGCCACTCCGACTTCGCCCCGCACACCGAGCAGCAGATCGAACTCCTGCGCTTCATGCGCCGCCGCTATCCTCAAGTTAGCTGGGAACTCATTCTCTCCGGCCGCGGCTTCCGCACCATTCATGAATTTCTCGCGCCGAAAGTAGTCCACGCCTCGTTCGAAGATCCCGACGCCGATCCCGCCCCGGAGATCACGCGGCGCGGCCTGGACAAGTCCTGCCGCGTCTGTTCCGACACCTTGGATCTCTGGACCGCCATCTATGGCGCGGAAGCCGGAAATCTCGCCTTGAAAGTGCTGGCGCTCGGCGGTGTCTACGTTGCAGGCGGCATCGCCGTCAAAATCCTCGAAAAAATGAAAGACGGCTCCTTTTTTCATGCCTTCAAGGACAAATGGAAATTCGAAGGCCTCCTGAGCAATATCCCCGTCTCCATCGTCCTCAACGAATCCGCCCCGCTCCTCGGCGCCGCCTACGAAGCCCTAGCCGCCACCGGCAAGTAGCCCCTCTTGGAGTGCGGGAGCTTGCTCCCGCTTTTCTGTCAGCCCTCCTCGCCCCGTCACCGCGATTGTTCCTATAACGGCCCACCGCTCCACGCTCCTCCGAATTTCGTATTTCGATTTTCTAATTTCGTCTTTCGCCTTTGCAGATTTGAATGCCCCCCACGGTCTTACCGGCCGCGTATAATACACGAATGCAGCACCGTGAAATTGTTGTCGTTAAGACGTTTGGCAGCCGGCCCGACGCGGAAATCGCGAAGGGCGCACTTGAGTCTGCGGGCATCGATGCGATGATCCTGGCAGACACAGCCGGTGGCATGCGCGAGCACCTTGCATGGTTCGGGATCGGTTTTCGTTTGCTGGTGCGCGAGGACGATGCAACTGAGGCGCTCGAGGTGCTTACGCCCGACAGCGAGGCCAGCGCAAGTGAGGGCGAGGGGCGGTAGCGTTGCCCCGCTTCCCCTCTCTTCTCTGAGTCCTCTGTGTTCTCTGCGAACTCTGTGTAAAGTATTTTTCTGCTTCTTCCCCTTCCGAATCCAGCTTGCTACGCTTATTCCAGTGGCTCTCCTCGAAGAAAAAGTTGACCCCTGGAAACCCGTTTCCCGCCTCGCCGGAATCGCCTGGCTCTGCTTCTACGCCCTTTTCCTTCTCTACGCCTTGGCCAACCGCTCCGGATTCCTCATCCTCGATTACGTCAATCTGATCATCCACGAAGGCGGCCATTTCTTCTTCAGTTGGTTCGGCAACACCATCATGATTCTCGGCGGCACCCTCGGAGAACTCCTCGTTCCTCTCTTGTGCGGCATCTATTTCTTCTGCCAACGCGAAGCCACCGGCTTTGCCTTTTGCACCTTCTGGTTCTTC
>Ga0209588_1000191_pt1 | contig 16931 bp, 10 predicted proteins | sample Rivendell_Oct201_10_FD_188351 | JGI IMG/M metagenome (GOLD analysis project Ga0209588, IMG submission 188351) | Vadose zone soil microbial communities from the Eel River Critical Zone Observatory, Northern California, USA -... | ecosystem: Host-associated > Plants > Roots > Rhizosphere > Soil ...
ACCCACATGGATAAAGCAAAGGCACCACCAAACCGAGAATTCACTAAGTGGTGTATTTGCAATCAGTTAGATATTGCAGAACGGCCTTGATGTGAGTGGGTTCAACACATATTTGGGCGGGTTCAACTCGCTTGTCGCGCAGGAAATCCAGTGCAAATTTGCAATAGTGCGTCGAGATTTAACGCGGACACTGAAGAAGAGTTCGGGTTCGCCTAGTGGGCTGAAGACCAGGCAGCAAAGCAGCGGCAGTCGAACCAGCAGAATTTATTGCGGTCCCGAATCTGGATTGGTGTCGGCCTCTACTGCTACCGCAGTCTGCTCGGAGATCTCTTGCACCTCTTTCATTTCCGCAATCTCAGCAGACTCTGCAGACTCTCCCGCCTCGCCTTCTCGATCGACTTCTGCCCGCTCGAATTCAACCTCTAACTCCGACTTTCCGCTTATTTCGTTTTCGCCGGGTTCAGGCCTCTCCACTTCGGGACGCATTTCGTTGGTCGGTTCCGGTTGCTCTGGACCAGAGTCCATTCCGACGCGAGTGGAGAATCCGGGCTCCAGAAGAACTGATCCTCCGGTGGCGTTCCGTCCATAAACTTCGACAAGCCCGTCCACAACATCTACTTCTGTGACGTTGCGCGGATTGACTTCCACATCGAACTGGGTCCCGCGAACTGCAATAACGGCGCTAGGGGTTCCGAGTTCGAACGGCACGGCACCACCCGTCCTCTTGTTGATGAGCGCGCGGATTCGTCCCAGAAGCAATTGGAAGTAACTCGGATCGGTCAAGGATGGTTGCTGCACCTGCAATTTCGTGTGCGCCCGGACGATCACCTCACTGCCGTCGCTCAGGCGAAGAAGCAATCTGCCGCCGCCGGTGTCAAGAATTGTGCCTGGCGGAAGCTGCTCTCCGCGCAAGGGATTAGAAGGCGATTGGCCCGGCAGGCTCAGACGAATATTGCCCTTCCACTCGGCGATTGAAGCTCCAGCGATCGCAGCCGTCGCGGGCGTCGAACTGGGTTGCTGTTCTTGGGCCGCTGCCACACCGGCAGAAATCCAGAAAAAGAGGAGATAAAAATAAGTGGAACGAACGGCATTGTATTTCATTGATGTACCTCACTAAGAATGAGCCCAGTCACTGGCAGATGGATACGAAAAGATGTCCCTAACCCAGGTTCGCTCAACGCCTCGGTTTTTCCTCCGTGTTGTTCGGCAATCCGTTTGACGAAAGCCAATCCAAGTCCCCACCCTCGCGTTGTTTCTTCCCGTTCATTTCTTCGATAAAACGGTTCGAAGAGACGCGCGAGCTCACCTTGCGGAATTGCTGGCCCTGGGTTCCATACTTCCAGCACAACTCCGTCTCCTTCGACCTCGGCGCGCAGTTTCACTTCGCTCCCCCGTGTGCTGTACTTGATGGCGTTGCTCACGAGATTGAGCAGGGCTCCCTCGATGAGGTGCGGATCACCCTGAAGTGTCGGCAAATCTTTAGCAATTTCCGTCCTGACCTTGATCTCAGAAGCTTGTGCAATCGGTTGAATGACTCGCGCAACTTGTTTGACGGTTTCCCCGACCTGGAAAGCCTCTTTGCGCATGGGGCGGGCTCCCGCCTCGAGCCGAAGCACGTCGAGATAAGTATTGATCATGGCCACTAAACGGCCTGACTCCTGGAAAATCGTCGCAGCGGCTTCGCTGCTGGCTCGCTCCTTGGAATACCGGAGCAGATACTCGGCAAAACCTTGAATTGAAACGAGCGGAGTGCGGAGTTCGTGGGTGACGAACCCGAGTGCTTCCGCGCGGGCCCGATCTCGTTCCAACCGGGCTGTTAGATCTGTCACTACGACCAGGATCAAATCCGATGAGTCAGAGGGTGGCGTGCGTTTGAGTCTTACGGCCCGCAAACGCCAGAGGCCCTCGCCGAGATACACCTCAGAGTCGAGCCAGATCTCACGAGTTGCTAGAGACTTGCGCAAATCACGCCAGTCAGGCTCGCGGAGTGCCGCGGCGAAATTATCGAGGCCTGCCGCCGCGTCACATCCTTGCTTTTCACAAAAGCTTTGCCACTGGGGATTTCGAAATATCACTCGGCCATCGAAGGAGAAAACGGCCAAGCCCTCTTGCATCGCTTCCAGCAGGGTTTCATCAAACGCGTACAAGGAACTCAGCTCGGATTGCAATTGCCGAAGCAGACTCACCTTCCAGTGCAAGTCTCCGGCTGTACGACGAAACTCTGCACGCAAAGCAGCCGGCAAGCTATCTTTCTTTGTGAGTTCGGCGGTTTTAAGAGCATTTTGCAGTTGCCGAAGCCCCTGAGTCAGGCCTCGATCCACGAGGACCAGGTTTTGCAACTGCGCGAGCGGACCGGCCAGTAGCGCCACACACAAGAACGGTCCAAGGCCGACAAGGATATGCATCCACGCAAAAACAAAATAGCTCGCTGCAACACCAACTGCAAGCAGTGCTGCTAGCGCGACCAAGCCCCTCCAAACCGGCCAACGCAGTAGTGCCCACGTCGAACTGAGACTAAACGCGCACAAAACCAGCAGGTTTAGCCATCCATTCAGAGGACGCAAGCTCCTTCCGGCAAGAATGGCATCGATAAGATTTGCGTGGATTTCAACACCAGGCATCGGAAGCTTGTCGCTCACCGGGGTGGGTATGCGGTCGCTAATCTCCGTCGAGCCGAACCCGATCAGCACCACCTTCCCTTGCAGTTGGCCGCCGGCCTTCCCATCAAGCAAATCTTCGACGGAGACTGCGACAAACGGGGACGACGTCTCACCCGGAGCAATCTGTCCGCGATAATCAATGGGAAGGAAACGGAGCGGTTCGGATTCGACCCCGGCTATCACGGCGTGAGAAGACGTGCCGATGGTGGTTATATTCCGCCACCCGATTCGCAATGCACGGCCGTCGTCTTCAAGGATAGCTCCACTAGCAACGCGCACAAGTTCCAGCGCAAACGCCCAGCGCGGCCCTTCGAGAGACAGCTCCCGAACGGGGACGCTCCGACAAATGCTGTCGGGCCCCAATGCAGCTTGTGCGTGCCCGACCGCGACAGCGTACCGCGCGAAGAGCGGCAATGGTTCGACCCAAAGTCGTCCTTGCGGGGAATTGCTGATCTTCGCCACGAGAACTGCATTTCCCGCGTCTTTCAGCGCTTTCGCCAATTCGCAGTCGTTTGTTTCGTCTTCGGCTTCCGAGAGCAGGATGTCCAGGCCAAGCGCCTTTGGGTGCTCGGCGCTGGCAGCCCTCACCACCTGTGCCAGCAAGGACCGTTTCCAGGGCCATCGCCCATACCGTTCCAGACTTGCGTCATCAATCAATATCAGCGCGACGTGCGGCGAAGTACCTTGGCTCCCTCGCAGACGAAAATACATGTCTCCGGTGCGGCGACTAAGCTCCTCCACAGGGTAACTGAGGCTGACCAAGCCCACCATTGCCAAAAGCGATGCGTTCAAGAGCAGCCAGCGCCATGTTTGGAGATACTTCAGATTCGGGCGGCGTGTTGGTAATTCGCTCATGTTTCTTTCGATTGCAGGTCGATTGCAAGGCGGCGAGCCTTTTCATACAGGGTTTTGCGTTCAATCCCGAGCTTTCGAGCCGCAAGAGACTTGTTGCCGCCCGATTCCCGCAAGACAAGGAGAATTTCCTGGCGCTCCATTTCCTGCAGCTTTCCCGGCAATGATGCTGTCGAATTCTCTGGCGCCGAGGTTGTTTCATTTCTTCGCGACCGCTCGCGCTCCACTTCCTCGGCGGAGATTTCGTCCGTGGCGGCAAATATAGCTAGCCGCTCGATCAGGTTTTCGAGCTCACGGACATTACCCGGCCAGCTCATGGAAGCCAGCAGTTTGACCGCTTCTTGGCTGATGTTTACATGGCGTTGGTTGCGCTGATTGAAACGCTCCAGAAAATGATGCACGAGGAGCGGAATGTCTTCCGCCCGCTCCTCGAGCGAAGGGAGTTGAATCGTCACAACGCTCAGCCGATAATAGAGGTCTTCGCGAAATTGTCCTGCCCGAATCATTGCGCTCAAGTCCTTGTTTGTCGCTGCAATGATCCGCACATCGATGGGAAGGAACGTGTTCGAGCCCAGGCGTCGCACCTTTTGTTCCTGCAAAACGCGAAGCAATTTCACTTGAAAGCTCGGGCTGGTCTCCGATATCTCGTCGAGGAAAATCGTTCCGCCATTCGTCGCTTCAAACAAGCCGCTGCGGCTGGTATCAGCGCCGGTGAAGGCGCCCCTCTCGTGTCCAAACAGCTCGCTTTCCAGAATGGTCTCAGGAAAGGAGCCGCAGTTGATGGGAGTGAAAGGCATCTCGGTTCGTGGGCTGTGCGCATGAATGGCCCGCGCTACAAGTTCCTTGCCCGACCCGCTTGCACCGGTGATGAGCACGCTGGCCGTGCTGGGCGCGACCCGCGCGACAGCTCGATAAACTTCCAGCATCTTCGGGCTTCGTCCTACAATTGCTGATTCGGGAGCGAAGCTGTCTTTAGGCACATGGCTAGGTGTTTGCCGCGGCCCTGTCAACTTTCGCAACAACGCGAGCAACTCATCGATCAGCAGAGGTTTGCTCAGGTATTCGAGTGCTCCTCCGGCTACCGAGCGTGCAACGGTCTCGACGCTGGCGTGCGCCGTCATCACCACACACCTGCATTCCGGCTGCAAAGTTTTCAGTTTTTCGAGGAATTCAAGACCGTTGGCCTGTCCAATATAGATATCCAGAAGCGCCAGATCGATACGGCCTTCTTGAAGGAGTGGTTCGGCATCATCCACACTTCGGGCTGCCAGGCATTCGTAGCCTTCGGCAGTCAAAACGGCATTCAGCCATCGGCAAATAGAGTTGTCATCATCGACGACGAGTACCTTGAGCGGCTTATCCATACTCATTTCTGGTCTGATTCCCTGCTCGTCCGAGCATTCTCGTAGTGCATCATCGTATCCCCTAGAAACGATACGCAACGCTCACCCGCCCGACTTGCGCCCGGAATGCTCCCGTGCTCTGTGCCAGGTGAAGGTAGGTATAGTCCGCACCCATTTCCAGTCTTCCTAGCAGAAAGCGGTTCTTTGCAGTGGCCTCCCAGGCGATCTGATAGGGGTTCTGGTCAACGGTTTCAGTACCATACTCGGCGATGTATTCGCCGCGATAAATCTTTCCAACGCTAAAACGGAATCCACCAAGCCCCAGGTGGCTGTGATACTGGTTGGGACTGAAATAGCCGTCCGCAAAGTTCTGGGTGAATGAGCTATGCGCGTATTGATATCCTAGCCCCACCGCAAAGTGCGAGTTACCCAACCAACGTAGTAATTCCGCGTCTTCTCTTTGGGTGCGATTTGAATCCGAGTAGTGCTGCTTGGAGAAATCAGCGCTGACGCGCCAGGAGCGCGGCCGCCAGTCAAGGCGGGCCCACCAACCCTCCGCCAGCAAATCGAATTGAGCCGACTGCAAAGTGGGAGTGATCGGAATCCGGGAGAAACCTCCCTGGAGCCAAAAACTCCTGACAGGATGAAGAATCAAGGTCCCGCGGTAAAGGGCCCGATTCGAATCGTCCGCAAAACGAACGATCCCCGCGCCCCCTGCAACGAAGAGCCAACTTGCCAACCGCACCCGGCCTTCATCGTTAATTGAAAAGATCTTTGCCTTTGGCCCCTGGCTGACCCACACGGATTTTTCATCGAGGCGAAAACTGTTTGTGAGATTGCGTCCAAGCTGAAGATCAAATCGCTGCCCCGCGCGCATTGCGCGATTCCCGGCTGTGTCACTGAAATAGCTTGCGTCCGACTGCAATTGGTTCAGGCCGTTTCCCTCACGGAAGGCCGGGCGCGACGACAGGTTCTTCAGCAGATCGTCCCGGTACTCCTGAAGGCGAAGGCTGTTCGGGTGCCGAGCAAGCGCCTGTTCCACTTCGCGGCGCGCATCGTCTTTCTTTTTCTGAAGTAGCAGGTTTCGGACCAGTCCGATTGCTGCCCCCTCGTCGTTCGGATTTGTTGTTAGCAGTTCACGAAAGAACTGATTTGCGGCCTCGTATTTTCCGTCGTAACTCAGCACGCGGGCCAGTTCGAGTTTTGCTTCCCGATTGGATGGGTCATCTCGCAGAATGGCACGAAAAACCTCCATAGCCCGCGAGTCCTGGCGTTGGTACACGTAAACCCTGCCTAGTTCAAACCGCAGTTGGACATTTCCCGGAAAATGCTTAAGCGCGTCCTCTAGTGTTCGACTGGCCTGGGAATAATGCCGATGGCGAAGAGCAGCCTGCGCCTCAGTAATGCCCTGCTGCACCGAAGCTCCTTCCTCTGCCCTCGACTCCGGAGCCTTTCCTACAAGAAGGATGACGGCAAAAACAAGACTGACTCGAAAAACGCAAATTCGAACCATGATCTTCTCTTTCACAACCCTCCAACCAGTGTTTCGGCCAGCATTGCTGCCGGTTCGCAGATATGGGGTGATCGATGCCCCCGTTTAACGGCACGGACTAGGAATCGCGGGGCGTCAAAACTATTGTAGCGAGTACATGCGGCATGGTTCGTCCCACCCCTACGTCACGTGCCTTATTGCAAACCACAGACTGGTCAACAACAGCTCCATGAACCTCCCTATCCGTATCACTTCGCTTATTTCTAGGCACCATTGCTTTTTCTGATGGCCGCGGGTTGGTTTGGAAGGACGCTTACCAGTAGTAGAGACGATCCAACCCGAAACGTAGACATATGTACTAGCTCGACGCTGTAGATCCGTTGATTGTTGACGTATATGTTGTTCACAGAAGGTGCGACATACAGCCGTAGCCCGGCCTGACGTACTGCTAAGACGCAATGCACGTCGGATGCTTCCGGCTCATCGAACTCGAAATCCGCACCACCACCAATCCTTCCCATGGTGATACACAACTTTTTCAATTGGTAGATCAAACCCTTTGAGGGCCCTTCGATTACGGAAATTATGATTGTTATGTCGTCTTGCGGAGGAATCTCAGGGAATTCGTAAGCACCTGATTCTTGCAAGTTCCTTGTGCCGTCAAGTTCGGGCCGCGCGTGAGAACTGCTTGCTAGCAGCGCCGGTGGTCGGCTCGGAACCTGGTGATCTCGGCGAAGCGATGAGCTCAGAAAATCCCTCGGCGATCTCTCCGCAAACTGCGGGGTGTTTTTGCAGCAACGTTCGGGAACTTCTCCGCTCTTAAATAGCATGGCGAAAGTACCTCTGCTCAGGCTCGAATTCATGGTTCCGACCGGGGCCCAGCAAAATGCGCGTGAAGAAGATCTTCTCGCGCCCCACCGGCTTTTTTACTAAAGTCCTGGAATCAACAAGGCATTTTCATCACCAAGTATGTAAGGGAATAAGTGCTGTAATTTCAGTCCTCTCAATTTTCGTCGGTGTGTCTCTCCAACTCACCTGTGGCGTTGAGAAACTCTCGGTACGCATACCCTTCGTTTTCTAGTTGGCCGACTGCTGCCTTGGGGACTCCAAGGAGATTCAGGGCTTAGCCGGCCTGAAATACGAGTCGACCCCACTCACCCAAGTGTAGCTGGCACCCACTCTCTCGGAGAACCAATTGGCGTTTCGCATTGAAAATTAAAGACTTACCGCTGGGGCCATTTGGAACGGCGATTGCCCTACAGAGCTAGGTACTAGAACTGCAAACCGGAGAAGAGCGTTCGTTCGCGAAGGGAATACGGTGAAGAGGTCGTTCTTCGTACGCTAACTGGTCTCACTGGAAACCGGGCTCATGGAACTGCAAGTTCTTAAGGAGAAAACACAATGTGGAATTCCAATTCTCTCACACGGTCGCTTCTAGCAACGGGCGTGCTACTCGTTTCAATTTGCCCCGGTGCAATGGCCAAGAATTCTTCCGGAAAAAAGCCTGCGAAGGCGCAGAAATCATGGAAGGCAGCGGTCAAGGTGGAAGGCAAGGGTCGCTACGATAGCAACACCTTCCTGCTTTCAGACCGGCAAAAGACCAGGTTGCAGACGGCGGCGCCTGCCGATCAGGTCAGCGGCCGCTTCAACGACATGAACAGCGTGCACGACTACATCCTTACGCCTTCGGTGAAGTTCCTCGCTGAAGGACCGGGCTTCGGTGGTCGAAAACTCGGCTTACAAGCGGGCGTCAATTACGACATGTACTCTCTCAATCCCAAACGGCGGCACTTCAATATTGAGGTAGCGGCGGAGCAGAGCACTTCGCGGAACGGCAGAGTGCGTGGCAAGTTCGAGTACACTCCGAACTACTTCTATAGAAACTATCTGGCAGACGCGACGAATTACACCAGTTCGGTTTTGCCGAGCGAGCGCGTGTATAAGCCCAACGTCTACAGCGAATGGGATTTGACGGTCGATTACCGGTACCGCATGGCTGGCGGGAGAGCTGCTCTGCTAGGACGCGCCGGTTATTTGCAGCGTCGCGACCAAGCGCCGTTTATCGGGCATGACCGCAACGAACCCCACATGGGTGGCGGACTCGATTTTGGGCTGACCAACTGGTGGAGAATCGACGGCAACTACGACTTCGCGCTTGTAGATAGTCCTCGCGTGCAAGAAGTGATGATCCTGAACGAGCCCGATTTCAACGTTGACTTTAACAACGACGGAAATGCCAGTGATCTGAGTATCCGGACCGTACAATTCGTGAACCGTCGTCACCACGAGCAGCGTTTCCGGGCCAACACGAAGCTTGGAATTCGCGAAAAAAGCTATATCGAGTTCGGTTATGAGCGTCGGCACAGGAATTTCTTGTCGAAAGAGCCGTTCGACGTGTTCCACAACGGTCGGACCGATAATCGCAATACTTTCCAGGTCGAACTTGTTTCACATGTAACGGACAGGCTCCAGTTCATGACTGGGTATAGCTACGCTTTCGAAAACTCCAACCTTCCCAACGATCCTGGAGTCGTGGGCGAAGTCAACGACTATAAACGCGCCGGAGCATTTGTGAGCATGGGTTACCGCTTCTGAGCGGATGACCAGTCACGAATCTTACGGGAACGTCCGAGAAATATAAGACAAGCACCGCAGCAATCCGGAATAAATGCGGGTCCCTCTCGATGGGAGGGACCGCCGCGGCCGGTTTGGTGAAACAACGCTTGCTTTCTCGAACTATGCCGAACACCGCTCTAGTTCTGAGTCTGCCCAGCATCGAGGCTCGTGTCGTATCAACACACGGATGGGTTAAGGCATTCCACATGCAGCGCCAGGACGGCGGCCTAAGAGTGCAATTTGAACGACTTACGCCGCCCGCCCGTTGGCCAATCAATTGCCGTAAATACGACTGAACTGTTGTAGCTCCTATTAGCATAGAGGCACTCATTTTCCTGGAGATTTCATTCATGACCATTTTCCTGAAAGACGCGATGAAGGCAGACATGCGAGTTTCTTATGCGCTGCGCTGGGTTCCACGAGCGAGTATGGCCACTCTGCTGCCTTGCCCCGTTTCTCCGCAGGCTGGCGACATTATGCTCGCGAAACTCGAGAAAATCGGCAAAAACGCGACTCTCGAACTGGCGAATGGCCGAAGGTGCAACCTCCATGAAGGAGATCTTCTGGCGGTGGTGTTCGGAAACCGCTACGCGACCCTGCAATTCGAAGGCTACGCACGCGCAAATGGAGATTCCTGCGATTTGCTCTCCATGGGTGGTCTCTGCGGTTTGGTGGAAAGCAAGCATGCAAAAGCAGCTGAACCTAGCAAGCTTCGCCTGTTGGGCTCACTCGGAGACGTCAACGGTTCTCCCCTTAATCTTCGAGAATTCGCCTTGGCCTCACTACCTCAGCCCCACCATCCTAACGTTGTTGTGGTCTGCGGCACCTCCATGGACGCCGGTAAAACACACACGGTCATGAGCCTCATTATGGGTTTGCGGAAGCATGGGCTTCCTGTCGCAGGCATCAAACTGACCGGCACCGCCACCGGCAAAGATACGTGGAATATGCTCGACGCTGGTGCGTGTGTAGCGCTGGATTTTGTTGACGGTGGATTTCCGTCAACGTATCTCTCCACCCTGGATGAGCAGCTCCATCTATACGACCTTCTCATCTCCCGCGCAGCCGCGGCGGGAGCTTCCTGGGTGGTCGTCGAGATCGCGGACGGGCTGTTGCAGCGTGAAACTGCAGCCTTATTGCAGCACCCTGGCTTCACAGCCAGCGTGGGCGCATGGATTTTTGCGGCGGGCGATCCTCTCGCAGCCGTCGGAGGTGTTGGGGTTCTACGCAACTGGGCCATCGAACCGTTGGCGATCAGCGGGGTGGTTTCTATGAGTCCACTGGGCATGAAAGAAACACAAGCAGCTACACAGCTGACGTGTCTCACTGCCGGTGAATTGCAGTCTGGCGCCTTGAATGCCCGCCTGCGGGAGACTGTCCGTAAACGTGCGGGTAGTCCTTTTGCAACAGTTGAGAGTCGAGAGGAGCTCCTCAACACGTGAGTAAAGGCCGTGTCTACCTTTGGGCTGCTGACTCCAGTCGCGGGTTATATGGGCATCTGACTGCGAGCGTCGAATCCCTGCATCATCTCGATGTCAGAGCGAGAGATGCTGGCGGCTTACCGGGACGTTTCGTCTGCGTGCGGAACGGCGGCGCGGTCTATGGGCATCTGACTGCGAACGTCGAATCCCTGCATCATCTCGATGTCAGAGCAAGAGATGCTGGCGGCTTGTCGGGACGTTTCGTCTGCGTGCGGAACGGCGGCGCGGTCTATGAGCCTGATCCGGTAACCAAGTCTGAGCGAGCGATCCCTCTCGGTGACGCGCGACCGGACACCGCGGGTGACTTCCTATTTGAGCCAGGCCGCGGCGGCGGTCGCATCGACAAGGTCAGACTTGCGGAGCCGGATTTCCGGTGGCGCTATATTCTGGCGTCGCGCTTCGGCGAGGTCAACACCTATTTCCACGTCGACCGCATCGCAGCTTATGTCCACGATTTACTCGCCGAATTGGGTTCTGCACCATTGCCCCGGGTCACAGCCGTAGTAACTGCCCACCATGCCGCTACAGAAGAAGATGGCATTCGCGATGGCGTGAGAGGCCGCAACCACTGGTTGCCTTTCCAGGGAGGCCACTACCGCTTGCCCAGCCGACAGTATGAAATGCCAGAGCACAATCCGATTTCCCCCGATGGCGAGATTCACCTCGGGCCAGGCTGGCAGTTGCTGGAGCATGGTGCCCTTGTCGAGGCGGCAGGCGGGCGCTATCGTGCCAACGCCTCGCACAATGCAGGAATCATTTACCACGAATACGGACACCACATCACCCGTCATACCGCGGATTTTCGTGCAAACAACTTGTGTCCCTCGGATCAGCAGAACAACCGCAAAACTGCCATGGACGAAGGCACCTGTGACTATTGGGCAGCCACAATGCTGGGTACACCGCATATTTGGATTTTGCACCGCCGTCATGACCATCACGAAGTTCATGTCCGCAGTCTGACGTCAGGCAAATCCATGGAGGACTACGACACCGGGCCGCGGGCCGACGTGCATGCCAATGGCACTATCTGGGGCGCAGCGCTTTGGCATCTTCGCACCCAAATGTCTGCGACGGAGCCCAATGGAATCCGCAAGACCGACCTGCTGGTGCTGAAAGCTCTGCTCCTGATGGGAAAGCTTACACCTCGATGGCAAGAAGCGTCTGTGACAAGTGTGCGGTTGGCGAGAAAGAATTTTGACGCAGGGCTGACGTCGCTGCTTCTGGCCGACGAACAGCTGAACCAAAGTCAAAACCAGAAAACCATCCTAGAGATCTTCGGCAAGCGGGGGATACAGCCCGCGCCGAGCTTCCGCCATGGCGGCCGCGGCGAATTGTTGCTGGACACTCGGATTGAGCAACCGCTCAATGCGATAAAGTCGAATCACGGATAGAAAGAGAGCGCGAGACGCAATGCTGAACGGCACAAACGCAGTTCTATCCAGCAAGAAAGACTTTCTGACTTTACCTCCATTGGCTCTCCAATCTTTGCTGAAGCATGTCTCCGCTGATGAAATTCCTGGATCCGTAGATTTGCTTTCCGGAAGAGATTTAGAAGAACAACTTTCCGCCCTCGGCGAACCTCCGCCATCAGTCATCGTCGCAGGGGACATCATGTTGGGCGGGCGCGCCAAGAAAGCAGTTGCCGAATTTGGTCCGGATTACCCGTTCGACGGCGTATTGCCGCTTTTGCGGAAGCCACCCATTGTGCTGGGTAACTTGGAGGGTCCCTTTGCCGAGAAGGCCCGAAAGCAGCAACGCAATTTTTCGTATCGGGTGGATGTCAGCCTCGCCAGCTCGCTGAGCCGTGCGGGAATCAATGTCGTCACGCTTGCGAATAACCATCTCATGGATTGCGGCCGATCAGGCGTTCTAGAGACGCTCGATGTGCTGTCGCGCGCCAATGTGTTTGCACTGGGCGCGGGAACAAACGAACGATCAGCTCATGCACCCGTTATCCGACCAGCGGGCGGGATACGAATCGGCCTGCTTGGTTACTACTGGAATCGCCGGACGGCTGCAACGGTGGATCAACCTGGCAGCGCGATGGATCCCCCCGAAGCCCTCGAAGCCGACATTCGCGCGCTTCGCGAACACGTGGATCGCATCGTGGTGACCTTCCACTGGGGCGTGCCCTACGAGCGAGAGCCCTCATCGGACGACCGGGCGAAGGCACAATTCGCCGTGGATTGCGGAGCGGATGCCGTGGTCGGCCATCACCCTCACATCGTACAGCCCTTCGAAATTTATCGCGGCTGTCCCATTTTCTACAGTGTCGGAAATTTTGCCTTCGGATCGGGCAACAGCCGCGCCGAGGGGCTTTTAGTCGGGCTTCGATTTGAAGACTACAAAACTGTCGTGAATGTTTACCCGCTCTATGTCAAGAATCGCGACCCGCGCGTGAACTACCAGCCTAAGGTGCTAGCCGGCAAAGCCGCAGAACGAGTGCTCACTGAGCTAATGAAGATTTCAGGCGACAGCGCCAAATTCATGAAGTTGAAAAATGGACGAGGAGACATCGAACTCTCTTGGACGGGCGGATCGCGCGAAATGGCAAAAGGCAGTCATGAATAACAACATTCGAAAGCGCCAAGCCGGAAAAAGTACCAACCAATGGCTGCCGCATTTCTTGCCACTACTTCGTCCCTTCCGCAAACAACTGTGGTGGGCCATGCTGGCCATGGTTCTGGATGCTTCTCTGACCGTCTTTCGTCCCTGGCCCCTCAAAGTCGTCATTGACCGCGTACTCTCCCATCGGCCAACGCGCGTGCCTTTTTTAAGCGTCTGGCTGGATAACACAACTCTCAGCCGCATGCACATCCTATACGGCGCTTGTGCCGCGACGCTCTTGATCGCATTGAGCACCGGCCTTCTCACCTACTGGTATACGCGCACTCTAGGTATCGTCGGACAGCGTTTTGTTTTTGACTTGCGCTGCCGGCTTTTTGCGCATATGCAGCGGCTCTCCCTGCGCTTTCATGATACCCAGCGCAGAGGGGATCTAATCACTCGTCTAACCTCCGATATTCAGGCTATCCAGGATCTCATCTCCAACGGACTGATTATTCTCGGAAGCAACGCATTCTTGCTGATCGGTATGCTGGCCTTGATGTTCTGGCTCAATTGGCAATTTGCTTTTGTTGCCCTCGCTGTGGCGCCGCTCTTGTTTTGGACGGTTTTCCGTTACACGCATCGCATCAAAGTTGCCGCACGTGAGGCGCGTGTGAGCACAGGACTGTTGGCCTCCTTGGCCCAGGAGACGCTTGCATCCATCCGCATTGTTCAGGGATTGGCCCAGGAAGAGCAGCAAAACGATCGCTTCCAAACGCAGAGTGAAACCAACTTGCGATCGTACCTCGAAGGTGTCCGCTATCAGGCGCGCGTGGCTCCGCTCGTCGACTTTTTTGCTGCCGTAGGTCTCGCCTTAGTGATGTGGTTTGGCGCCACGCACGTCATGCAAGGACATCTTACGACTGGCGACATGGTAGTCTTTTTCGCCTACGTAACAAATCTGTATAGCCCGATGAAGGCTCTGGCGCGGCTCTCCTATGTAACGAGCAAGGCTAGCGTGGCTGCCGAAAGAATTGCGGACGTCCTGCGCGTGCGCTCCGAAGTAACGGATCGCCAGGGAGCTCGAGAGGTGTCGCAGCTAAAGGGAGAAATCGAGTTCCGCGATGTTTCGTTCGAATACCAATCTGGGCAGCCCGTTCTTTCCCGCATCAACTTACATATCGCTCCCGGCGAAAAAGTCGCGATTGTCGGGGCTACCGGCGCGGGTAAAAGCACTCTCATCAGCTTGATTCCACGGCTCTATGATCCCAGCAGCGGCGCCGTCTCGATTGACGGTCAAGACATCCGGAACTATTCCGTCCAGTCCTTGCGCGCGCAGATCAGTCTCGTTTTGCAGGACTCTCTTCTGTTCAGCGGGACAATCCGCGAAAACATCGCTTTCGGACGTCCGGACGCCAGCGATGAGGAGCTTGTCGCTGCTGCGGTTGTAGCGAATGCCACGGAGTTCATAGACATGCTCCCAGATGGCTATGAAACCCTGGTCGCCGAGGGTGGCACTACGCTTTCCGGTGGCCAGAAGCAGAGAATCGCGATTGCGAGAGCAATTCTGCGTGGTTCCCCCATTTTGATCCTGGATGAACCAACCAGCGGGCTGGATGCCGCCTCCGAACGAACCGTTATCGATGCACTGGAACGTGCGGCACGGGGACGCACGACACTTCTCATTGCGCATCGTCTAACCACCGTCCGCCTTGCGGACCGCATCATTGTCCTGGACAAAGGGCGCATCGTCGAAGAAGGACCCCACCAGGAGCTTCTCTCTCTCCGAGGCAAGTACGCACATCTTTACAGCCTGCAACTGGCGATTCAGAAGGAAGCGATCTTAACCCTGGCGAATGGGACAAATACTCTCGAATGATCGCAGCCATGCACGGACAACTCCGCCAGGTACAAATGCGTTGCAACCGGCTTGCTGCAGGAACAAAGGGAATCTTTGCCAGGATCAATTCCATAGGCATAGCGATTCTCTTCCCTTGCCTTCTCGCCAGCCCCGCATGGGGACAGAACACGGGAGCGCTCAGTGGAACGGTGGAAGATGCCGCTGGAGAGTACGTGGTGGGAGCTGATGTGCGCCTCCGAAACCAGATAACCGGTCAGGAATTTTCCACGAGTTCCGAGGACGAGGGCCAATTCCGATTTGACCATATCGCATTTGGTGCTTATCTGCTCATCATCGATGCGCAGGGCTTTAAATCGGCAGAGGTGCCGGTCAAGGTCGGAGAACGCAAGGAGAGCCCAATCCGAGTCCTTCTCCAAATTGCCGCTTCCGCCGATAGCGTGACTGTTTCAGCGGACAGTGCCTCCATGCCGACCGCGGGACAGAACATCGATGTCGCCGAGCTGGATCGCCATTGGCTTGAGAACCTACCTTCCAAGGAAGGTGATCCGCTGGCGGTCCCTTCTCTCTTTTTGGACCCAGCGGCTGCCGGCACTCTGGGGCCCAAGATCATCGTTGATGGAGTGGAGTCCGGCGCGCTGGAGGTGCCGCTGACGAGCATCCGAAGAGTCTATGTAAATAAAAGCCCATACTCGGCCGAGTTTGGACGGCCTGGACGGGGGCGCATTGAAGTGATTACCAGGAAGGGTTCTCGCCGCGACTATCATGGCAATCTTACCTTCTTGCTGCGGAATTCCGCGCTGGATGCACGCAACGCATTCTCCCGAGTGCGGCCGCCGTTGCAACGGGAAATCGCTGAAACTGAGCTCGATGGCCCGCTCGGAGCGAAGATTCGATTTCTTCTGGCGGGGCGCTATTACGCCAGCGATGAAAGTGCCACGGTCCACGCCCGCACTCCTTTCGGCTCAGTCGTCGAGAATGTTCCCATGCCTGAGCACAACACCCGCCTTTTCGGACGTCTCGATTTTGATCTGACACCGAAGCATACCCTGACATTCAGCTATAAATTCAAAAACAAGTCGCAACAGAATCAGGGAGTCGGCGGGTTCAATCTTGCCGAGCGCGCCACGGAATTCTCGATTCACGAGAATGAAGTGAAAGTTTTCGAGCGGGCCTTCTTTTCCCCAACGTTTTTAAATGAATTGCGCTTTGCGTTCAAAGACGAGCCACAGCAAACCACCAGCCGTTCAGACCAGCCGGCAAATATAGTTCTGGGCGCCTTCAATTCCGGCGGTGCACAGATAAGTCTGCGCCAAACGGAAAAGACATTCACAATCCAGGACGCCGCAACACTTATTGAAGGGAAACATACCTTGCGGTTTGGAGCCGGGGCGCGGCCTCGATCCTTTCAAACTATCGATGCCTCGAACTTTGGAGGCACATTCACATTCGCGAGTTTAGCCAGGTATGCTTCCGGCCAGCCCGAAGTCTTCACCATGAACCAGGGAAATCCCCGGATCTCGTTTGCACAACGCGAGTACCACTCATTTTTTCAAGACGAGATCCAGGTACGACGGAACCTGTCCGTTTCGCTTGGCTTGCGCTACGAGTGGCAGTCAAATCTGCCCGATTACAACAATTTCGCGCCGCGGATCGCCTTCGCTTATTCTCCTCATAGTGGACAAACCGTGATCCGCGGTGGATTCGGCATTTTTTACGACCGCCAGCCGGAAATCATGCAGCAGCAGGCATTGCTTCATGATGGAGCGCAGGGCCGCCAGATTGTCGTTGAGAATCCGGGTTACCCTGTCCCTTACAATCCGGCATCGCCACCTCCTCCCAGCTTGGTGCGGATTGCTCCGAATATCCGTGCTCCTTACCTGACACAGGCGAGTTTGGGGATCGAACGTAAGCTTGGCAGAGGCAAGAACTTCTTGGCTGTTGATTACACCATGGTGCGAGGACTAAAGCTTTACCGCACTCGGAACATCAACGCGCCGCTGCCGGGAAGCGGCGTACAACCAGATCCCACTTTCATTGAGATCGATCAGTTCGAATCATCCGGGAGATCCCGCAGTC
>Ga0209588_1000192_pt1 | contig 16907 bp, 13 predicted proteins | sample Rivendell_Oct201_10_FD_188351 | JGI IMG/M metagenome (GOLD analysis project Ga0209588, IMG submission 188351) | Vadose zone soil microbial communities from the Eel River Critical Zone Observatory, Northern California, USA -... | ecosystem: Host-associated > Plants > Roots > Rhizosphere > Soil ...
CGAAACTACACTGTCAGTTTTCTCGTCATAATAGCAAGCGTCGCCTAGAGGTGTCTCGGCTATGTCGAAGTCGTTGTAGTAGAGAAGACTGATCTTCGAAGGTTCACTCCCTCCATTGACCACTTCGAAGATCCGTACGAGAGCGTCTTTGTTGGGTAGAACTAGGTCCGTAGCTTTCACCTGTATTCTGTCCGGGTTCGCAAAACTCGTCTCGAGAATCGTACTGTCAGGAAGAAATCGTTGTTTCCGTATCCAAGGATCGTCCGTCAACCAGCTGAAAACATCGTTACCGTTTCGCCCTGTCAAAATCCCTGGAAGGGACCCGCGAACGTGTTGAGGATAATTGTGGCTTGGCCAGAAGAGATGCCGCAGCTCTCCATTCTTCCCAATAGTGACTAGGGTCGAACGGTTTCCCATTGGAGCTTGCTGACTAGTTGAGAGCATTCTCAAACGGCCCTAACAATGATGTGAAGAGCCGCGAATCATAAATGGGTTGGGTATCTAAGCGCAGACCAATGACGGGACAGCGACCGGCAGCATCCCTTGGAATCACAATACAAATCCGCTGAGGGATGAAGTAGATTCCCGTTCATTTCTCTAAGTCGAAGCCTTTTACCACAAGACCCTATTCATCAACATCGTTGTTAGATCTTACCAGAAGATTCTCCTTCGGAATAAACCTCGACGACCCTTGGAGATACAGTGGGGTAACTCCCCCGCGATCGATAATCATTCCGCATCTACTATCAGTGGGCCTCCCTGAGGGGAAGATCCTTGACGAGGCGGAAGAGCAAGAAATTGGACGACGTGGAGAAATGGAGCCAGGGACTGTTTCAGGCAGAGCTGTGGCCGCTCTGGCCGATACACTCGCCGACGCAGGTGTCGACTTCGTCCGATGCTGGTTCCCGTGGAAATACTTCGAACCCTCCCCAGTGCCTGAAGAATCGCTTGACCAACTGCTTGAGAAATCGTACGGTCGATGGCCCATGGATGATCTCGTCAATACTCTGACTGGTCGGGGGATAGGTGTCGTCCCGGTGATAGCTTGCGGCTATCAGCGGATGCTTCCTCAGGGATTGGAGCCCGATCCAAACCGAGAGCTCTACTTGAAGCGAGTTTCTATCCATACCCGACTCATCTTGCGTCACTACAAGGATCGAATCAAGTCTTGGCAGATTGAGAACGAGCCAAACTGGTGGGCTGAACACGCCGCTGGAGGATGGCGATCAGGCCTAGTATGGGTCTACGAACATGGATTCAGACATGAACTTCTACAGTCACTCAACGATGCAGTGCACAGCGAAGACCCGTCCGCTACAACTATCATCAATCTTGAGGCCGACGCCACGACCTTGGACCCGGGAATCTACTCATCGTATTGCGACATCCTTGGCTTGGATTTCTATCCAAACTACAAGATCTCCCATCCAATCAACACCAAGGCCTTGAAACTGGCCGATCAAGTCGCGAAGAAACTGAGCAAGCCTGTTCTGGTGTCCGAGACAGGATACCCGAGCGGGCCATCACTACTAGGATATTCGGCCGATAGTCAAACCAAGTATGTAACGGAGGCATGTAGAGTTGTGCATGGATTTGAGGGCGTAACTGGAATCGGAATGTGGCGTTACATCGACACTGCTTGGAGATCTTTTCCACCTCAAGAGAATCACTTTGGGTTGTTCGACAATAAGGGAGTCCCAAAACCAGCCTGGACCGAGTTCTCGAAAGTCATCAAAGAATTGAAATGATCAAGCACAGACGACGGTGTCGAAATAGGTTAGGCCGATGAAAGGCAGTACGCTCAAGGCGATCATCGGGACCGAGGAGAGAAGTCTCTACAGGCTGATCTCGCTGATCGCTCACCTATCGACCCTTGTCCGTGATATGCTTCCCAGAGAGTTGGGATTAGCAGGGGGCATCAACCCTTACGGAGAGAAGCAGTTGCAGATCGACGTCTGGTCAAACGATCTCTTCACCAAGAAGCTCTTGAGAAGTGGACTCGTCAAGAGACTCGCGTCGGAAGAAATGGAGGAGGTTGCCGAGGCAAAAGTGGGAGAGTACTCGATTGTTCTGGACCCGTTGGATGGTTCTTCGAATCTGAAGAGCAACAACCTGCTCGGAACCATAGTTGGAGTGTACAGGGAGAAGCCGCTACCTGCGAAGGGGAGAGATCTTGAGGCGGCCATGTACTTCCTCTACGGACCCTATCATCAGCTTATACTCGCGTTGCACGACGGAGTCCGGACTTTTGCAGCCTTAGGCAAAGGACGTGAAGGAGCCAAGTTCGTGTCTGATGGGCAGACGCGCCAGCTTCCGAAACCACCAACGGTCTATGGCATCGGCGGCCTTAGAGAGAAGTGGACCCCTATTGTACGAGGATTCGTAGAGAGTCTAGAGAGGCGCAGACTATCTCTTCGTTATGGCGGGTCCTTCGTAGGGGACTACAACCAAGTCTTGGCCAAGGGAGGGTTCTTTGCGTATCCAGAATTGACTGATGCTCCTGAAGGGAAGTACCGATTGCAGTTTGAGTCCAACCCTGTCGGCTTCATCACAGAGAAAGCGGGAGGACGAGCCAGCACGGGGACGGAGAACATTCTGGATGTTGAACCCAGCAGCATCGTCCAGCGGGTCCCGACATACCTAGGTAATCAAGATCTGGTCCGGGAGTTCGAATCGATCTACCAATCCAAGAGCCAGACAGCATGAAACCACGAATCTCGATCGAACCCTCAATCTTGAGCGCAGATTTTGCCAGGCTCGGTCAGCAGGCAAAGGAAGCAGAAGACGCTGGAGTGGAAGGGATTCAGATAGATGTGATGGACGGCCACTTTGTTCCAAACCTCACCTTCGGACCAGGAGTCGTCAAGGCACTGAGAAGATCAGTAAACATATTCCTCGACGCTCACTTGATGATCGACAATCCCCAAAGCTTTCTCGAAGAATTTGCACGATCTGGCGCGAACCGGATCATAGTACACGAGGAGGCCTGCAAAGACCTACCCTCGATTCTTCAGTCCATTAAGAGGCTAAGGGTTGAGGCGGGGGTTGCGATAAACCCCGAGACCCCTATCACAAAGGCAGAGAATGTCCTCGACATTGCGGATTCCGTCCAAGTCATGACAGTCCACCCCGGATTCGCCGGACAGCGCTTCATGGAGGACCAGCTAAGCAAGATTCAGCATCTAAGGAGAGAGATAGACCAGCGACACTTGAAGACATCAATAGTAGTCGATGGAGGAATCGATCTGAAGACGGCGCGGTTAGCAGTGAAATCGGGCGCAACGGTTCTAGTAGCCGGGTCCAGCATATACAACCAATCGGCTTCTGTCGCCAAAAATGTTGCAGCACTGAGAAACAGCATCGCAGCTACGATTGCCGCGAATCCTACCGAAGCGGTTAGATTGAAGTAGAGAACTGGCGACATGCTCTATAGTCATCATGACAGAGGACTCACAGGCTGGCTTCTCTACCCTAAGTGATCTTGAAGAAGCCGCGTCAAAAAAGACCGACAAGTCTGCGTGGGCCTACATCCAGGGCGGCGCTGGCGAAGAATGGACGATGAAGGCGAACCGCGAAGCATTCCATCGACGAACTCTACGACCTAGAGTTCTTGTTGATGTCGAAAGTCTGGAATTCGGCTCGACTATGCTCGGAACCAGAGTGTCGGCCCCATTCTACGTGTCTCCAACGGCGTCTCACGGTCTCGTGAACCGAGACGCGGAGGCGGCGACAGCAAGAGCTGCAAGCAAGGCCAACATTCTCGCCGCATTCAGCACGTTGACCTCTATCTCGCTCGAGGATATCGCGAAGGCGGCTCCGACTGGGCCGAGATGGTTCCAGCTCTATTTGCAGCCAGAATTCTCCATTACAAAGAGCCTGGTCGAAAGGGCTGAAAAGGCGGGCTACAGTGCCATAATCCTCACAGTAGACATGCCGGTTGCCGGTAATCGCGACAGAGAGAATCAAGCCGGCTCTCCTTTGGCGTCGCCGACAGTCCTGGGAAATGGTAGAGAGGTTGTTCGGCCTCTCAGAAACCCAATAGTCGAAGGCGATCGCGCCCACATCCGCAAGGAAGCTTCCAACACCTGGAAAGTCGTCGATCGTATTCAGGAAATAACTCGACTCCCATTGGTCTTGAAGGGAATTCTCACGCGTGAGGATGCTAGACTCGCGGTTGTTCACGGAGCCAAAGGAGTTATTGTTTCAAATCACGGTGGACGCCAACTAGACGGCGCACCAGCATCGTTGGATGCTCTTCCAGAAGTGGTCGACGAGGTCGGCTCTGAGGTCGAAGTTTACTTTGACGGAGGAATCAGACGAGGTAGCGACATCATCATGGCTCTCGCCTTCGGAGCCAGGGCAGTCGGAATCGGTCGCCCTGTTTTCTGGGCCCTCGCAGCCGGAGGAGAGGCAGGGGTCTCAAGGCTGCTTTCTCTACTCAAGACAGATCTCGCGACGGTCATGGCCCTCACAGGTCGACGAACTCTATCAGAAATAGACAAGAGCCTCGTCAAGAATCCAATGTAATATTCCAGCTTTGCAAAAGGATACAATGGTGATCCGAAAAACTCTATGTCAGCGTTGAAAGTCTATCACTGATTTTATGTCGTCCTTGGTAGGGCTGTATGCTTGAGAGTACTCAGCGGGTCCGACCGTTCTGGTGAACATCGATTTGAGGATTCCGGGGAAACGTTGTTGGATGGTCTTGAAGTCTTGAATCCCGCTGACAAAGTATCGTTTGTTCGCGTTTACTGAGCCGAACGTTATCTTGTTGCCTAGGACAATGTCATCGTACGAGTGTCCAATGTCCTGCGTAGCCAGGTTAGGTCGATAGATGCCTAACAGGCAGAGAACTCCATTATTGTTCAATAAGCCCTGCGCTTCAGCGGCTAACGATGCGACTCCCGTCTCTTCAAGTATCAGGTCGAACTTTCCGAGACCAGTGATTGGTTGATCGTTTGCGTTGACGTAGGTCCCTCCGATCTTCGCGACTGTGCGAGCCTTGAGACTATCTTTTGGTCGCGTGGCCACAGCGGTTACATCGAGTCCCCTAAGCCTGAGGAGCAACACGGTGAGGAGGCCCACGGGGCCAGTTCCCAGGACGAGCGCTTTCTGGGGTTTCCAGATCATTCTCTCCTGAATCTTGAAGCTCTGGAAAACACCCTTCTCAGCCACACTCGTCGGCTCAAGCAACACAGCTACCTCGGAGAGTTCTGCCGGCACCGGAACAAGGAAGTTGACGTCAGACGCTGAATATTCCGAGCAGAATCCGTTGAGGCCCTTGATCCCATGCTCCTTGTACTGTCCAGTTAGGCACATGTCGGACTCTCCGCTTTGACAGTTTAGACAGGTATCCGGCCGTCTCACGGTCGGGACCACAAGATCGCCTTTCTTGATCCCCGCAGAATTACTGGGTACTTCTTCGACGGTGGCTAAACACTCATGTCCAAGTATCAGATAATCAGAGCCCGAAGGCGCTTCCCCGTATCCCCCCTGAATTATCTCCAAGTCGGTTCCACAGATTCCGATCTTGTTAGTTCGGAGGAGAGCCTGTCCTGCTGACGGAGTAGGTTGAGGCGTATCGATGAGGCGAACGCTTCCAGCCTTGCCTGGAGTTACGGCGATTGCTTTCAGAGAACTATCCTATCCAGTCAGACGAGGTCCTGGACGAGAGTCGGCTAAGATTTCCTTCAGCTCTTCAGCAAAGACCGGAGGCTAGATTGCCTAAGGACTCTTCTGTAAACTATCAAGTCGCGCTTTAACGGTCTCTACCAGCTGGAGTCTAAGATCTTCTCCTCGCAGTTTCTTTTCCTTTAAACCCGCGAGCTGATTTGCGAGAGTGTTGTCGCCCAGCATCTTGACCCAGTTCTCAAAGTCACCCCGTCCGAGATGGAACTGGAGTGAAGAGAGGTCGATGGTGTCGAGGATTCCCAGAAAGTCGGGAAGATTGCGGGCTGCCGCTCCGGTCGGAGCTCCAATAGCTCGATAGAAGTAGAACGCGTTCTGCGGAGGCACGCTTCGGAGAACGTTTGAGGCAACGTTTCTCAAGATCTTGTTTGCCAAAGTTTCACCTGGCTCCGGCTCAACGGCCGCCTGGTGCTTGGCTATCAAACTTTGGCTATTTATCTAGAAGACAGCCCTGCATGAATTGGCGAAATTGTCGGCCAGTAATCCGAAGCTCTCCAGAAAGACCGCTCTTCGTTCTGCCGGTCGGCCGGTGTCGAGAGTCTGGATGTTTTCCCTCGAGTGCGCGGGTCTTGCTCAGGCTGGCGGCCTTGGGGAGGCGGTCGCTGGATTGTCCAAGACACTGGCTCTGGACTCCAAGTTAGACGTGAGCGTATTTCTCCCAAGTCACGGGAGACACTTGGACCTCAGAATCAGAGAGTCCTATGGCTTACATGATCTCTCGACTTTCATAGCTCAAGGTCATCGGACCGGAGTCAACGGATTATCGTACGACTACATAGCGGGCATAGAGAACGGCTCGCGGGACGGAGTCAACTATTTCCTCGCCAAAGGGCTCGACTCTGCGACAAGTAAGAGGCTGGACGACCCGATAATCTACGACCACGAGACCACCTTCGAAAAAATGTCCCTTCTCGCACGAACCCTCGGAAGCTACACAGAATATTTGATCTCAATTGGCAGAACAAGAGAGCTGCCGGACCTAATTCATGCCCACGACTGGCACATGGTACCCGCGGGGGTCGTCGTAAGACAACGCCTTCAGGAGAGAGGGGTGGTTGTTCCCCTCGTCTTCACAGTCCACCTGCTGAGTGGAGTTACATTACCTTGGCATTACGCTTCGGAGGACTGGTGCGGAATCAGAGACGCACAGTATTCCCTACCAACTGATGGGAAGAAAGTCTCGACTTTGAAATACAGTCAGGTATGGCGAGACGTATGTCGCAACTCTCTAGAAAAGTTCGGATGCTACACAGCCGACTATGTCACCTCGGTCAGCCACACTTACCTGACAAATGATGTCCACAACTACGTTGGTGATATAATCAGAGGAAAGAGCGGCCACATTTACAATGGCTGTGACTGGAACCCAGCGGATATTGAATCAGCCATCAATACGGAATTCGAGGAAACCAAACCGATTCTTGTCGATGGCGCACGAAAACGGTGGGACCTCAGAGAATACCTACTGACCAAAGCAATTTCCAAAATCGGGAAGGTCTCAGAAACCGAAGAACGGGCTGGCCTCCGCGACGGCTCTCGAACGAGGGAGGATGGACCGATAGAGACGTTTCGAAGTGACGGCCCACTGGTTCTTATGACTGGCAGACTGAGTGCTCAGAAGGGGGTAGATCTGTTGCTTAACGCTGTACCGCTCGTCCGCAAAGTTATCCCAGAAGCGAAATTCCTTCTTTTCCTATTGCCCTCAAACGATTCAGACCTTACGAAGAGAACCCTTGAGAAGGCTGAAAAACATCCTGACAGTGTCAGGGTAATCCTAGGCAGGCATCCATCGATCTATCTCCTCTCGCATCTTGCCGCCGATGTCTACGCAATGCCATCGAGGTCGGAACCCTTCGGCATAAGTGCCCTCGAAGCTATGATTACTGGAAACCCAGTCGTCGGAGCACGCGTCGGCGGAATTACTGAAACGGTTCTCGACATGTCGACCAATGGAGAATCAGGAACCGGAATACTAGTTGGTCCGGAAAATGTACCGAAGCTCGCAGAATCTCTTGTCTCTCTATTGACAATCATGCAGCTCGACGAACAAAGTCAAAGGGGGGAGGAAGACAGAGCAAGATTACCTCGAAAGATACCTTTGGAACCGATAGCAGGCATCGCCTTCAGGAACCGAAATCTAGGCTCGAGGCTTCGCGAGAATTGCAGAGACAGAGTCTTGAAGAAATTCAGGTGGACGAACGCCGGCCAGATTGCCCTAACTAGGTACTCCGCGGCGAGAGTCTTGGCTGCTAAAACGTTCCAGAAGTAGCCGGGATTAAGAAGTGGGACTAATTCTTTCATGCCTCGGACCTGAAGAAGAGAGCGCCAAACGGTGGCAGGGTGATCGACAAGGAATGATCTCTTCCATGATAGCGATGTGCTTCGGCCGTTACGCCTCCGAGGTTCCCTTGTCCACTTCCTCCATATTCGGATGCGTCGCTGTTGAGGATCTCTTTCCAGTATCCTCCCTTCGGGACGCCGACTCTGTAACTCCGTCGTGATACTGGTGTAAAGTTGCAGACAACTATTATCGGGTGGTCTGGGCTTCTGCCCCGGCGTGAGAAGCTGATGATGCTCTTCTCCCAGTCTTGAATGTCAAGCCACTCGAATCCCAGTCTCTCAAAGTCGAGTTGGTGCAAAGCAAGCTCTCTAGTATAGACAGTGTTGAGGTCTTTGATCCAAAGCTGGACCTGTCTATGCGATTGTTCCTTCGTTAAATGCCAGTCGAGACTCTTCTCAAAATCCCACTCGTCCCATTGTCCGAATTCTCCGCCCATGAAGAGCAGTTTCTTTCCCGGGTGTCCGTACATGTAGCCGTAGAGGAGTCTGAGGTTGGCGAACTTCTGCCAGGTGTCTCCGGGCATCTTGTTTAGCAGCGAACGTTTTCCGTAGACAACTTCGTCGTGTGATAGTGGGAGGACAAAGTTTTCGGCGAAGGCGTACCAGAGGCTGAAGGTCAATTGGTTGTGATGGTGTTTCCGGTAGACCGGATCTTTCGTCATGTATTCTAGTGTGTCGTGCATCCAGCCCATGTTCCATTTCATCCCGAAGCCTAGTCCTCCGAGATAGTTGGGACGTGACACCATTGGCCAAGCCGTCGACTCTTCGGCGATCATCTGCACGTCAGGGTGTGCACGGTACACCGCCTGATTGAGATCGCGAATAAAGGAGAGCGCCTCAAGGTTTTCCCGTCCACCGTACTGGTTCGGTGTCCACTCGCCTTTCCGGCGGGAGTAGTCGAGATAGATCATTGATGCCACCGCGTCTACTCTGAGACCGTCAGCATGATAGATGTCTAGCCAGAAGAGGGCGCTGCTCGCTAGGAAGGATCGGACCTCGCCTTTTCCAAAATCGAAGATGTAGCTTTTCCAGTCAGGATGGTATCCTTTTTTCGGGTCAGCGTATTCGAAGAGATGGGAGCCGTCGTAGTATGCGAGGCCGTAGGCGTCTGATGGGAAATGTGAGGGGACCCAGTCGAGAATTACTCCGAATCCTTTCTTGTGAAGATCGTCGACGAGATGCATGAAATCTTCCGGAATGCCAAATCGGCTTGTCGGGGCGAAATACCCGAGCGTCTGGTATCCCCATGATCTTGAGTATGGGTGCTCCATTATCGGTAGGAATTCGGCATGAGTGAAACCCACCTCTTCTAGGTAGCTGGGCAGTTCGTGCGCCGTTTCTCTATAGGTCAGTGATCGGTTGTTGTCTTCAGGGACTCGCTTCCAAGATCCAAGATGCATCTCATAAATGGCGAATGGCGAGGTCATAGAATCCCTGTCTGCACGAGTTCTCATCCATTCCTCATCATTCCAGGAATGTTTCAGGTCCCAGACGATCGACGCTGTGCGAGATGGGATTTCCCAGTGGAGCGCGAATGGATCGCCCTTGTCCATCGAATACCCAAGATGGGCTTTCGATTCCACGTGATACTTGTAGAGAGATCCTCTCGTGGGGCCGGCGATGAATCCTTCCCAGATCCCAGACTCGTCTTTTCTCAGACTAAGTGGATGTAGGCCGGGTCGCCACTGGTTGAAGTCTCCGATGACCGAGACATGTTTCGCATTTGGCGCCCAGACCGCAAAATGGGTTCCATCTTGTCCATCTAGCTGGGTTGGATGTGAGCCTAGTTTTTCATGGAGTTTGAGATGTTTTCCTTCTTTGAAGAGGTAGATGTCGTAGGGCGTCAGTAGCTCGTGTTCGGTGACGGGGTCCATGGTGCGCGAGACTCTTGTAGAGATGCGTTCGGGACGATGGCTAAGCCTTACGATTCAGCCTGAATGGTCGTTAGCGCATGCTCTGAGACCGTAACTTGGAAGTCTGCTCCTTCCCACTTGTTAGCTTCGGGCCAGAAGAAGGTGAAGACAATGCTCTCGCCCGGCGACAGGTCCGTGGTTTCTAGGTCGGCGTAGTGGATTCCGAGCCCGGTATCAACGGTTTTTGAGTCGGTTGCGGTTTTCCAACCGTCGCTGCTCCAGTGAATAGTCGCAGGCACGAGCACTTCGATTCTAAGATTCCTTCCATGCTGGATTGTCCGAATCTTCTGGTTGAACCTCCATGAAGCAAGTTTCGAACTGGTCTTCTTAGTCTGATATCGGATAACGGGTTGTGGTGGCATGTCGAAGACTTTTCGTTCACGGATCGATCTTGCCAGTTTGATGTATTCCGCGTGCGCCCAGACCAGGGGCATAGCCGAGCCTGCGGGACGGCCGTTATTTAGCCCGTGCTTAGGAATATCCTCCGCGTCCCAGACCTGTTCCGGAATTAGGCCTCCGGGGCTAGCTTGAGCCTCGATCACGTGCAGAAGCCGTTCAGCCTCTTCAAAATTTCCCTTGGCTATTTCGTAGTGGGCTCGTTCTCCGGCCAAGAGCGGCCATCCTCTTCCGACACCGGTCCCATCGAATGGGGAACCATCGTCGTGTTCGCCGTAGCCGTCCAGGTTGTACCGGTGCCAGACCGGGCCTGTCCGGGTCTCTTTTCGGAGAATCTCATCTATCACTTTGACCGTGTCGAGGATCCTTCGGTCCTTGGCTGATCTTAGTCCGTAGCGGACGAGGGCGAGAGCGTCGACGCTCACCAGTTGTTCGCCCGGAACTGCGTCGTGTCCTAACGTACGATTTCGAAGGGAGACGAATCCTGAAGTGGGAAGTTCGATATCTGAAGGATTCGCAGACGCGATTCTGACATAGTATCCATCGACTCCGACACGGTTGGCGAGCTTCGTTCCAGTAACATAGGTCCAACGCTCTATTGCTTCATTCCACGTGTCCGCTGTCTCCTTGAGATAGGAGGCCAAACCATAATCGCCCTTTTCCTCCGCAAAATCCGCAGCCGCGAGCAACCCTGCAATCTCGGCCGCTAGGGTGAATGGAGAATAGCCGCCATCTTCCTCCCATCTATCCTGCTGCGTCACGGGGCCGTTTCGGACAAGATATCCTGCGGCGCGCCGTATCATCGGCCATGCATCGAACCCGGAAAGAGCATCTACACGTTTTAGCTGGTCTGCAACTAGGATCGGGAATGCTGTCTCGTCCATCTGCACTCCTCCCCAGTATGGTGAACCATCAAGCCACATGTTCTGCAACCAGTGACCGTCTTCTTCTTGGGTGGACATGAGATAGAGTAGAGTTTCTCTCGCATGTTCGGTGTCTCCCGATGCGATGAATCCACCAGCGGCTTGTGCTAGATCTCGAGGCCAGATCAAGTGGTATCCACCCAAGTCATCGTCTCCCTTGGAGAATCCCCAGGGTATGGAGAGACTGGCGATCACGGCCCCGGGGTAGGATTTTTCCTCGTGTGTTCGAAGGACTGTGGTGCTGACGCGGTAGAGGTCGAAGCCTGTCTCGTATGTCTTGCCGAGGTCCATGCTCTGGGACTGAGCCCCTTTCCAACCATCGACGAAAGCTTGCTGCACCCGGTCGAAGTCTTTCAGCAACGCGTTCCGGGCCTGCTGTCCCGCCTCTTCTGGCGTTCGTCCAAAAGCAAGAGCCGTAACGCACTCGCCGTCATCCGCTGTCAAGTCGAGTTCCGCGGTCAACGCAATGTTTCCGTTAGAGGCGTTCGAATATTCCCACATCATCGTCTTATTGACACTGACATCTTGCCACCCATCGCTGACCCCCACGTATCCACAGCTCATTTTCCTGAATGCTGTGGAACAAGCTAGAGCGAGCGATACTCCTTCTCGCTGAGCGAAGAGCATTGGAGTTCCCTTGTAAGCGCCGATCCATCCGTTGTTTCCGTAGCCACGATTTCCAATGTGGGGAGCAAGCAGCGCGTAGATGCCATAGTCTTCCAGTTTCCCCTTGCCAACATCGAAGTGGACCTTCTGCAGGAGCACGTCTCGCTCGGGATCTGTAACGACGGTCTTAGTTATCCTGTACCGTCCTCTCTTGCACGAGTTGACGAGCCTGTATCCAGGCACGCCTTGTTCTAGAGGCGCGATTCTTCTGTTTGTGTCGCGCTTCTCTTCAGAGAAGTATTGGTCGCCGTCAGCGACGAGAAATTCCATGTCACGAGTATTCGCCTGATCTATTCTCGGGTAGTAGACCTCGTTGAGGATTCCATGAGAAATAGTGAACCAGACCCTACTCTGATAACTGGCGGAGGTTCCGACACCTTCTTTGGCACTGGAGGTCCAGCGTGGCGCAATACCCGGCCAACCTGGAGCGGTACTTTCCACAGCAGACACCGTAATGCTGAATGGAACGAATTGCTTCCATTCAAGCCTTAGCGCGTTTTAGAGCAGCTAAGCGGCCTTGACGATAATCTGCCCAGCGAGCCAGTTATGCCACGCACAAGTGTACCGATAAGTTCCTGGAGTTGTCAGAGTGATGGAGAAGGTCTTTCCGGGTAGGATCAGTCCCGAGTTGAACAACGGTTGCTGGGGACTCACTATAGCCGTGGCAGTGTGTGCCTGAGTATCCTTGTTCACCCATTCTATTGTATTGTTGACTCCAATTGTGACAGTGATGTTGACGGGGTAGGGATAGGGACCCGTCGCGAAGTATTCTTGGAACCGAGTCGTGTTGAACCCAGAGGGCTCGATGTACGATCCTTGGGGTATCGTGATCATCGTGACACTTGAATTGTTGGCATTACTGTTCAGCGGAATCGAAGTAAGATAGACGTAACCGATTACAGCAAACGCTATGACCACTACGATCGCGATTGCTAGGACGACTACTCGTCGTTGCATGAGGCGTCTTTGAGATTGGCGCTCTGATAGTTGAAGCTAACTCTTAGGGATCAGGAGGCGACCTTCTTCGATTATCTCATCCAGGCTCGCACTTGACTAACTACGAAGTATAGGGTTCTTCTAAGTGATGCGGTCCCGCTATCCTGTCACGATAGCCGTTCCGTGCATCCACGGGTGATACGAGCACTTGTACAGGTACGTGCCATCCACGTTGAACGTGACCGTGTATGTAGCATTTGCATTCATGTTCCCTGAATCAAAGCTACTCGCTCCAGAAGGAACGCTGGTAGAAGTCACAGTGTGTGGGACGGGGTCATTATTTGTCCATGTCACTTTTCCGCCCTTGGCGACATTTACACTCGCTGGAGCATAGTTGAGGCCCTGGGAGTTGCCAATCCCATTAGGCATGGAAACGTTCACCGTGCTCCCGCCGGTCGTTGCGCTTGAAATGGAGAAGATAGGGACGCCTGTTGAGAGTTGATAGATTCCAGCTGATCCTAGGCCGATCCCAGCACCTATTGCGATGACGATCAAGATTGAGGCGACGATTTGGACCCAGTCATTTTTCTTTTTCGGAGTGGTTTCCAAGTCTGACCAGTTCTCAAAGTTGAATGCGATGAGAAAATAACACTTTCGAATGCTGACGAACTTAGAATCGAGGAATAGTGCTATCTAAAATACTAGTGAGCCAAGACTCACGCGAGCCCGTATGGTCAGTCAGACCAGACGCGAATTTCTAAAGCTCGGTCTCGCCGCTGCGGCAAGTGCAGCTGCGGCATCTGGGATCGAGATTCCTCTCCTTGGAAACCAGAACTCCAATCTCCAGAACCAACTAAGCAGCGCGAATACTCAGGTGGCGAGTTTGAAGAAGCAACTCAATACAGTCACCGGGTTCGTCAGTCTAAACCTCAACGAGCAATCTCTCCTAGAAGCCATCGTAGAGACCATCATACCCTCAGACAGTACAGGCCCCGGAGCAAAGGAGGCTGGAGTCATCTACTTCATCGACAGAGCCCTAGCAGCAGACTACGGACAGAGCGCTAACATGTTCACGGACTCTCCGCACAATCGGCCGGGGATACCTGCCAGCGCTGGCCCTCTGATGGTCAAGCCTAGCTCTGCATGGGCCTTCCTTCAGAATTACCAGCAGACCGCGTATCTGCCTGCAGGAGGAGGGGGCGGAGCGGGGGCTGCCAACCCGATATCCTACCCTGGGGCAAGTAGAACTTACACCGCAGGTGGGACCAACTACACGGTCGTTTATGGCGTCACAGCGAGCCCACGCGTGGGCTCAGGGATCAACTATCAGTACCCGGTTAACATGAGAGAATTTTGGAGAGTCAGCCTAGCTGCACTCCAAGCCTACTCCAACAAGTACTACAGCGGAAACTATCAGACCTTGAGTTCCACTAATCAATTGCAGGCGCTGAAGGATCTTTGGGCGAACACACCAAAGACGCAAACTAGTCCTCCTCCGCCCGCAGACGATCTTACAGGATTTAGCAACATTCTACCGTCTGACTTCGCGTACGAGCTAACGTTCATGACTTGGGCGGGGTTCCTAATGGACCCGTTGTATGGTGGAAACCAGAACATGGTCGGGTGGGACTATGTCGGATTCAATGGAGTGAACTTCGGCAACTTCTATGGTGAGGGATTGAACCAAAAGACACTGATGGTTGCCTCAACGCCGACGAAGCTCAAACCCGCTAGTCTGGCGCAATACCAGCTGCAGGCCACGGGCGGAGCCTAGCCATGTCAACTGTAATTCCAGAAACTCCGGTAGACGTAGTCTGCTTAGGCGTCGGATTCATGAGCGGAGTGGTGGCGACGGAGCTTGCCTTAGCAGGCTTCAAAGTTGTAGGGATAACCAAGGGTCCGTATTGGGACTACGTTAACGACTATTCAACAACCAAGTACGATGAGTGGGGTGTCGGACTCGGACGAAAGTACGACAGTCCTCTTCCTTTGCAGAGCACCACTATTCGGAACGACAGCAGCCAGTTCGCACTTCCAGTCCGCAGGTACACTATGCCGATCCAGTATCATGCGCTGGGACATGGGGTTGGTGGGGCGGCCCAGCATTATGGCGGGGGAATGGGCCGTTATGGCCCGTGGGCGTATGAGATGGCATCCCGAACCCCTGCGGGCGTTCTCGCCAGCATTAATCCTCAGGACGATACTCACGATTGGCCCCTGACTTACGCTCAATATGAGCCGTATTATGTAGCGTGGGAGAGAGCCCACGGAATCTGCGGGAACTACAACGGAAGTCCGACGAACAGCTCGTCCGACATTAACTATCCTTGGATGAGTCAAAACTACCCAATGCCTCCCCATCCGCTGACTCCGCTCGCCCAGTTATTCCAGTCCACTGTTCAAGGCATGACGGCTCCAAATGGGCAAAAGTATAATCCGTTTCCAAGCGTAAGTGCTCTGGCCTCGCAGCCTTACACCAACCAGTACGGTGTGGCGGTGAACCCTTGCGTCTACGATGGCTACTGTGGGGGACTGTGTGACTACGCGTGTGAGACTGGTGCAAAGTCAAATGCTGCCTATCGAACGATACCCGCAGCAATCAAGTCAGGTAATTTCACACTCGTCACTAACGCCTACGTATACAGACTTGAGCTTAGTCCATCAGGCAATCAAGTCATAGCAGCGCATTACTACGATGCTCAGGGAAATGATCATCGGCAGCCGGGAACCGTATTCTTCAATGGAATGTGGGGCTACAACATGATACGCCTCATGCTCTTGTCCGGTCTTGGCGCACCGTACGTTTACAACTCTGGCACAGGAACTGGAACAGGTACAGTTGGAAGAGGGCTCACGAACGGATATACGCCTTACAGGGGTACGAACGTATCAGGGATTGTGAATATCGGAGGCAACTCGTATCCGGCTGGCAACGGCAGCGGTGGCGGGGTTTCAGTTTTCGATCTCATGGACGACAACTTCACTCATACCGGTATCACCCCGCCATTCATCGGCGGGGGGCTTTTCGGTGCGGGAGGCTACTTGGGAGGAGGACCCGGCAACATTACCTTCGCCGGAGGCGTAAGTGCTCCCAATACTGCGAACCCGAATGGAGCTATGGGTAGCGCATTCAAGGCCACCCAACAGAACAAGTACTTGCCAACGAAACAGTCGGTAGGGGCGACTCCATTCGCCCCAGACTTGCCTACCTTCATGAACTATGTCGATCTTGATCCGCACTACACTGACGCGTACGGTGACCCTGTAAGCAGATTGACTTACGATTGGACTCCGAACACCTACAATGGAGCAACATACTTGGTGACCCAAATCAAAGCCATACTCACTCAAATGGGCGCGACCAACGTCACTGTGGGAAGCGCTGTAGCACCATATTCGGCTCACAATGACTGGTGGGGCCACCATCTCAGAGGAGGACTAAGGATAGGCACCGACCCGAACGGCGGTACCCCATCAGCATGGGCGGCCCTCACTGGCTACAACCAACTCTACTACAACTCGAATACTACTGGAGTCAACTATTTTGCCGCAGGCGAGATCACAAACACCACAGGGAACAATGCAACAGCCGGAACGCACGCCGCGGGACCTCAGTCTTACCGAGCTGCTGAAGGCATAAAGAAATATCTAGCTAACGTAGCCGCTAGCGGGGTCAACTACCTAGCGTAGTAACCTATTTCTCCTTCAGGGCCAAAGAGTTTCGCTGGGGCGACACCTATGCCCGCGCTCGTCATACCGGACAAATCAAAACCTCTCAACATACCGGTATTTCAAAGCAGAATCCCGAAACCTGAGGAGCTAGTAGTTCTAGACAAACCTCTGCTTGAGGCAACCATAGAGGTAGGAAACCTCCTCAAGGACTGCCAAGCCAAGTGGGCGCTAGCGGGCGACATCGGAGAGATACTTAACGGAGTAAACGTACAGCCCGACCACCTTACAATACTCACCAACGCTGCGGGCTGCGAGGAAATCAGTAAGAAACTCGAAAGGTTCCAAGTCGAGGCCTCAAGACACGTCGAGACTC
>Ga0209588_1000193_pt1 | contig 16867 bp, 17 predicted proteins | sample Rivendell_Oct201_10_FD_188351 | JGI IMG/M metagenome (GOLD analysis project Ga0209588, IMG submission 188351) | Vadose zone soil microbial communities from the Eel River Critical Zone Observatory, Northern California, USA -... | ecosystem: Host-associated > Plants > Roots > Rhizosphere > Soil ...
ACAATTATCCTCAACACGTTCGCGGGTCCCTTCCGGGGATTTTGGCAGGGCGAAACGGTAACGATGTTTTCAGCTGGTTGACGGACGATCCTTGGATACGGAAACAACGATTTCTTCCTGACAGTACGATTCTCGAAACAAGTTTTGCGAACCCGGACGGAATACAGGTAAAGGCTACAGATCTAGTTCTGCCTAACAAGGACGCTCTGGTCCGGATCTTCGAAGTGGTCAATGGGGGGAGTGAGCCCTCGAAGATCAGTCTTCTCTACTACAACGACTTCGACATAGCCGAGACACCACTGGGCGACGCTTGCTATTACGACGAGAAAACTGACAGCGTAGTTTCGTACAAGCGACACTACTGGTTTGCCTATGGGGCAGACAAGCCTTCCTCGCAGCATCAGTGCGGAGTACATGAAGAAGGCTCTGACGCGTTCGTCGACGCGAAGGATGGTCAGCTAGGCGGAAACTCGCTTGCCCTTCATGCCGGCCTCAAGGGCGTAAACTCCTGTCTGAAATGGGATCTCGGTGAACTGAATCCGGGATTGAGGGAACAGCTTGTCGTCCTGATGAGTTTCGGCCACAACAAACAACAAGCGCTCGAGATCTTGGAAGATTCCCGACATAGCTCACTTGCTGAGATGGTCAACGACGTCAATAGGTACTGCCAGGATTGGCTGAGAAGGAACAAGGCGACTGTGGTCCATGAGCAGTGGAGGGAACTTCTCCGAAGATCCCTACTAACCCTCCAGACCCTTGTCTCGCCTGACCTTGGAGGAATAGTAGCAGCCCCAACTCTGGATCCCGACTACCGTTACGTGTGGTCGCGAGACGCCACCTATGTCGCCTACGCCCTCGACCGCTGTGGTTACAACCGAGACGCGGCCGCCTTCTACAAGTGGTGTAAGGACGTTCAGCAACCGGACGGCGGCTGGGCCCAGAGATATCACATCGAAAAATCGCCAGGACCCTCCTGGGGAGAACAGGAGGATCAGTGCGCAACTATTCTCTGGGGTATCGGCCAGCATCATAATCTGACCAAGGACGAGGAGTTTCTCACTGACATGTGGCCTACTGTAAAGAGCGGAGCTGAACACCTCCTTGGCAAAAGAGATCCTGAGACAGGCCTCGTCGGACCGTCCTTCGACCTATGGGAGGAGAAACAGGCTCTTCACACATACACCAACGCGGCAGCCGCAGCGGCTCTGAGAGAAAGCGCTAAGATCGCGTCAACCCTCGGATACGAGGTACTCTCAAACTCATGGTCAAGTGAGAGCAAGAATTTGCGCGAAGCGATTCTCAAACACTTGTGGGATGCGCAGAGCGACCGGTTCTTGAAATCTGTCAAGCCCCACGACTCTTCTATCGACACAGCAATCCTTGGCCTCACCTATCCATTCAGAGTCCTCGAACCTAATGATCCGCGAATCCTCAGTAGTTCTCGACAGATAGAGAATGCATTCACCTACGCTTCGGAAGGAATAGGGCGGTACCCGGGCGACACGTATCATGGAGGGAATCCATGGTTCATCACGACCCTCTGGATGGCGCTCTATCGCTGCCAGCAGGGAAGCTATGAGAAGGCTAAGACCCTCATCGAATGGTGCGTGAAACACGTGGACGAGCTCCAGCTCTTCGCCGAGCAGGTTCACAAGGACAGCGGAGAGCCCGTATCTGCGTCACCACTCGCCTGGTCCCACGCCATGTTCATCCTAGCGCTCCTCGACTACAGGGAAGCGTAGGCAGCGTCCCCCTTAGAATCTGCTCAAAGTTCCGGTCGGAATAGACTAAAGAAAACTCGGGAATTTCGAAGTAGAAAATACGTAATCGGTCGGATTCTACTTCTTACTCTTCTTTTTGGGCTTAGCTCGCGTCCCGAATTCACCGTATCATATATTATCTGACTTTTGAATATAAATATATTGTATTCTGCGGAGCGTTTCCGAACTGCTAACTATTCTGGGAGAGTTTACCTAAAATTGCCGTATTTCTCTCGATTTATTACTCGCGGTACGAATCTCTGCAATTTTCGTAGAATAAGTTCCCTCAGTTTCGCTTGACTTGCTTTGCCAGCTGACACTGTTTCTCAGTATTCACATTTGAGTGTCAAGCCACTTTCACCGAGTCAGAGATGTGGTCCGCAGTTCGAACAATTCTGACTAGTCTCGAAATTCAGGGCGTTGCAGTACTTGCATCTGACCTTGACGATCGCCAAAGAACATCTATGCATTCCGGATATTTCCAGAAAACAGTAGCATACCGTTAAGTGCGCAACGGAACAGGCTGAGACTAGTTTTCTCGTTGGTTGCCATTGAAAAGATGCCTGGTTGGACCCGTGCAGCAGAGATAGTTCTCGGGTTAGTTTCACTACTTGCAGGATTGTTGGTCTTAGCGTATCCGGGACTAGCATTCTTCACCCTCGTTGCCATACTTGCCGTCGGTCTGATTTTTCTCGGATCAAGAGACATCGTGCTAGGGCTATGGCTACGTTCCTCCCTAGATGGCTACGCGCTGCCGACATTGTATTCGGAGTATTAGCGTTCATTCTTTCGGCGATAGTGATTGCTTCGCCTGGAGTCGCAGTTACGACCCTAGTTATTTTTCTCTACTTTGCCCTGTTCGTGCGGGGAGTCGCAGGGTTGACTATGGCTGGAGCAGGCAAGATGTTCCCCTCAAGGTTGAGAGTTGCGTCAGGGGTCGTTGGAGTGTTGAGCATCGTTCTCGCAATTGTCTTCCTTGCCTTTCCTGGATTGGCAATAGGGACCCTGATCTTTCTGTTGTCCATCGGACTCTTGTTCGTTGGTATAGAGGCCATAGCAACCGGAGTAGTGGGGCGAGAGCTGGTGCCAGTCATAGGCTCCGTTCAGAGAAAGATCTGATTCTAGATCTCGACCACGAATCAGAAAACCGGTCGGTCGTCTCTGCGCATTATCCGTATGTTATGACTACGTTGAAGGGCTGACAGGCCCCTCCCGCAACTGCGCTGGTGGAAGATGCCCCCGCGTTCCGCGCGAAAACGAGGTTATTCTTAGAACGCTTTGTAGTAGATGATGATCGTATGACCGGTCCCGTACGGATAGGTTCCCCCTCCCCAGAAAGGATTCCCACCTGCGGTCTGTGAACAGGGTAGTGAGCCAGCTCGAGAGCTGTCGCAATAGTCCAGTGGAACTATTGACTGGGACCCGTAAGCAGTCGAGTTTTGGTAAGTCGACTGGCCTTGATCGATTAGCAATGACAGCGTGTGTGTATGGTCGGGTCTGAAACCGAGAATATCTGTTGAGTTGAAAACCACGGGCAGGTTGCCAAGACCTTGCACGCCAACAGTACCATAGCCTGGTGTGGCCTTCCAGACATTGAAGAAATCGCCGAGACTGTAAGTGTCTGTGGTGTGAGCTGACTCTACGTGAATAATCCCGGTCGAATCGTGCGTATGTAATGGTTCAAAACACGAACCTCCTCTGGCTAGACCATTGGTGATTTGCGGGTTTAGGATTCCCACCCCTGTGGGTATTGTAACGTTGTAGGGGCTCCCTGGAGCTGTCTCTATCCATATTCTGAGCCATGGGTGAACATGCAGAGTCGTTGTCTCTGCGAGACACGGAAATGGAAAGTTCGATCCGCCCCCGGAATTCTTTGTTAAGGCCCAGACTCCCACGCCTATTATGCTAATCAATACCGCGACTATTATGATTGAGATCACGGTTCTCTCGCGCCTCTTTCTGTGCACCTCTTCGAGTATTTTCTTCTTCCTCGACTGAGCCAAGCTATCTCACCCTCTTCCCTTGAACATCTATGGCCCAACCGGGTCTTTTTTGGTTTCGGTTAAGTTTCGCTTGAATCTTGGGAAGAATCGAGCCAGTAGGATTCCGTAGGCTAGGTAGGCGACCAGCCCAATTAGTACTGAGATGGTGTTGTAAAATAGGCTGAACTCGGACCCGAAACTGGGCGGCTGAGCAGAATCCAGAGAATCATGCCGAAAATTATTGCGTAGGTCCTAACAAGCCTCGGCCGATTGAACGCGATACCGAGCCAGCCGGCGAGCGTAACCATTCCGAGCCCGTACCAGAATGGTGAAAGTAGATGCCGCCTTATACGACGACGTTCGGGTTTCGCGGCGAAGAGGCGGGAGGCGAAGAATCCTGTCATGAAGGCGAGGGTCCTTAGAAAGGAGGGACCCCGCCGATTGATGCCTAGCGGGGCGAATATCGACAGTTGTCGCTTTAGGAAACCATAGTCGACGCCTAGGACCGGCTCCAGGTCCGTTATTTTAGAGAAGCCTCAATCGATTGGAACCAGAGTGCTCGCGAATTGCATCTAGTCGCGTCACTCATAATGTTGTTCTGGGGTTACGCATCTCTTATGCGAATAGTTGCTTGTCTGACATGAACAGGCTGTCCAATGGTGGACCTGGTAACCGGGGGCATTCTCCTCTTCGCGATAATGGTTGGGGCAGGCATCGTCCCACTGATAATGGCTTTCAGGGTCAAGGTTCACAGTCTCAGAATCCTCTCCCTGCTGCTCGGTCTATTTGCAATTACGCACGGCTTTTACCATCTCGCCTCGGGCTTCCAGCAAGAATTCTTAGCTGACATAATCTTCGAACCTATCTCCCTCATATTTCTCGTAGGGCTCGGCGCCTATTACTCTAAGGTGGCTGTAGTCTAGAATGTCATTCGACATAGAGACAGTATTCGAGACAATCAACCTCGTCCTCATCCTCTTCGCCTTTGCAATATTCATCCGGCTCGCACTCAAAGGCAAGAGCCTGGGCAGCTTCCGGTTCCAACTATCCATATTCCTTCTAGTCTGGGTCATCTCTGAGATACCCCACATTGCGGGATCTCTGGGACTCATTGCCACAACAGGCTATCAGGACATAGGGCTCTACCTCCACGCCGCTTCAATGGGAGTCTTCGCACTGTTCGTTGGCTGGAGGTCCATCAAGATCGCCACCCTCCACCCAGCCCCTCCTACCGGCGTAGTGAAGGTTCTCACTGATCCACCTAAGGGAATCAAAGGGTGAATGCTACGAGCTTCGACGACTTGGTCAGCCAGTCAGTCATCGAGACTATGTCGAAGATTCTCGGCACTGAGACATGGAAGGCCATCAATTTCTTCTTCGACATGAAATCAATAGTTCGCGAGCCTGAAACCTTTGCGGCGCTCCTGGACAAAGTGTTCGGATACACGTCCATCGTTCTCCAGAAGAAAATAGGTGAGACGCTCCTAGGCAAAGTCGGAGCAGTGCAGCAAACATCGAGCAACTTCGACTTTCGCCAGGTCCTCAGGCTCGCAAAGACGAAGTTTCCCAGACAAGCTATTCCGGATCAGTTGGGACAGTAGCAATCTACAGTTTTTCGACGACGATATTTCCACACTCTTTACAGAGAAAGCATCGCCCGCCCCAGCGGAAAGTGATCTCGTGCCTCGTCGCCTTGCCGCACTTCCAGCACCAGACTTGCATGTACCGGGCGTAGAAGTCAGGATTCTTCTGCAATGCTGACTAGTCGAAGAGAATATCTCCTATTTCTTGGAGAGCGAGGCGAAACCAAAACGTCGCACTCCTCGAGCTGCTGTTACTTAGTCCCCGCGACTTCGGCTTTCGACTCTCTGCCGTCTGTTCAGTACTCGCATCCCAAGGATTCCAGGTCCAAGCGACAGGAACAGTCCCCCAGTGACTAGGTTGGCCTGAGCACCCACAGCACCAAAGCCGAAGGGCAGGGAAATGAGCCCGCTTACCGCGAGAATTCGAGCCATCCACAATAAGAGAACAATGGTAAGATAGCTCAGAACCGCGAGCCTAAGAGTTCGAGTCCGCAATCTTCGATTCTCAGCTTCCTCATGCAATTCATTGCGGCTCATGGAAATGAGTCTTGCGACCGTTCCTAATGTTTCCCGAATTCAAGGGTACTTCGTCCCAGAGCTGGAGGTTACGACCCTCTTTTGTCGTTGAGGGGAGCCTGTTCGCTCACAATCCAAGCTTTCGTGGGAGGCAAAGATGCGATTTTCAAGAATTACCAAGTTCGTCCTCATTCTTGCCCTCGCCGCTCTGGTCCTCCCTCTCTCAACTAATCTGGCTCCGCCTGTTCACGCTTACCCTCCATACTCCTTGACTCCAGTTCCAGCCTCGACCGCTGAGGGAAACACGGTCGGTCTTGTTCTCTCGGACGCTGGTGCTGTCCAGAACATTCAGTACAGGTTCAGGTTCTTCGTAACAGACCCTGCCGGCACAACTGTGCAGTCGATACAGGAGAACTACACCACCGTACCAGGCCAGTACTCGTTTACCATGCAAGTCAACTATCCAGGTCCCGGATTTCAGGGATCCAACACGCTTGTAGGCCAGTACAATGTGAAGGTGGATGAGCTGTGGCCTACAGCGGCGCCGGGGGTGGCTGGAGCTTCCTTCAACCTCACCATAACCGATAGTCCTTCCTATCAGAGGACTCAGACCGTGAATGTACACGCCGCGGGATACAACGCGTCAGAAACCGTGGCTGTAACCATAAGGACCCAGACGAACTCAACCCTCGTCTACTCGGCACTCGTAGCGGCTAGTTCTTCAGGGGTCGTAGTGGCGATTTGGAAGAGTCCAAGGAACGCAATAATTGATACCTACATCGTGACCCTTGCCGGAACTAGCACCGTGAAGAAAACAGCAGATACGGCACCGTTCTCAGTAAGAGCCGCGGTAATGACTATCGGCTCGATAACGTCCCTTAAATCCACCTATCTCAGAACTCAACGAATGAACTTCTCCTTCCAGCCAACTTATCCTGATGGATCCATTCCCTCTGCAGGGATCGCGATTATGATCCTTACGAGCGCAAGTGGGAGCAACACGACTCTGACGGCAACTTACAGTAGCCCGTCTCAGACTTTCAACGTAACTTTCCTGACTTCGCTGAGCGACACGGGCGGGACCTGGACCGCTTCACTGGGACGATCTGCGTACAGCGACGCTTTTGGTAACAGTGGCCCGGGAAGCACGATTACCGTCAGCTCGCAACTGACCCCGGTCACCTTAACCATCAGCGTAACTACGAACACGTCCGTAAAAGTTGGACAGCAGCTGAAGTTCAACGCGACCATCACCTATCCCGACGAAACAGTCCTCCAGTCGGGAACCGTGAAAGCATTCCTTGTCTACACTGGACCTCCATCCGTCAACGACAGCGTACCAGTCGCCTTCGACACAGCCTCGAAATCATGGCTCGGCACATACACCATACAACCCTCAGACGTTGGAGGACAATGGTCACTGATCGTTAGAGCCTCAGACGCCCCGACCCCACCCAACACAGGATACGCATCGCGAATCATCACCGTCCAGAATACCACGACCGGCGCTGGCGCCGCGTCCTTCCCCCTGTACTATTTCGGGATCATAGCGGCACTAATCGCCGCAGCACTGACGGCTCTCTTCCTCGTCATTAGAAGACGGAGACCAACACAGACGAGTCTGAAAATTGACCTGGGCGCTGTCCAATCGGAAGCGGGACGGATCGAAAGCTCGGACTTCTTCCAGTCAGTGAAGGATCAAGTCAAGAAAGAGAAAGACGAGAAGTAAGACAACCGCATCCCCGCATCCGATATCATTTAGGCTTCTGTCGGTAAGAACTTTCGTCTCTAACCTAAGAGACTGATGAGATTGTCATCCCTGTAAGCTCCCTTAGTGCTGACTATCGTGCTGAAGTAGGCCGTCAGGGGCCGTTATGTCTTTGTTCTTGAAAATCACCAGAGACGTGAGAAGGACGAAAGATAATACCTTCAGACTGGAGTTCATTACGAGCGCTACAGGGACAGCAGAAGGAAAGACTTGGGGAAAACCCAAGCCAATCCATACGACCCAGCCTGCGACGAAGGCGATCCCCGTTATTAGGAACTTTCTCGAAATTTTCCAGTATTGAATTGATCCAAATGAGAGAAAGATCCAGCTGCCGTTCAACACGTAATTTGCCAACCATACTCCTCCGGTGATTGACTGGGGTAGAATAGGTATCCCATTCCCTGCCAGAGCAGCTCGAACAGCCCTGCACCCGCGCTCGCCCAAACCAGCGCCGAGAATCAGAGAACGTATCCAAGATAGACCAATTCTCTTCCGAAACAGGTAGGCACTTGCTGCCAGCGTCAAGAGTGCGGAGGCGTAAGTTATCGGAAACACTAGATTGCCTCCTAAGGTTAACGTGTCCTGGAACGTCGCCCATCGTAACGCAGTAAACAGATAACTGAAACCGAACCATGGCGGAAGATTAACAGACAGGAAAACAGTCAGGGGAACGATCAAGCTAATCTTCGTAGCGCTTCCCACCTCATCGACGATATTCCCGTATCGTGTGTACCCAAAATCTCTTTTGCATGAAGCTCGGATCGCTCCTCTGATGAGGGATATCTGCGTTTACAAGTGTGAGGGAACATGCGAATCAATTTTTACACCACTCCGAACTTGAAAGAAGTGGCCTTCTCATCTTGGAGGTTCCGAGTCGACTAGTGCAGTCGTGAATCGGAGCAGAATCTTCAAAGACCAGCATCGGCGCTGGTTTATTTCTGTCCTTACGGAAACGATATTCTGGAGGACTGGAGTCTCCTTTGGCTGGCAATGAACCGATTGTCGATTTTGGTGAACGCTTTCCAGCCGTCCAAGAAGATAGACTAGTAGGCCAAGAGCATAAAACGACTGACAAAACCCCGGGACCGAAGCTTCCAATCTTCTCAATTCTTAACTCGATAGACTTCTCGGAACATTTCGTAATCATCGGCGATGTCGGAACGGGGAAGAGCACTGTAACTCCCATTCGTGAATATGAATTGTCGAAGGGGAGGAGGCAGATCGTCATCCGCGAGCCGTCAAGGGCTGCCTGCAATGCTCTCTACTATTCGCTGCAGGCGCTTCATCCAGAGGTGGAACGTGAACTCGCGGTCATTACGAAGGATACTCAGATCAATGTCACTGGCAGTATCAAGATAGTCACCGACGGCGTCCTGCTGAGAATGCTGGCCGAGAACTCGATCATCGATTCTTCAATCTACTTTGACGAAGGCCACCAGATGACCTCCCAACTCGAACTCTGCATGTCACTTGCAAAGAAGGAGGAAGAAAGCGCAAAGAATCTGTTCCGGGTCATGAGCGCGACAATCGACCCGAAAGAGTTCCTATCCTTCCTAGGCATCTCAAAACTCTACCAGATTAGTGGTCGCAGATATCACGTCGCGTTACAGGTCGAACTTGCAAACGACATTAATGGAATGTTCTCGACCCTATCGACGTATCTCAAGTCTCAGCCCCGCGATGAATCGTGGCTAATCTTTCTCCCTACAAGGCGCCTGGTCGAAAAGTATGCCAGCGACTATGGCGGCGACTACATTCACGGAGGCCTCGAAGGCTCCGTAGTCAACAGGATCCAGCGACGAGCTGAGGTCGACAAGAATCTCAGGATCTTTGCGACGAACGTAATCGCTTCCTCCGTGAACATCTACGTCGACAACGTGCTGATATTTGATGACGTGATTGACAGCAAGGACAAGCTGGGTCAGAAGACGCTCCACTACGGGAGCATAGACAACAACACCCTGCTACAGATGATGGGCAGAATCGGCCGGTTCAAGCCAGGCCGCGCCGTCATCCTCACCGATTCGCCCCTTCCAAAGAAGATCAACCCGATACCAGTCCGCAAAGCTCTCGAGAACGAGACCCCGTTCGATTTGGTGCTTCTCATGTCCAAGTACGGCCTCAAACTCTCAGAACTAGAGTTCATGTCAAAGGTAGACCACCGCGAGGTCGCCTTTGCAGAGGACTGGCTTGTTGAGATTGGAGCAATCGACCACTACACCCGCAAGGCCACCTGGAAGGGACTCTTGATGAGCGAAATCCCTTACGAGCCCGACTTTGCACACATGATCTCCAGCGCACTAATCTCAGGGAATTATGATATGGCAAGGTTTCTCCTAGCCAGCGGCTCCTTCGGCGACTCTCTCAACCATGCCTACAAATCAGAGGAGGAAGCCGCAGCTCGGCGACTATTGTATGGCTTCGACAGATCAAACGAGCTCAACATCAAAGCACACCTCCTCAAAGGATACGCCGAAGACAGCAATGGCTCATTCGTCTCAAAACTGCTCGCGAACGGACTCTTCACCGTGTATGTCGAGGAAGCATGGAAGAACCATGAAGCTGCTAGAGAAGCGCTGAATGACCTGCTGTCGTCGTCAAAGAAGAGACTCATACCCAAAGAGGTCGTGGTAGACGCTGATGTTACCGACCTCAAGCCATACCTCGAAAACTGTCTGTCGTTCGAAAAGTTCCGCCGAGACGAAAAGAACAGTCGCGACCTCAGGGACATGAGAATCGAAGGGCAGTTCTTCGCGAGAGCTCTGACCATAAACTACAGACGCATACTATTCGACATAGTCGGGATGAATTCTCCGAGTAGACGTCGCCATCAAGCCAGGCGATGAAGCCATAATCAGGCTAAACATCTATTCGGCCTGAACCAGTTTGACGAATGTGTACCGGCAGTTCCAGGTTTCATGATTGATGCATCCCGTCATGGAACCACTTCGCAAGCCTAACCTGGTTCGTGTTTCCGTACTTCTCAACTTGGACGATTGCGCGCTCTGACAACGCAGCGACTAGTCTGTGAGTCTTCAATCGCGACAGACCCGCTTCCTTTGTGATGTACTTTTGCAGGTAGGTGCCTCCGTGGGCATCTAGAACATTGACGATGCTTCTTTCGTCAGGCTTGAGAGTCTTCATGACCATGGCCGTGTTTTCTCTCCCGTTACCGTTGCCGGGTGCGTAGTAGTTTTTCATCTCGGGTAGTACAAGGAAGTAGATGACCCCTACCACGCTCGCTAGTACTGTACTGAGAAATAGCAGAGAGGAAAACAATACAAGGAATGGAAAGGTGGCTGGGAATCCTTTCGTGAGAAGTTGAGAGAGAACCTCCAACGGTGACTCTGTTGGTGCTAGGATTAGGGCGAGGATGTAGCCGGAGACTGCGAGTCCGCCTGTTGCCGATACGAGCATTATCAGGAGGATCTTTAGCTTCTCCAAGTCTTCGCCTCACCCCTTCTCCTTCGCGTTGGTCCGATCAGGTTTCCCCTATTGCGGTGTTGCTGGTGCTGTCGGTGGTGGTTTCCATCTGAGGGTCATTATTCCACCGACTATACCCAGGACTGATCCGACTATGAAGCCCCCGAAGCCGAAGAAGCCTAGGATGCTAAAGACTAGTACCAGTATCCCCCACATCTGTCGCTGGTTCGGCTTCAGGCGCAGCAAGACGGCCGACATTGTGACGATAACGCCACAGATGAGGCCGAACACTGCGATTGCTCCGACGAAGCCTGCGGCGAGAGAGCCGGGACCGCCCGTGTAGCCGCGTGGAGACATGAAGTTGGTGTAGTTGAGATGCGGCAACACGACTATGCTGACGACCATGAGGAATATGTCAACGAGTACTATCAACGCGCCTCCCACGAGAGCTAGTATCGAGGGAATGTTCGGGTATTCGACGGCTGTTTTCGACGACATTCTTGATCTCTTACCTCCAGCCTTACCATGTGTTGAAGATGGAGGAAATACGTTGGGTGAAACGATCTTGATACAACAGCTCAGATAATCTCAAGGAGAGAGAAGCGAAAAGGACCATCGGCGCCTACTCAGGACCTGTCCAGGCGAGACAACAAGGTGAAAAACTGGGCCACGTTTAATCAGTAGTGTGGACCGTAGGGATCTATGGCTCAAGCTCCAGGGTTCGAGAAGGAAGTAGAAATTCTCAGAACGACGGGTTTTGGCAGATGAGTCAGACCGAGAAACTATTGAAGATCAATGAAGACCGGGCAAAGTCAGGACCGTTGTTTCCAGCACTGAATCCAAAGGCTCTTTTTCCAGCTCCATTGCAAAGCGATGAATCATCATCAGGAGGAGGCCTAGCCATCCTTACCTGCATGGACCCTAGGGTAGACACTGATTACATATCGGGATTTCAAAGAGTAACTAGTATCATCAGAAACGCCGGCGGCATTGTAACAGACGATGTCGTTCGTTCTCTCGTGGTGTCCAACGAATTCTTAGGCGTAAAGGAGTTTTTGATAATTAACCATACTGACTGTGCCTTGCTAAGGTTCACGGACCAAGAGCTTCAGGGAAGACTTGAGAAAAAGTACGGAAAAGAAGCAGGCGTCATGAAGTTCTACGCCTTCTCTAGTCTAGAACAGAACATCAAAGACCAAGTCCAGAAAGTCAAAAGCCATCCCATAGTTCCGAAGGACATTGCGGTCTCCGGCCTTATCTATGACGTGGAAACCAGAAGGCTCAGCAGGGCCAGCACCTAGACGGCGAGTACTGGAAAAAAGCGAGCCTTGGCCTCCAAAGCCCTCCAACTTTCCAGAAAAAAGAGGGGTGTGGCATCAGCTATGCTCATCAGCTAGAGTCCCCGACGGAGTTCTCAGATTCCTAAATGCCTGATAGTTTCCTAGCATAAGCTATGGTAGCCCGGGGGAGATTCGAACTCCCGTCGATGGGTCTCTTCCTGGTTAGGTAGTCCAAAGCCCATCATTGGCCGGGTCATCGTCGACCCTTGCTAGTCCACTACACCACCGGGCTACGAGAGACTCGGGTCTTCGGCCAAGACCCAATAAGCCTTCTGCGCAATCAACGACCTTGAATCTAGGGAGTCTCCTCGGATAGGCTAATCTCAACGTCCAGGCGATCAAGGTTTGGGCAAGAAATAGGGAGCGGCACAGTGCAGGCTTCAGCAACAAGTCATTATCGATGGAGACTCCTTCTCCTGTTCCTAGCTGCCGCGGGAATAGTATCTTTGTTCAACTATCCATACAGTTCTCCGTTCTACCTTTCCCCCTTTCTCTTAAGATTCTCGATCTCTTCCTTTCTACCACTGGTAGCTCTTGATTGGCTATACGCCTCTTCGGGCAGAATCCCTACGAAGAGATTACTCTTGCTTTTCTTCGCTGGAATCGCTGCTACTGTTGGCTCAGCATCCTATTCCACAATGCTTGTCGCGGCGGGACCATGCACTCCAGGAGTCAGGGGAGCTGGCTTCCCTTTACCTTGGTTCCTTAACTTCTACACGTCATACTTGGGACCACTCTGCCCCTTTCCTAGCCCCGACACCAACGTGGGCACGTTCCCACTGTTCGCATTTCTCTTCGATGTGATCTTCTACTTGGCCTTTGCCATAGCAGGAAATGAACTCTTCAGATGGGCCAAAGGGAAAAGGCTGCAACCCGGGAACAAGTCTCCCTGAGAGTCCCAAGGCAGAACGAGCTAGGAGACCGCCGATGGATCTATGGCCATGGGGAGACGAGTAGATTGAAACTGGCCAGCTGTGGATGGTCAGCTCGGTCGACCAACACTGATCGACCGTCGATGGTCAGGCTGTGGTTTTGGTGCCGGTTCCTACGATTACCTCTCCGCCAAGGCTGACGGGGCCAGATGGAAACATGCCTCGTAGAGTCTGTATCATTTCTTCTCGAACCGCTTTCTTCTTTTCGGGAGCCATTGTTGAGAGCAGTTGAACGATTGGTCCGGCTGTCTCGGTCGCGGCTTCGTAGTATTCTTCCGGGCTGTTGGTGGTCCAGACCGTTACATTGGCTGTCTGAGGGTTGAAGTTTGAGAAGCCTGCTTTTGTGAAGATTCCTCCGAGCATTTCCTGGGTTGGAATCCCGAAGGGTCCTCCGGGTGTGCCCGGGGGTAGGGGTTTGAGGTCTGGAAGCTGCTTCGCAACGGCCTTCATGGGGACGGTGAAGAAGGGAGCTTTCTCTGGGGGACCCCAGACTACAGCAGAGGCTTTCCCTCCTGGCTTCAGGGCTCTGCGGATTGATTTTAGCATGCGGACCGGGTCAGGCATGAACATCAAGCCCAATCGACAAGTGGCAGCGTCGAAACTGTTGTCCTGTAATGTTGGTAGATCGTCGTGTTCATTCAGTTGGAATGTGACGTTCTTGAGGCCTTGAGCGGCCATCCTTTCCTTCGCAACGGCTATCATGCCAGGGGCTATGTCCAACCCGACAACTTTCCCGCTGGGGCCGACGATCTTGGCGATAGTCAGTGCGGGCTCGCCGGTTCCACAGGCCAAGTCCAGAACTGAGTAGCCAGGCTTGATCCCGGCATTTCTCACCAGCAGGTCTGTGAGAGGCTGAAGATTCTGGATGAAATTCCACTCCCATTTCTTCCAGCCAGGCGCAGAAGCGTCCCATTGTGCTCGCTGGCGCCGCTTAATCTCGTCGAACTGTAAAGTTGACATTTGTATCAATTTCCAGCTCTCTTGAATAGTCTTAAACTTTTGAAGGGACAAACTGATTTTGCAAAAAAAACCGAGCTTAGGCCTGCGCTTGGGTCCGTGAGAGTCCCAAGGAAGTCGCCTAGAAAACAGCCTAGGGGTCTATTTCCATGAAAAAATCGGCTGAGCCTTAGAGTGACACGAACGGGGTTCTTGCTAGGATCCTGGTAAGATCCCGCTAGCTGTCGACAGATTCAGAAAAATGGGTATGCGTGAGAGTCTCGCGACGCAGAAACCGGTTTCCGGAAATCTTAGAATTTCATCACTTGGACGTGTGGGACGCCAGCTATGGTTATGACCGCGTCTGGATGAACCAGTCCATTATTGATGGCCGCATCCACCACCCTTCGACCAACTAGGTTGAGCATCTCCGCGCCAACCATCAACACAACTGCTTCTGTCAAACCTATAACTGCACTTCCGTAGAACTTCGATTCAGGAGCCAGCTTCAGTCGTCCTTCGCGAAAGGTTCGTCCCATGCAGTCCTCGTCGCAACACGCCACCAGCAAGCCTTTCTCGGTTTTGTAGGACGTGGCGTAGACGAGATCCAAGCCGCACCCCTTATGTCGTCAAAATTGACGATCGCGCACCGCACGCTTCACAGACCAAGAAGGACAAGCGTCCCTCCCTGACAACCTTCGTATCCGGCCTGTGACAGACCGGGCAGATGACAAACCTGTTCGAGTAGACATTGATCAGCCGGTTAATCGTCTCACGCGAAAACCTACCCTGGAAGTATCCACGACCACCCTCGTAAGACCCTGCCGTAGCCATCTCCTTCGCCAGATACTTCAACACGTGATGCGGATCACGGTTCAACCGGTCAACCACATCAGAGAAGTTGACAACAATCGTCCTTTGCCCGATTATCTGAACCATGGCGATTGGCAGCTCGAAACGCTCCCCCGTGCCGGTGGACTGGGTAATCTTCGATAAAGCCCGATCCAGCAACCCATCATAGTCGTTCATCGATAGCGACATTACCAGTAATACCTCGGTTGGCCTATTTCAACGATATTCTGGTCGCAAACGCTTATCCAAAACCCGGAACCGACTAACATTCTGAGGATGAGAGTCGAGTGGGAAGATGGGTAGTCTGCAGCGCCTGGCCATACGTCAACGATAGACCCCATCTAGGAACCTTCACACACCTTCTCTCCGCCGACGTTTACGCCCGCTACTTACGCCTCAAAGGCGAAGACGTCGTTATGGTATCTGGCAGCGACGAACACGGCGCGCCGATAGAGGTTGAAGCGATCAAACGCCACATCACTCCGCGCCAGCTAACCAACCAGTATCATCGAGTATTCACTCGCAGCATCAAACAGTTCAACATCCAATTCGACAACTACACACGTACGGAGAGTCCTGTCCACAAGAAGTTCGTCCAAGAATTCTACCGAACCCTTGACAAGAACAGATACGTCTTCAAACAGAACATTATCCTACCGTACTGTGAGAATGACAAACGGTTCCTGCCGGATCGGTTCGTTGAGGGCGAGTGTCCGTACTGCCATTACATTCCTGCCCGCGGAGACCAGTGCGATAACTGCGGCAGAGTGCTAGACCCGAAAGATCTGATCAATCCGTACTGCGTACTCGACCACAGCACCCCAATAATGAAGGAATCAGCGTCCTGGTTCTTCGACCTACCAAAACTATCAGACCAATTGAAGAAGTACGTTGAGGAGAACCCGAACCTTCCCGAAAACGCGCGAAACTTTAGCCTGAGCTGGATCAGAGACGGACTGAAACCCCGCTCACTAACCCGGGACCTGAAATGGGGCATCCCGGCGCCGTTCAAAGGTGCCGAGGACAAGACAATCTACGTCTGGATGGAAGCAGTCCTCGGCTACATCAGCGCCGTCAAAGAATGGGCAGAGAAGAACAAGAAGCCCAGCCAGTGGAAAAAGTACTGGCTTGATCCCGCCAGTCGCAACATCCACTTCATAGGCAAAGACAACATCCCGTTCCATGTCATCGTCTTCCCCGGCCTACTCCTCGCCAGCCACGAAGGATACAACCTACCGTGGGAAGTAGCTTCCACAGAATACATCCAATTCGAAGGCCAACGATTCTCGAAAAGCCGCAAGATCGGCGTCTGGATAGACGAGGCGCTCGAGCTCGAGGACGCGGAATACTGGCGTTACGCGCTCATCAGCCTCCGACCTGAACAACGGGACACGAACTTCACCTGGGAAGAATTCGAGCGGAAGATCAATACAGAACTCAACGATGTTCTGGGCAACTTCATCCATCGAACGATCACTTTCATCAGCACCAGATTCAAGAATAAGATCCCGAAATTCACAACCGACAAAGAAAGAGACCAGGACATTTTCAAAATTCTTCATGAATCTCCGAAACGTCTCGACGACAAGCTTGAACGTTTTCGGTTGAAAGAAGCACTCGAACAAGTTGTCCAGTTGGCAAGAGAAGGCAACCGATATCTGAACGATAACGCGCCGTGGCACTCGTTCAAAACAGACCCGGCAGAGGCCGGTCAGACCCTAGCTGTAGCCGCTCAAATTGTAGGCACCATCGCAATCCAGATCCAACCATTCCTC
>Ga0209588_1000194_pt1 | contig 16800 bp, 17 predicted proteins | sample Rivendell_Oct201_10_FD_188351 | JGI IMG/M metagenome (GOLD analysis project Ga0209588, IMG submission 188351) | Vadose zone soil microbial communities from the Eel River Critical Zone Observatory, Northern California, USA -... | ecosystem: Host-associated > Plants > Roots > Rhizosphere > Soil ...
ACTTCTTGGGTGTCCCTTGTTGAGCCCACGTTGGCTAAGGAGCTGCGGGCAAGAGGGGCGTACATTGCGCGCCAGCGAGTCATGAAGAACCTGTGCGTCTCCTGTGCAGTCCACTTCGGAGTCTCCAAAGTCCGATCTGCGGACGAAAGACGCGGACCTCAACAGTTCAACCCGTCATCGCGATAAAGCCCTAGAGGCCCTATAGACCCTATCGACTGCAGTAACCGAGGACAGTACTGCGATCAGCAAGACCCCCCAGAAAAGAAAGCCATGAGACAATGGCCAGAGCAAGGTCGCAAGAGCCAATATCAACAGTCTTTCAGGTCGTTCCGCGATCCCAATGCCCTTCAACGTCACGCCTTCCGCTGCGACCCGTGCCCTAACATAGCTGACCATCAATGCCGCCGACATAGCCCATAGGGCAAGCCAGAACGATATGAGAGCCCCAGCCGCGAGCCCAGCGTAGACCGCAATTTCACCCAGCCTGTCAAGCACGCTATCAAGGACCCCTCCGAACTTCGAAACCTTAGCATATTTCCGCGCCATCGCTCCATCAACCGCATCGAGGAATCCGGCAACCACTAGAACCACGACCGCAGCTCCCCATTCCCAACCCGACAAGCCTCCCCAATACAAGATCGAGGCTACGACCCACAGTAAGAACCCAAGCACAGTCAAGGAATTTGGTGTAAGTCCAGCTCTGTGGAAGATCCTGGATGAGGATTGGAAGATCCCTTCAACCAAGTATTGGATTCTTGATAGCATGATCGATCGATCTTCTCGGTATCAGGCGCTTTAGAGCATTGTCCTCTTTCTACGAAACTTTCTATTAGGGCTGAAAAGCCTCGTGGCCGGGTTAGGTCTTGGGAAAGGTCGGTAAAGGAGTCAAATGCTCGGTCGTCGGCTGCACAGGAGACGCCATGAGATCAGTCTCGCCCGACGATATCTCGAGAGCCGGGCTCCAAGTCTCCACATCGGGCAGAGGCTACCTTTGCAAGAATCATTACAAGGAGATGAAGAAGAAGACGCGCAAGGATAAACAAGTTGAGAGATGGAGGTTCGGACCATGAGACTCCTTCTCATTCACGCTGACAAGTTCGAATACGAGTCAAAGGAGAAAGCCGTCAAGGAACCTGAGCTGCTGCCAGATCATGCTAAGAAGGGCATGTTGCAAGACGGGCTTGTAGTCTTCACTACAGTAGAGAAGGGAGACGAGGCATCTCCCGAGAACACCGCAACCAACGCCGCGGCTTCAATCGAGGAAGTTCTGGGCTGGCTCAAAACCAATCGCGTCATGATCTATCCATACGCTCACCTCTCAACCGACTTGGCAGGTCGAGAACCTGCCATTGAGACTTTGAAAATTCTCGAAGCCAAACTCGCCGAGAAAGGATACGAAGTAAGCAGGGCACCGTTCGGATGGTACAAGAGCTTCACAATATCGGCGAAGGGCCACCCGCTTTCTGAACTGTCGAGGACTGTCACCTCAGGGCAGCAGACTCGTCATGTCTCGGCACAGCTCAAGAGTGAGTATATGGTCATGGACGAGAAGGGAGAACTTCACTCTCCCGAGGCATTCCAGTACGGTCCCGGAATGAAAGAGTTCGAATCTCTCGTGGAGAAAGAGGCGCTCAAGAAGGGTCTGACTGGGGGAGAGCCACGTTATCTCGAATACGCCCGACGGTTCGGGCTAGAATGGGAGTCGTACGCTGATCTTGGCCAGATGCGGTTCGGACCCGAATCCGATATGATAATTCAACTGCTTTCCGACTACGCGAACATGGTCATCAGGAGAATCGGCATCCCAATCCTCAACGTTCGAGGGACGAACATGTTCGATGTCGATGTCAAGCCGATCAAGGAACATCTTCAGCTGTTCGGCTCACGAGCCTACGAGCTAGATGTGGACGATCGCACCTTCGTACTCAGGTACGCGGCCTGCTTCCAACAATTCTCGATGGTGAAGGACTGGACCCTCAGCTACCGAACACTCCCCTTCGGCACATTCGAAGTCGCAGACAGCTACCGGATGGAACAGAGCGGAGAACTACTCTTATCCTTCCGGCTTCGCAAATTCCTGATGCCTGATCTCCACATCTACCTCAAGAACTTGAGCGAGGCAATCGATGTGGGGAGAAAGGTCCATGATAGAATCTATGAGGAGATTCGTAAGATTCACCGAGAATATGTCTCGATATACAACACTACACGATCCTTCTTCCAGCACAACAAGGAGCTCTTCATCGAAATGGCGCGAGTGGAAAAGAAGCCGCTCCTCCTCAACTTCGTACCGGAAGGCCACTACTACTGGGTCCTGAACGTGGAGTACAACATCATCGACGATCTCGACAGGCCAAGAGAAATCGGCACCTTCCAAATCGACGTGGGTAACGCACAACGATTCGACATCCACTATGCCAACGAGAAAGGAGAAAGAGAATACCCAGTAATCATACACACAGCAGTCATAGGCGGATTGGAAAGATACCTGTTCGCACTTCTGGACTCCGCTGTTCGAATGGAAAGACAGGGGAAGAAACCAATGCTCCCAGTCTGGGTATCCCCGGTCCATGCGAGAGTGATTCCCCTCTCGAAGCAATTGGTGAAAGATGGAATGGTGATCCTGGAGAAGCTTGAGGAGGCAGGGATCAGAGCCGACCTGGATGATCGAGACGACACGCTACAAAGCAGAATCAGAGACGCGGAGCTGAGCTGGGTCCCCTACATTGTAGTCTTTGGCGAGAGAGAACTCAAATCGGAAAAACTGTCCGTCCGAACCAGAGAGGACGGGAAGGAGATCAAGACTTCTGTCCCAGAGCTTATCGCGAGAATAAAATCGGAGACCCAAGGATATCCATCCAGAGCTCTCACCTATCCCAAATTACTATCTCAACGACCAGGATACAAGTGGAATTAGAAAGAATCCCTTAAGGTATTGGATTTATATACAGACAAGATAGCGCACAAACGCTAAGGTAAATCTGAAATGAACAAAGACCAGTCCTACGGTGGACTAATCTTCGTGATCTCAGTCCTAGTCTTCATCGGGTATATTGTAGCACTAACAAACTCCGCTTGGAGGCCCTGGGTCCTGGGAGCGCCAGTAGTATTGGCGGTTCTGGGAGTATTGGGCATAACAGGCTGGATAGGATGGACTATGCTCACAACCCCACCACCAGCACCTCTCGAAGCCGATATGGGCTCAACGACAAGCACTAGCACCAGTTCTGCCAGCGTCTCGTCAACGCCGAAGACTGACGAGAAGCATTAGAAACCCTCTCTGTTCTTCCGGTAACTGTCTCTAAATCCGTAGAGTTACATCACCCATAATGCGGTCTCCGGACCCCTAAGGCTCAACTTTAGGGGCAGATGAGATGAGCGAAGTCGGCATAGACAAAGTGATGGCGGACATCAACAGCTTCCGTCAGAGATTATCAATGCTCAGAGAAGAACTGGGCAGAGCGAACCGAGCAATGGCCGACAAGATGTCGCAGCTCGGAGAAACACTCACACAAAGGGTCAGAGACCTTCGAGACCAAGTGACCAACGCTCCTCAGAACCTTCTAGCCCTGGAGAGCCGGTTCATGTCGGGAGACATGCCGGAACAGGAATACAAGTCCACTCGGGAAGAGTATCGAAACCAGCTTACTAAGAATCTGCGCAACATCGACGAGATCAGGAGCTTGCTCTTGATAATGAGCCAGTTAGACGCTCGGCCTTCGGGTCCAGTACCCCAGGGTGCTGGTATGATGGGTAGGCCCTCTTCCCCGGATTAGCCTTCTTGGCTTAATCTACCTTTTTCCGTAGAAAAACGGGAAAGCTTATATCTATTTACCTAAAAAAGGTAGCTTCCTACGGGAAGACTCGCATGGCTACACTAAGAGAAACCCACCCGCTCAGGCAGAAAGAGCCGAACAATGAGAACGAGTCTGGCTGGCACGACAGCCAACTCAACAGGCACAGGCTAGTCATAGTCTGCGTCCGCGGAAACGTCAGCGTCAGAGAAACCCTCCGCACAATCCTTGAAGACGCCTTGCCTTCGGACGGCCCAGCCCCATTACTCATACTTGGACCAACAGCTCCAGATGAAATCGCCAATGGACACTCCAACAGAATAGGCTGGGTAACCTTCGTCGACGGGAGCTCACTAGCCCACCCCTCTGCAAATGTCGAGATCATCTCTCCAGACAACCTGTTAGAAGTAAACCTATTCATCGAAAAGTGCGTTCAGGAGAGCGACAGCAAGGTCATCGTCGGCGACTTCTTAGACAACGTCATCCGGAGCATTAACTCCCCTGAGAGCTTCTATTCATTCTTCTGTCAGCTAGCCTCAAGAGTCAAACTGAAGAAGAGAACCGCAATACTCGTCATAAAAGAGGACATTCACGACCGATCAGTGGTCGAAACGGTCAAGAGATTTGCCGACTTGGTCCTAGAGTTCCGCGACCAGGACAACAATGGCGCTTTGAAAGTTGAGATGAGAACCTTGAATTTCGCCGACAACATCTACACATCTTGGCGGCCCTTCTCTGACTGGCTACAACCGCTCTCGTTGACCGGCTAACGCTTAAACTGCAATTCTCGCCAAAGGAAGAATGGTCGCTTCCCTGAAGATTGTCCACTACAGAAGACTACGATCGACTAACACGACAGCCTATCGACTTGCACAACAATCGGCTCCCGAATGGACGGTCGTTGTCGCCGATGTCCAGACGAAAGGGAGAGGTCGGGGAAGAAAAAAGTGGGAGTCCCCGAAGGGCGGGCTCTGGTTCTCAATACTACTCAGACCCAGAATACTGGCCCTGAGACTCCCGTTGTTGCAGTTCTTGGCAGCAATTGCAACTAGGCAGGCTCTCGAAAACGAGACAGGCGTGAGTGTCAAGCTGAAATGGCCCAACGACCTCGTTCTATGGAACGCGAAACTCGGCGGAATCCTGATAGAATCCAAAACATTAGCTGATCGCATCTCTTTTGCTATTCTCGGAATCGGTCTGAACATCAACCAAAGCAAGGCCCAACTTCCTCCTGAAGCAATATCCTTGCGACTCGTATCCGGAAAGCAATATGATCTTCGTCTCCTACTCAGAGCGATTCTGGATCAAATGAGGTCGTCATACGATGACTTGGACAACCCTTCGAAGATAATGGAAGACTGGTGGCGCAACTGCGTTCACAGGCCGCTCAGGGTCCAAGTCACTGTTTCAAAGGACACTGTAACCGGTGTCAGTAGAGCGATAGACGAAGATGGTAGTCTGATTATCGAGACTGAAGATCGAGAAATTCGGAAAGTGAGTGAAGGATCACTTAGGATTCTCGACGACTAGAATCTGCCCTGCTTTTATACAAGGAATCGGCTTGGCACTTTTCGAACCAATGAGCATGTCTCAGCGGCTCGATGAGCTGAAGAAGAAAGGAGAACAGGCCAAACTCGGCGGCGGACCCGAGAAGATAGAGTCTCAACATTCTCGGGGAAAGATGACCGCGCGAGAGAGAATTGACGCTCTTGTTGACCCTGGCACCTTTGTCGAAATCGACCGCTTCGTAGTCCACCAGACCACAGACTTCGGAATGGCGGACAAGAAAATTCTTGGAGATGGAGTCGTCACCGGACACGGAAGGATCGACGGGCGACTCGTCTACCTCTTCTCCCACGACTTCACAGCATTCGGAGGCTCGGTGGGAGAGATGTTCGCGCGAAAGGTCACCAAGATAATGGACATGGCACTCAAGACCGGCGTCCCAGTCATCGGATTGAACGACTCGGGAGGCGCCAGGATACAGGAGGGAGTGGTCAGCCTTGGGGGCTATGCGGAAATTTTCTTTCGAAACGTCCTGGCCTCAGGCGTGATTCCCCAGATCTCGGCGATAATGGGCCCTTGCGCCGGGGGAGCAGTCTACTCGCCCGCGATGACCGATTTCACATTCATGGTCGACAAGACCAGTTACATGTTCATCACCGGCCCCGACGTGATCAAAGCAGTACTCAACCAAACCGTCAGCTTCGAAGAACTCGGAGGAGCCAAGGTCCACAACACGACCAGCGGTGTAGCTCACTTCTTCGCCCGAGACGAGAAGGAATGTCTCCAACAGATGCGAAAACTTCTGAGTTACATTCCGTCAAACAACACCGAAGATCCACCCGATTCTCCAGCTCGACCACCCGCCGGAAGGAAAGAGGAACTCAACACAATCCTGCCGGACGACTACAACAAACCCTACGACATGAGGGACATTATCACGAGGATCGTCGACGGAGGAGAACTGCTCGAGGTTCAACCTCTCTGGGCAGCTAACATCATTACAACATTCGCAAGAATAGACGGCCGCTCAATAGGAATAGTGGCAAACCAGCCCAAATTCAACGCTGGAGTCATCGACATCAACTCCTCAGTCAAAGCAGCCCGGTTCGTCCGATTCTGCGATGCCTTCAACATCCCTATCCTCACCCTCGTCGACGTCCCAGGGTTCCTTCCGGGAATCGACCAAGAGCACGATGGCATAATTCGACACGGTTCCAAACTTCTCTACGCTTACTGCGAGGCCACCGTGCCGAAGCTGACTATCATCATTCGGAAGGCCTACGGTGGAGCATACGATGTCTTGGGCAGTAAGCACATCCGCGCAGACCTCAACCTAGCATGGCCGTCAGCGGAGATCGCTGTCATGGGTCCTGAAGGAGCAACCAACATTATCTTCCGCGACGAACTGGCAACGGCCGGAAACCCAGTGGCTAAAGCGAGAGAACTCGTGAACTCGTACAGAGAAAAATTCGCCAATCCGTACATTGCCGCTGAACGAGGCTACATCGACGACGTAATAGAACCCAGCAAGACAAGAGAGGTTCTGGTCAACTACCTAGAAGTCCTCAAGACTAAGAGAGAAGCACGCCCACCCCGGAAACACGGAAACATTCCCCTCTAGACGGCCCGGTCAATGTTCAGGAAAATCCTGATCGCGAACCGGGGCGAGATTGCCCTCAGGATAATCCGGACATGCAAGAGACTCAGAGTAAAGACCGTTGCCGTCTACTCCGAACCGGATCTAGAGTCCACACACGTTACGAGTGCAGACGAAGCTTACCAGATAGGTTCGGGCCCGCCTGCTGATAGCTACCTTAACATCACGAAGATCATCGAAGTAGCCAAGAAATCTCGAGTAGAGGCAGTCCACCCCGGATACGGGTTCCTCGCAGAGAACGCAGACTTCGCAACAGCCTGTGAAGAGTCCGGCCTCGTCTTCATAGGTCCAAGCAGCAAAATCCTAAACAACGTAGCGAACAAGTTCGAATCCAAGAGGCTCGCGAGGGCCGCAGGAGTCCCAGTCGTCCCGGGCGCTAACCGGGAAATTGAATCCGTCGAGGAGGCGGAGGCTGAGGCTCGGAAGATTGGATTCCCTGTTCTTCTGAAGGCTGCTTTTGGTGGAGGCGGCAGAGGGATGAGAATCGCCAAGACCGTCAAGGATCTCGAGAAGGGCTTCGAGACGGCGCGCTCAGAGGCGAACACGGGATTCGGACACCCTGAACTCTACGTGGAGAAATTCCTCCAAGAACCACGTCACGTCGAAGTCCAGATTCTTGCGGGACCACGAGGCAGATTGGTGCACCTGGGCGAGCGAGACTGCTCTCTCCAACGCAGGTATCAGAAAATTCTAGAGGAGACTCCCTGCCCGGCGCTAGACACCAAGAAGCGAAGACGACTCATCTCCCTAGCACTTCGAGTGATCCGCGCCACCGGTTATCAGAATGCTGGCACTATTGAATTCGTAATGTCGAAAACAGGAGCATTCTACTATCTCGAAACCAACAAGCGAATCCAGGTCGAGCATCTCATTAGCGAAATGGTAACAGGAATAGACATCGTCGAAAAACAGCTCATGATGGCAAGCGAACATCGGCTAGACCTCTCCCAAAATGAAGTCGAGTTTACGGGCGCTGCAATGAACTGTAGAATAAACGCTGAGGACCCTGCTCTCGGATTCGTACCTTCTCCCGGCAGAGTCGAAAAATTTGTCCCGCCGGGAGGTCCGGGAGTCAGAGTTGACACCGCGCTTTACGACGGAGCTTTCGTAGCAGAATACTACGACTCACTAGTCGCCAAGATAGCAACCCAGGGTCTCGATAGAACAGAGGTCATCGAGAGGATGAGAGTCGCTCTAAGCGAGACAGTAGTCGAGGGAGTAAAGACGACTATCCCCGTTCACCAGACCATTCTGGAGAATAGGAACTTCCTCCAAGGCAATTATCATGTCCAGTTTTTGGACAAGATGCTCTCTGGCTGGAAGAGGCAAGCGGAAATGACACCCGACGAGATTGCAGCTGTCTTCCTAGCAATCAAGCGAACAATAGTTGTAGCCCCCCCATTCAGGACTGAGACAGAACAACGAAGCCGTTGGCGATCCAGAGTTCAAGAGCCACAGCGCGGCAAGCAGCCCTTGTTCGTAGAGGGACTCTAATGCCAGTCCTGATTGCCGAGGGAAAGAAGTATCGATTGGAAGCCGTAGCAGGGAAAGATCCCCTCTGGAATGTTTCCGTCGATGAGAAGAGGGTAGCCCTCGAGGTATTGCGCATGCCTTCAGCTCAAGTTCCAACCCTCTTCGTGCGAGCAGGAGGTAGAGTGATCAGCGTGACCTTGCAAGGACACAGAGATCAACGCGTCTATTTCATGGAGGTCAACGGGAGACCTCTGACGATTACGCTCGAAGATGACGCACCATCCGGCTCCACGGTCGAGTCAAGGATTAGCGATGGGCCTGTCCTGGTTAATTCGCCGATGGCAGGCAAGATAGCCTCAGTGAAAACATCAGTAGACTCGAAGGTCGAGGAGGGTCAGTCTTTGATGATTTTGGAGGCGATGAAGATGGAGAACGAGATCGCCTCGCCCAAGAGCGGAACTCTGAAGGAACTCTATGTCAAACATGGGGACCTTGTGAAAGCAGGCGACAAACTGTGCCTCGTAATCTGACAACCGATTCTGTGAGACGTCTCTTCAGTGTCCTTGGATGAGAGGGAGAAGTTCCGCGTAGAAATCAAGGGACTCAGGGTTTGCAAGAGAATCCCGATTGGTCACAGGCCTATTGTTCACAATATTTGCGACCGCCGTCTCCACCTTTTTCATGTTGAGAGTGTAGGGAATGTCCGGAACTTCAAGAATTAATGCTGGAACGTGCTTTGGAGAAGCGTCTGCCCGCAACGCTCTCCTGATCTTTTCTTTCAAATCATCTGACAAACGGTGCCGAGGAGACATTTTGACGAAGAGGATAATTCTCTGGTCTTCTCCCAAGTTCTGGCCCACCGCAAGACTGTCAGCGATCTCCGGCATCTTCTCAACCACATTGTAGATCTCCGAGGTTCCAACCCTGACCCCTGAGACTTTTATCACGGCATCAGACCTCCCGTAGAAAGTGAGTCCACCCGTTTTACTGTGAACTATCACATAGTCTCCGTGCCTCCACACGTTCTTTCCTTTCGGTTTGTAGTATTCGAAGTAGGCTTCTCGATATCTCTGGTCTCCAGGGTCGTTCCAGAAGTACAGCGGCATCGATGGGGCGGGGGCCTCGCAGACCAGCTCCCCCATTACGTCCACAACTGGCCTTGCATCCTCATCATACACGTTGACTTTCATTCCGAGCCCTGGTCCTTGTAGCTCGCCCGGATAGACCGGAATAGTTGGCACTCCTCCCGCGAAACACCCGTTGATGTCGGTGCCTCCAGAAATGGAATTCAAGTGCAGATTCTCTCTGACTTCACTGTAAACCCACTCGAACCCGTCCGCCGAGAGTGGTGAACCCGTTTGAGAAATCTCTCGGAGGGATGAGAGATCATACTTGATTCCGGGCTTCGCGCCTATGCTTCTGAGATAGTTGAGGTAGCTGGCGCTACAACCCAGGATCGATACTTTCTCCTCTTGAACCAACTTCCACATCGCGCCCCAGTCAGGGTAGAGAGGATTTCCGTCGTGCAGAACAATCCTAGCACCCGAAGCCAAGCAGCTCATCAACCAGTTCCACATCATCCAGCTCGGCGACGCGATGTAGGTGACGCAGTCGGTCCTCTTCACATCTGCATGCAACATCGTCTCCTTCAGCTGGTTTATCAAAACCCCGGCCGCTCCCTGAACCATACACTTCGGCTTCCCAGTCGTGCCCGAGGTGAACATGACGTAGACAGGATGATCGGACGGCAGCTGCTCGAATCGGACTTCGCCTAGTCCGCCCGACTTGCTGAAGTCATCAAACCCAACCGAGTCAGAGAGATTCTCGGTTCTTGGCTCGGGTCCAATATGCGACGTTAGCACGACTTTCTTGAGAGAAGGAACTCCGTCGACAACCTTCTGAACGTTCGGAAGAATGTTGAACTTCTTCCCTTTGTAGACGTAGCCGTTGGTGGCAAACAGTACTTTAGGTTCGACTTGGCCGAGACGATCCAGGACAGCTCCGGAACCCAGCTCTGCTCCACAGCAAGCCCAGACAGCGCCGATGCTGGTCGCTGCAAGCATCGCGACAGCGGTTTCCTGAATATTGGGCATGTAGCCGGCCACTCGGTCTCCTGGAAGGACCCCGATCTTCCGGAGGGCATTTGCTAGATTTCCCACCCTCTGGTAGAGGTCGGAATAAGTTGTCTGCGACAAGCGACCCTCTTCGGTTCTTGAAACCAGGGCGACGCTGTCATCCCTGTGCCTGAGGAGGTTCTCGGCAAAATTCAGTCGAGCCCTTGGAAACCACTTAGCCCCGGGAAACTTGCCGAGGTCGTCTACGACCTTCTCAAACCGGCGTGAAGATACGATCCCTGTGTAATCCCAGACTGTTGACCAGAAATCTGAGACCTTGCCAACAGACCATCCATGCAGCTCCGGATACGATTTGATCTTGAGCTGATACTTCTCATTAACAAGCGCGAGGAACTTGGTGAGATTCGCTTCTTGGATTCTATCCTCCGACGGTGTCCAGAGCGGTCTCACTTTAGCTACGTTCTCCTGCTGATATGGTTGAACGCGGCCAAATAGACCTTGATAACTTGTCGGCGCTCGCCCCGAAACGCGGTCCTTACTGGAATAACTTATAGCCCAACAAAAAATAGCGTTGGGCGGATCGCGGATTGGCCATCGTCGACGTAAAACTTCTCACTGACGGCTTCTTCACTCTAGACAAGAGCTTTCTCGTCTTCGGAAAATATCAGGGAACAAAATACAAGGCAGCACTAAAGCCGTTGCTGGTTCGGACTGAGAAAGAGAACATTATCGTCGACACGGGGGTCGGAAACCTTCCGCCCAACTATCAGAAATTTCACGATGTGACAAGGAGCCGTGAGGAGGAGCTCAGCTATTCACTGAAGAAGAACGGTCTACGTCCCGAAGACATCACTATGGTCGTAAACACTCACCTACACTTCGACCATTGCGGAAACAACCGTCTCTTCCAGAACAGCAAGTTCCTAGTTCAAACCGATGAGATCAGATATGCCTACTTCCCAGACCGGTTCATGAGGGTCAGCTACCTGCGACCCTTCTTCGATGTTGAAGGCGACTATTTGCCAGTGAGGGGGAGATATGAGATTGAGGATGGAGTGGAGGTTCTCCCGACGCCCGGACACACGATCGGCCACCAGTCACTTGTCGTGAAATGGAAGGGGAGAAACATCGTCTACGCGGGTGATGCCGCACCTCTTCCTGAGAACATCGAGAAGCGAAACATGACTGGGATGATATACAACAGTTCGCAGGGGTTAGAATCCATCGATTTGCTCAGAAGAATCGAGAATCCTGTCTACATTTACTCTCACGACAACGAGCAGCTCAAAGTAGACTTCTAGCCAATTGTCGACTCCCATTTCAGGACCAGCCTTTCCTCAGAGCACGCCAGTACGCGTTCCAGTACGGGTCTCGTTTGGGGTAACGAATTCTGGCCCGACCCTTACTGGAGACTCCGAAAAGGCCTCTAGTTCGAGACGATAACTGTCCGATTACAGTAGCGCTCGTACCGCCTGATTGAAGGATGTCGACAACGCGTCTTGTTCGATGAGGCCTCGACGCGATGAGAAGACTGCCTTCGCCCAGCGAGGTCAAAGGATCTAGGTTGAACATCTTACAAATTTCCAGAGTCTCCTCTGAGACGGGGATACTTTCAAGGTCAATGACGCCGCCCACATTGGAAGCCTCAGCCATCTCGACGACTCCTGCCAAGGTGCCGCCTTCAGTGACATCGTGAATGGCTGTAACCCCACGCTGGTGGATTCCTGCCTTGACTGCTGAGAGTGAATCATTGACGGTGTTGGCTCGTTGCAAATATTTCCAAGCTCTATCAAAGAGAGACTGCCTGAGAAGTTTGCGTATTGTACTGGGAAATGCTCGGGTAAGCACCGAGGTGGCTCCATAGGCCGCGCTCTTCGTAAAGATCAGATCGTCGCCGTCGCGCGCCATGCTAGATGTCAGGAACTCATTCGTTCCACAAGTTGTCCACATTGTGGCGCTTCCGATTATGGAATAGTCGCATCCTTCGAATCGGCCAGTGTGACCGCCGAGAATCGAGACCCCGAGTTGAAGGCAGGTCTTGTTGACGGCCTTCCAATAGCGACCTAGGACTTGATCGGACATAGCGGGGGGGAGATTCAGGTCAAGCATGACGAACCGCGGTGGTTGGCCGCTTGTAGCTACGTCTGACGCCACTTCGTGGAGACTCATAGTCGCCGAATCTTCAGGCCCCAAGGAGGGGATGAGTGAGACGGGATCACAATTTGCAACCAAGACTCTTCCTCCGCCGATATCGAGAACTGCCACGTCCACTCCCGGCGAGGGCCCGACGATTACAGCCCGGGATCTTGCGCCAGTGAAGCGCCAGATCGTGCTGGCCATCGTCCTAGGGGTGGGTTTTCCAAGCTGCATTGTAATCCTTCAACCAGCAAATCGTCAGTTGAAGAACTTCGTATTGAAAGATCTTCTAGCCGCGACGACTAGAGCTAGGGCGAGAGGAATCCAGACAAGATCTATCAGCGTCCCAAAGTCAAAGGATGCTAATACGAACCCATTAACGATCCCTGATGATCCGCATGGAGACTGCGGACAGTAGAAAGCTGTGAAGGAGTAGACAGCCCAGTCGATGATGAAGAATACGAGCGTTTCGAATACAGTTGCTAGCGCCATGCCAATAGCTAGGAATCTCAGAGACCGATTTCGGAATCTGTAGACAATCAGGACTTCCGGCGCGCGAGCTAGGATTATTCCTGGAACATAAGTCAAGGCAAGAGCACCTGGAGCTTCTCCGAAGAGGAATATGTTCATGGTCTCGCCAACCGCTGACCCGACAAGTGTTGCCCAGAAGCCGACGCGACGAGAAAACAAGGCCGCTATGGCTAGGTAGAATACAGGTGCGGCCGTAATCTCGGAAAGTGGCGGCGGAAGAGGGAATCCAAACAGAACATTGGATAGGATTGTTCCAACAGCAATTAGAGCCGAGAATGCTCCGATCCTAGCGATTGTTAGAGACGGGGTCTCAATATTGAACCTCCTAGACCCGGAGGAGTCTTGACTAGGTTGAGATTCGTTTACGGAATTCTTGATTCGTTTCAGAGACCTCATGGTTGTGAGCCTTGGTTACCGAGGTCCGAGAAATCCAAGCTAAGAGAACGGCTTCGACTCCTCCCTTCGCCGGCATTATCCGGATCAGGTTCTAAGGGTCGATGGCAGTGGAGCCATCCTCTCAGCCGGGTCCAATCCCAGCTCCCCGTTAAGGGACGCAGGTCTGAATCCGTTATTTAAGAACTGGCCTTCTAATGCGGAAGCTAGACTCTTACGCAGTCTCCTTGAAGAAGTAACGCGGCCAATTGGGCCAGCCCCCTTCCTGAGGTCTTGGGCTAAAGTCGGCTTCAAGCTGCATCCCGATCTTCAGATCCTCGAGCCTAGCAGCGCGGATTATACTGGGAATCTTGACTCCTTCAGGCATTTCCACAATTCCGACCGCGTAGGGCGTCATGTGTTTGAACTGTGGAGGTGAGACGTGAACGATCGTGTAGGTGACCAGTTTTCCTTTTTGAGACAGCTCGACCCATTCGACTCGGCTGTGTCGACAGTTGGAGCAAATAGCCCTGGGAGGAACCATGACTTGCCGGCACCGGATGCACCTGACGGCCATGAGCTTCCGCTCACTGCAGTACCTGTAGAATTCTTCGATCGTGGGGTCTCTTAGCTCGCTCATGGTTTTAGCTTCCCTTCAAAATGTGAACTACGGCGGTCGCGCCTGATCCTCCCAAGTTGTGTGCTAAACCGATTTTCGCATCTTTGACTTGGCGTCTATCCGCCTGATTAGTCAACTGCAAGTAGAGCTCATGAATCTGCGCGGTCCCTGTTGCACCGACAGGATGACCCTTCGACTTGAGACCGCCGCTCGTGTTGACCGGTAATGACCCATTGAGGTCAGGCGCTCCACTCTCGATGTATTTGCCGCCGAGTCCTGGACGGCAGAATCCGAGATCCTCGTAACCAATAATCTCGGCAATTGTGAAGCAGTCGTGAAGCTCGGCAACGTTGATGTCTTTTGGTCGAACGTCGGCCATCTTGTAGGCTTCCTGCGCCGCTGTCTTGGCGGCCTTAACGGTAGTCAGGCTTTCTCTCTCGTGTAGGCAGAAAGTGTCCTGAGACTGACCAGTACCGATAATGTGCACGTAGTTGTCGGAGAGTTTCTTGGCCAGCTTGGGCTTCGTGAGTATCACGACGCTCGCCCCATCCGTGATTAGTGAGCAGTCATAGAGCTTCAAGGGCCACGAGACTAGGCGTGACTTCAGGACCTCGTCCATGGTCACTTCCTTCTGCATGTGAGCGTTCGGGTTGAGAGCACCGTTCTTGTGGTTCTTGACCGCAACCCTCGCCATCTGTTCCTCCGTTGTGCCGTATTCGTGCATGTGGGCAGTCGCCATTAACGCGAATAGTCCTGGGAACGTCATGCCGTTCCACTGTTCGAACGGATAGTCGGACGCTGTTGCCAGAATCCCTGTTACCTCAGGAGTTGGCTGGTTAGTCATCTTCTCCACTCCACCTACCAGGACTATGTCATAGAGACCGGACATGATCGCCATTATGCCGCATCGCAGCGCGGACCCTGAGGAGGCACATGCGTTCTCGATCCTCATTGCGGGAGCAGGGGAGAGTCCAGCCCAGCTCGCGGCGATGGGAGCGGTGTGGGCCTGATGTTCGTAGGCTTCGCTCATCTGTCCAATGAAGGCAGCTTTGATGTCCTTGCTAGGGTCCAGCTTCTCGACCCTGTGGAACGCCGATAGCGCGGCTTCGGCGAAGAGTTCGCGGGCGTAGACCCCTTCCCGCCGGCCGAACTTTGATAGGCCGGCTGAGATTATCGTGGCTAGAGGTTTCCCGCGCAATTAGACCTGATAGTCTAGGGCGAGGTCTGGGTAAAATGACTTTCAGGCAGAACGCGCGGATTTGTTGTCCCAACCGGATCGTTAACTAGCCTTAGGAAAGGAGGATCGCATTCCTCGGTTGAAAGTGTGAAGGAGTTTTTTTGTTCAGGCATGCCCCCTGGGGGTCGAGAAAAAGATAACAAGAAAACCATAGTTAACGAAAAAGAAAGTTAGTGGAACCGGGATACGATATGTCTGGAGTTAAAACGAGGTAAAAGGACTATTTTGGATGTTTCTTGCTTGACAGAGGTCAGATCGAGGGGATGGACATAGGCGGCCGACTTAGACTGGTTTTCAGAGTCCTCGAAACTACGGCGGACGAATAAAAAGTTCGAAACCCTAACAAATTCACCGGAAAAATACAGATTTATATATCTCCAGAGCCTAACTGACTATCAAGGCTGGGATGATGGTTGTTCACACAAGTCGAAGCCGAATACGCCTTCAACCAGGCCAAGATTGACATCGAGAAACGAACCGCCCGACAGCTACCAACCCTCCTAACCAACTTCTCCGGGTCACTCGCCCTCTACGAAGAGGCAAAGAAACACCTCCCAGCGGGAGCCTCTTCCAACGTCAGGGTCTACGCCCATGACCCCTTCCCAATCAGCTTCCAGAAAGGCCAAGGATCAAAGGTCTGGGACGTCGACAACAACCAGTACGTCGACCTCCTGTCAAGCTATGGAGCAGTCGTCCTTGGACACGCTCACCCGTCAATCCTCAACGCTATCAACGCCCAGATACGAAACGGGACAATGCTCGGAACAACCACCGAGCTCGAGGTCGAGGTCGCGAAGAAGATACAGGCAACAGTCCCATGCGCCGAGATGGTCAGCTTTGCCAACACTGGAACAGAGGCTACTATGGAGGCTATTCGCATCGCCCGAGCCTTCACCGGCCGAGACAAGATCGTCAAGTTCGAAGGCCACTACCACGGACACCACGACTACGTACTCTTCAGCGTCGAGTCACCCTCAGCCGTAGCAGGCCTCGAACAGGCACCCACAAAACTGCCTTACTATCCTGGAATCCCCGACGGAATATCTCGAAGCGTAGTCGTTGCACCCTGGAATGACCCAGTGTCTCTCGAACGAGTCTTGAAACGGAACGCGAGCGACCTTGCCGCGATAATCACGGAGCCAGTGATGGGCAGCGCAGGAGTCATACCCCCGAAAGACGACTACCTGAAATCTGTCAAAGAACTCGCAGAAAAATACGATGCTCTACTAATCTTCGACGAGGTCCTGACCGGTTTCCGAATCGCCCCAGGTGGCGCCCAGGAATTCTATGGAGTCAAGCCAGACCTCGCATGTTACGCTAAGGCGCTAGGTGGAGGAACACCGATAGCCGCGGTCGCAGGTCGACGCGACGTGATGGGAATGATCGGTCCCGGCAAGATC
>Ga0209588_1000195_pt1 | contig 16781 bp, 14 predicted proteins | sample Rivendell_Oct201_10_FD_188351 | JGI IMG/M metagenome (GOLD analysis project Ga0209588, IMG submission 188351) | Vadose zone soil microbial communities from the Eel River Critical Zone Observatory, Northern California, USA -... | ecosystem: Host-associated > Plants > Roots > Rhizosphere > Soil ...
GCCTCATCCTCAAGGTCTTCCGCCGCCTCGAAGAGGGCGTGAATCCTGAGCTCGAGGTCGGCCGCTTCCTGACCGAGAAGACGAATTTCGCCCAGATCGCGCCGCTCGCCGGCAGCCTCGAGTACCGGCGGCCTGTCGGGGAGCCCGTCTCGCTTGCGGTGCTCCAGGGGTATGTGCCCAATCAGGGCGACGCCTGGCAGTACACACAGAACACGTTCGCCCACTTCTTGAATGGACCCGAGGTCGCCACCTCCGAACCGCCCGTCGTGTCCGGAGGGCTGCTGCAGGCAGTTGCGGGCGAGGTCCATGAGGTCGCCACCCGGACGATCGGCGCGTACCTCGACGCGGCGCGGCTGCTCGGCCGGCGGACCGCCGAGCTGCACCTGGCGCTGGCCTCCGACCCGAGTGATCCGGCCTTCGCGCCCGAGCGGATCTCACAGCAGGACCAGCGGTCCATCTATCAGTCGATCAGCGGCGTCTCCATGCGCTCGACGGACCTCCTGCGCACGCAGCTGAACAAGGTGCCGCAGGACGCTCGAGAGGAAGCGCGGCAGGTGCTCGAGCTCGAACCGAAGATCGCCAGCGTCCTCAAGTCGTTCCTGGGCCGCCGCCTGAGCACGACCAGGATCCGGATCCACGGTGACTACCACCTTGGCAACGTGCTCTACACGGGACACGACTTCGTCATCATCGACTTCGAAGGTGAGCCCGTTCGCTCCTTGTACGAGCGCCGGCTGAAGCGCCTAGCACTTCGAGATGTGGCGGGGATGCTGCGGTCTTTCGACTACGCGAGCCAGGCGGCGCTGAAGTCGAACCAGATCGATGCCAAGGCTCTCCCGGCGCTTCAGAGCTGGGGTCGATTCTGGGTCCAATCCGTGTCGGCGGCATTCTTGAAGAGCTACCTCGCCGCAGCCGGCACTGCGTCGTTCGTGCCGCAGTCACCTGACGATCTCGACGTTCAGCTCACGACGATGCTGCTGGAGAAGGCGCTGTACGAGCTTCGCTACGAGCTGAACTTGCGACCCGACTGGGTGCGCATCCCGCTTCGCGGCATTCTCGACGTTGTGACGGCCAGGTGATCGCCCGCTCGCTGCTCAGCCCGTTCGACCTGCACCTTTTCAACGAGGGCACTCACAGCCATCTCTTCGACAAGATGGGCGCGCACGTCTCGACCGATCCGGAGGGAACCTCGTTCGCCGTCTGGGCGCCGAACGCCGACTCGGTCAGCGTGATCGGCGACTTCAACGGTTGGGACAAGACCGCCAACGGTCTGTTCCCGCGCGAGCAGTCGGGGATCTGGGAGGGCTTCATACCCGGCGTGAAGCACGGAGCGCTGTACAAGTACCACGTCCACTCGCGCGTCACGCGCATCGGAGCGGACAAGGCAGATCCTTTTGCCACCTACTCCGAGCAGCCGCCACGACAGGCCTCGATAGTGTGGGACCTCGGCTATCGGTGGGGCGACGAGAGCTGGATGATGTCCAGCCGGCAGGCCGCCAACGGTCGCGGGGCGCCCTGGGCGGTGTATGAGATGCACCTCGGCTCGTGGATGCGCGTGCCGGAAGAGGGGAATCGCTCTCTGACCTACCGCGAGCTGGGCCCTCGTCTGGCGGACTACGTCGGCCGGATGGGCTTCACGCACGTGGAGTTCATGCCCGTGATGGAGCATCCCTTCTACGGCTCGTGGGGGTACCAGTGCACGGGGTACTTCGCGCCGACCAGCCGCTACGGCACGCCGCAGGATTTCATGTTCCTGGTCGACTATCTGCACCAGCACGGCATCGGTGTGATCCTCGACTGGGTGCCGTCGCATTTTCCGTCCGACGAGTTCGGCCTGCAGAACTTCGACGGGACGCACCTGTTCGAGCACGCAGACCCGCGGCTTGGAGTTCATCCCGACTGGGGCAGCTCGATCTTCAACTACGGCCGGAACGAGGTGCGCGGGTTCCTGTTGAGCAGCGCGTTGTGCTGGCTCGACAGGTATCACGCGGACGGGCTGCGCGTGGACGCGGTCGCCTCGATGCTGTACCTCGACTACTCGCGCAAGGCGGGCGAATGGATCCCGAACAAGTTCGGTGGGAACGAGAACCTCGAGGCGGTCGACTTCCTGCGCCGGTTCAACATCGAGGTCTACAAGGAGCAGCCGGGCGTGCAGACGATCGCCGAGGAGTCCACCTCCTTTCCGCTCGTCTCACGCCCCACGTATCTCGGCGGCCTCGGTTTCGGCATGAAGTGGGACATGGGCTGGATGCACGACACGCTGTTCTACATGTCGCAGGAGCCGATCCACCGGAAGTTCCACCACAACAACCTCACGTTCCGGATGCTCTATGCGTTTGGCGAGAACTTCATGCTGCCTCTGTCGCACGACGAGGTGGTGCACGGAAAGGGATCGCTGCTTGCGAAGATGCCGGGCGACGACTGGCAGAAGTTTGCGAATCTGCGCTTGCTCTTCGCCTACATGTATGCGCAGCCCGGCAAGAAGCTCATGTTCATGGGCGACGAGTTCGGGCAGTGGGACGAGTGGGACCACGACCAGAGCCTGGACTGGCACCTGCTGGACCAGCCGATGCACGGGGGCATGCGCCAGTGGGTCGGAGACCTGAACCGCATCCTGCGCGACGAGAAGGCGATGCACGAGCTGGACTTCGACCCGGCGGGCTTCGGATGGCTCGACGTCACGGACATCGACCAGAGCGTGGTCAGCCTGATCCGCCGCGGCCGGTCCGCGAAGGACATCGTGGTCGGGGTGTTCAACTTCACGCCGGTGCCGCGGCACAACTACCAGATCGGCATTCCAGACGGGGGCCGATGGCTCGAGCTGCTGAACAGCGACGCGCCCTTGTACGGGGGGAGCGGGCAGGGCAACCTGGGTGGCGTCGAGGCCGCGCCGATCAGCATGCACGGGCACCGGCACTCCTTGATGCTGACGCTGCCACCGCTGGGGGCGCTGTTCCTGAAGCCGGAGCCGGTGGCCGAGGCCGGCGAGGGCGCGGAGGGCGAGGGCGAGGGGGCCGGGGAGTAAGAGTCGGATTACCCGCAAGAGCCTCCACTCGCGGGTAATCTGGTCTGGTAGATGGCAGCAACCAAGAAGCCCGCGCCGCGGCGCGCGGCCAAGTTCGCCGATCCCCAGGCTCGTGACCCCCAAGACCCCGAAGTCACAGACAAGAGGGCCACCGAACCGAAGAGCGCACCGGTAGTCGCGGCCGGGCCGGTGGCCGTCCACGTGGATTCCGGCGACATCAAGGTGGTGGTCGCGCCTCCCAGTCGAGACGGGTTCGACCGGCGGCTGTACAGGGTGCTCAACGACCTTCCCCACACCAAGCACAGCGACCGCTATGTCAGCGTCCTTTCGGATCTGGGAGAGGGGCTCGGCTGGGTGGCGGGAGGAATCGCCATTGCCATCCTCGGCGGCCCCAAGGGCCGGCGGGCGGGCGCGGCCACTGCCGTTGCTTCACTGGCGGCAACGTACGCCGTCCAGCAGAGGGTGAAGCCGATCTTCCGCAGGGTGCGCCCCTTCGTCAATCGCGAGGCGACGGTGGTAGGGGTCCGGCCGGCCGACCACTCCTTTCCTTCGGGCCACACCGCCTCTTCGTTCGCGGCTGCCACGGCGTTGGCTATGTTCTATCCGCGAGCCGCTCCGCTGGCCTACTCGGTGGCGACGGCGGTCGGCATGTCCAGGGTCCACCTCGGCGTGCACTTTCCCAGCGACGCCGCGGTGGGCGGAGTGATCGGCATTGGGATCGGCACGTTTTGCGGTTGGGTGTTCAAGAAACGCTAGGGCGCCGGGATTGACTCCCAGTTCGTAGCGATCGCCGCCTGGGCGGCGGCCAGTGTCATCGCTCCGGCGCAGACCTTGCTGCGGAGAGAGTTTTCGACCTGATCTTTCATCAACGCCGGATGGTTCCCATTTCGAGGTTGCGGCCAGAGGTTCTTCGGATCGGTGGGGTGGCCGCCAAGCTCCAGGGGAATGAGGTGGTCCTCCTCGTAGTCGGCCAGACTCGTGTCGGCATAGCCGTACTCCGCGATCTGCCGGACCTTGAGGTCTTGCGTGTAGCTCACCGGCGGGCGCACGGTCGTCGTGTAGCCGCGCACGCAGATCGTGGTGGAGATGTTGTCCTGCGTCACGCGCGGGTCAATGACACCAGGTGTGCAGAGGCGGTCAGGTAACCCGTCTATCGAATTGCAATGCGGCTGTGCTCGCGAGGACTCATACGAATGCACTGCGGCCGCAACTCCAAGCATGATCGCAAGCAGACACACGCTCAGAAGAACGAGGAAAGCTAGTCGCCGCTCACCCAAAGTTGTTGGATTATGAGGCTGATCCCCACCGGATCATGACGCCGGGCGCGCGCGACCTCGAAACCATTTCCAGCTCGGGGACGGCAGCCAGCGCTCCGGAAGCCACAGCACGAAAGCCGACCAGCCAAGGCCAAGCAGGACTCCGCCGATCACGTCGCTCGGCCAGTGGGCCCCCGCCCAGACCCTGGCGAGGCACGTCAGCACGATCACGACGGCGGCCGATATCCAGAGCAGCGGACGGAGACGCGGATTGACCCTTGGCGCGAGCGAGAACGCGAGCATGAAGGCCATCCACGTGAAGAAGACGGCGTGCCCGCTGGGATAGCTGAAGCCCGTGGTCGGGTTGAGGATGTGGACGAGGTCCGCAGGCGGCCGCGGCCGCGAGATCACGAGCTTGATGATGTTGTCGAGAAGGCTGGAGATGCTGCCGATGGCCATCAGCCAGCCGGCTCGGCGCTCCACGACAAAGAGAATGACGACCGCGACAAGGCCAATCAAGACCTGCCAGATGCCGGCACTGGCGTTGAGCAGCTCCAGCGCGTAGACGAGCGGGCCCCAGTTGAACTGCTGGATGAAGGTGGTGATCGGAACGTCGATCGAAAGTAACGAGTAGGTCTCGACCAGGACGGTGTCGATCGCGAAGAGGACGAACACGGCGAGGGCGGTCGGACCCAGCCAGCGTCTGGCCGTCGACCCGGGTTGCCCGGCAAGAACCTCGGCCGCGGCCTTCTTGGGTTGGTCGAGAGGCGGCGTGCTCTCCTGTCGCTGCGCGCTCACCTGGGCAGGATCACGTGGAGCGCGCTCAGCTCAGCGGAGATCGTCGCCGGTGTCCGGCCGAACTGCATGTTGTCGGCGTAGACCCGCACTTTCGGTTTGGTGGTCACCTCCAGCTTGCGGAACTTGAACACCTGGCCCAGACCTCCTTCCTTATGCTTGGACAGGACGATGCTGGCGAGAACGCGCTTGGCGATGTCCCGACGGGTGGCACCCGCATGCACCGACAGCTCGAGGTAGGGATCCTCGGGCGTACTGTCGCTGACCGGCATCTGCGAGCCGATCGACGTGGTGTTCGTGAAGACCAGGGACATGGCGGTGCCGCTGCCCCTGATGTCGCCCGTCAGCTCATACGTGAAGGGCTTCGCCTCGGCGAAATGTTTCAAATCCTCGGCGATCTGTCCGAAGGCCTGGTCTTTGGCCGACTCGCCCGCGGCGATGGTCTCACCAAAGAGTCCGATGGCGGCCGCCTCCAGGAAGATTCTTCCGTTCAAGCGCCCCAGCGTGATGGGGCGCGGTTTCCCGGTCTTGATCACGCCGATCGCCGCATCGACTGTCGTAGGCAGGTGCAGCGATTTGGCGAAGTTGTTGAAGGTCCCCATCGAAATGATTCCTAGTGGGTGCTTGGTTTCGGCAAGCCTGCGGACGACCCAGCCGATAGTGCCATCCCCGCCGGCCACGATGACCAGGGCTGTAGGCCCGACCAGCTTCTTGATATCCATCCTGGGATCGAATTCGACGGTCAGGCTGCTCGCGAATGCCTTGCGGAGCTTAGCCTCGATCTCGGGCGTCATCGAACCCGCCTTGGGATTCAGGATCAGCAGGCTCGCCGACAATCCGCGGGCACTGTTGGGCGAGCGAGGCGCAGCTGTGGTCATCAGGCTCGAACAGAGCTGCCCATCAACCGGACCATTACATCCGCAGCGACTTTGTAATATGCCGTTCTCTAGGGTTCGGGTGACGGGGCCCCGGCGAACTTGTGCGGCACTCCCGTCTCGGCATGGATCACGTGCATCACTGCGTTGATGAGCGCCAAGTGCGAGAAGGCCTGCGGAAAGTTGCCCAGATGCCTGCCGCTGCGAGGGTCGATCTCCTCCGCATAGAGCTGCAGCGGGCTCGCGTAGGAAAGGAGCTTCTCGCACATCTCACGCGCGCGATCCAGCTCGCCGATCTCGCACAGCGCGGACACCATCCAGAACGAGCAGATGGTGAACGTGCCCTCCTCCCCCGAAAGACCGTCGTCAGTTTCTGACGTTCGGTAGCGCAGGACCATTCCGTCGACGGTCAGCTCTTCGCCGATCGCGAGCACGGTCGCGCGCACACGCGGGTCATCCGCCGGCAGGAAGCGGACCAACGGGATCAGCAGGACCGACGCATCCAGCACCTTGGCACCGTAGTGCTGGACGAACACGCCTCGCTCGTCAACTCCATGCTCGCAAATGTCCGACTTCATCTCGTCGGCAGCCGCCTGCCAACGCTTCGCCAGCTCGATGTCGCCGTGCAGCTCGGCCAGCCGAGCGCCGCGGTCCGCCGCGACCCAGCACATGACCTTGGAGGACGTGAAGTGCTGCGGCTCGCCGCGGACCTCCCAGATCCCGCGGTCGGGCTTCCGCCAGTTCTCGATCGCGCACTCGACCGAGCGTTTGAGGATCGGCCACACGACCTCCGGCATGAAGTCGCGCGACTTCGTGTGCAGGTAGACCGAGTCGAGCATCGCGCCCCACACATCATGCTGAATCTGCTTGTACGCCGCGTTGCCGATGCGCACGGGCCGCGAAGCGTCGTACCCGCTGAGGTGGTCGAGCGTTTTCTCCGTCAGCTCTCGCTCACCGCCGATGCCGTACATGACCTGCAGGTCCTTCGTGCTCCCCGCGGCGTCGGCGATGAAGTAGAAGAAGTCGTTTGCCTCGCGGGCGAAACCCAGCGTGTAGAGACCCCACAGCATGAACGTGCCGTCGCGAATCCACGTGTAGCGGTAGTCCCAGTTGCGCTCGCCGCCGATCGTCTCCGGCAGCGAGGTCGTCGGCGCGGCCAGCAGGGCGCCGGTGGGGCTGTAGGTGAGACCTTTCAGCGTGAGCGCGCTGCGCTGCAGGTAGCTCTGCCACGGATGCTCTGGAAACTCCCCCTTGTTGATCCACTCGCGCCAGAAGTCGGCGGTGCGCTCGATGCGCTGGAACGCCTCGTCGCAGGTCGGGGGAGCGGGATGCTCTTCCCAATATTCCTTGCCTGTGGAGTGGCGAGACCGCGGCCAGACCATCGCAACGTACGCGCGATCGCCCTGGCGCAACGTCGTGGTCGCGTGCGCGCCCGGACCCTCGAAGCCGATGTTCAGGTCCGTGACCAGGCGCAGCGGGACCTCGTCCTCTCCCCCGCTGGCAATTGCCTCGCCGTAGCCAGGCCCGGCGTAGTCCCATTTGGCCGATGTCCGGCCATAGTCGAAGACAGGGTGGCAGTCCATGCTGAGCTCGACGCTTCCGACGACGCACTTGGCGGTGCGCAGAAGGATGTGCTCCGCCTCGTGGTCCGTCGGCGGCCGGCGGTTGGTGCCGGACCGGCGCTGGCTGTGATACCAGGGACCGATGCACAGCGCATCGCGGACGATCATCCAGCCCGTGCGCGTCCTCCACGTGGTCTCGAGGACCAGGGTTCCTGGGAGGTAGCGGCGCCCGGCGGGGACCTGGACGTTGGTGGGGCCGAAGCGGAAGTTGCCCGCCGCCCGATCGAGGATGGCGGCGAACACGCTTGGGCTGTCCGGCCTGGGCAGGCACATCCACTCCACGCGGCCGCTGGGCGCGATCAGGCAGTTGACCTCGCAGTCGGAGAGGAACGCATAGTCGGCTATGGGAGGGAAGGCGCTGGCGATCCCGGGCTCCAGCGGACGCGGTTCGAGGGCCTCTTCGATTTGGCGCGCACGATCACCGTTCGCCGCCGGTTTTATCGACTGCCGAACGTCTGACTCACGGGCTTTTCTTGCCACGTCTACCCAGCTTTACCGTGAGGATATGCCGATGGCCCGCCGGATGCGCTCGAAAACCGCATCCGGATCGCCCGTGCCATCAACCACCTCCACCCGGACCCCCTTCTTGCGGTAATGGTCGAGCACCGCCTCGGTGAGCTTGTGGTACTCGTGCATTCGTTCGGCGATCGCCTCTTTGGTGTCGTCCGCCCGACCCTCCACGGCTGCCCGGCGCAGGATGCGGTCCACCAGGTCCTCTTCCGGCACCTCGAGGGCGATCACGAAGGCCACCCGGTGCCCCTCCTCCGCCAGCATCTCGTCCAGCGCCCGCGCCTGCTCGAGCGTGCGGGGGAACCCGTCGAGAAGCAGGCCCGCGTCTGAGGTCGGCAGGCGCTGGCGGACGATGCTGACGATGAGCTCGTCCGGCACCAGGTCGCCGGAGGCCATGATCCGCCCCACCTCTTTGCCCACGTGTGTGCCGCGCTTCACCTCCGCGCGCAGGATCTGGCCGGTCGAGAGGTGGGCGAGGTTGAACTCGTTTTCGATCCGGGCGGCCTGGGTGCCTTTGCCGCTGCCGGGCGGGCCGAAGATGATGCCGATCAAGGTCTTTCTTTCTCGCCCCTCTCCCTAGCCCTCTCCCCTGAAGGGGAGAGGGAATCATCGCGGCCCTTGGACCGGCGCTCGGGGATCTGCATGGCATGCCGGCGCCGCCACCAGCTGTTCGCGTGCTCGTTCAGGAGCGCCTCCACCGCCGGGTCGGGGCCGGAGGCCTCGCCGCCCTCGCTCAGCGCGAGCCACCGATGGGTGATCTCCACATAGAGGTCCGCCTCGGTCCAGCCCGGCAGCTGCTCGAGCACGCCGTATTTGCGGATTGCGGCGGCAATCGGCTTGTACACGTGGTCGTACCAGCTCGCGGCCGCCTCGGGCACCGGCACGGTGCGGCCTTTCTCGAGGCCAAGAAAGTAGCCGTGGCCGAGGATGTGCTTGAGGATCTCGTCGTAGCGGCCGAGACGGCTGCATTCCAGGCGGGCCTCCGGCCGCGTGCGATGGAGCTGCGTCGTCTCGAGGAATGCCGCGTACTCGGCGGCTCGCAGCAATGTCGCGGCGTCGAGCCTGGGTCCGAGCGGCGCGCGGGTCCGCACCTCGACGACGCGCGCGTTGATGGTGGCGCGGCCCAGACTTCGCGCGACCGAGACTCGGTGGTGCCCGTCGATGACGTAGTAGTCGTCACCGACTTTGTACACGTCGATCGGCGGCAGCTCCTGCCCTTCGACCATCTCCCGGTAGATGCGTGTCCAGCGGTCGCGCGTCCGGCGGTTGAGCGGCAGGAAACCGGGGTCGAAGTCTCCAGCTTTCCCTGCGGGCGCCGCCGAGCCGACGACCCGATCCAGCGGAATCTCCTGGACCCCGCCGTAGGCACGGCCCTCCAGGCCCGCAGCCTCGAGCACCGGCTGGATGGACTGAAGCCGGCGGGCGCGCCGGGTCAGGATGGCGCCGATCGAGCGCCTGAAGGCGCGGAAGCGGGCAGCGTCGAAGTCTTCTAGTGCCCGGATCCGCTCCAAAGTACCCCGAGCTTAAAGCAGGGCCAGTTCGCTCTCCGCGTCGAAGTAGTGCAGGGTCCGCGTGTCCAGGCCCAGGCGAACATTGTTGCCGGGCTGGACGGCCATCCGCGGATCGACGCGGGCGGTGACCTGGTCCCCGCCGACCTGTCCGTAGAGGAACTGGTCCGAGCCGAGACGTTCGACCACGTCGACCTTCATGTCCATCGACGTGCCGCCGTCGACGACGCGGTCGGTGACGGCTTCCGGGCGGAAGCCAAGCGTGCCCTTGGTCGAGTTGATCGGCTTGGGCAGCTTGACCTCGAAGCCCGAGGCTTTCGCCGTCCCGTCCTGCACCGTCGCGGGCACGAAGTTCATGGTCGGGCTGCCGATGAAGCCGGCGACGAAGAGGTTGGCCGGGTGGTCGTAGATGTCGCCCGGTGTCCCCACCTGCTGCAGGATGCCCGCGTTCATGATCGCGATCCGGTCCCCCATCGTCATCGCCTCGACCTGGTCGTGGGTGACGTAGATGAAGGTCGTCTCGAGGTCGCGGTGCAGCTTCTGCAGCTCGATGCGGGTCTGGCCGCGCAGCTTGGCGTCGAGGTTGGAGAGCGGCTCGTCGAGCAAGAAGACCTTCGGGCTGCGCACGATGGCGCGGCCGAGGGCGACGCGCTGGCGCTGGCCGCCGGACAGCGCGCGCGGCTTGCGCTTCAGGAAGTTGTCCAGGCCCAGGATGCGCGAGGCGTTCTTGACCCGCTTGTCGATCTCGGGCTTCTTCATGTGCGCCATCTGGAGCGGGAAGGCCATGTTGTCGTAGACGGTCATGTGCGGGTAGAGGGCGTAGGACTGGAAGACCATCGCGATGTCGCGGTCCTTGGCGGCGACGTTGTTGACGACGCGGTCGCCGATCCGGATCTCGCCCTCGGTGATGGCCTCGAGCCCGGCGAGCATGCGCAGCGCGGTCGACTTGCCGCAGCCAGATGGGCCGACCAGGACCATGAACTCCTTGTCCTTGATCTCGACGTTGAAGTCCTTGACCACCGTCAGGTCCGCGGTGTAACGCTTCACAACATGGTCGTACGTGACTGATGCCATTTTTTCCTACCTCTCGCCCTTCACGGTGCGACCTGAACTTTGAGCCCGGTCCCGGCCAGGAACGTATCGATCGCGCTGGAGTACTCGTCGAGCTTGAATCGATTCGTGATCATGGCCTCACTGTCGATGACTCCCTTCGCGAGCAACGTAAGGGCTCGCTCGAAGCTGTGGAGGACGGCCATGGAGCCGATGATCTTGATCTCGTCGTTGTAGACCTTGAACGGAGAGAAGGTGGCGGTCGCGTCGGCATTCGCCACGCCGAACATCAGGAACGTGCCGCCTCGAGCGACCCTTCGCAGTCCGTCCTCGATGGCGGGCACGACGCCGGTGGCGTCTATGACCACGTCCCAGCCCTGCGGCCTGTCGAGCTCGTCGGCCGAGAGAGCAACCCGGTCGGCGGCCAACCTCTTCGCCAGCGCGTGGCGCTTGGGATTCCTCTCGACCATGTCGAGCTGGCCGGCGCCGGAGTCTTTGGCAAGCTGGGCCAGCAGGAGTCCCATGGTGCCCGCCCCATAGATGAGGTAGTTGTCCGCCACCTTGAGGTCAACCTGGTCGAGTCCGTGAACGGCACAGGACAGGGGCTCGACAAGGGCTCCCCAGTGGCGGGGCATGTCGGAAGGCAAACGGAATGCATTCGCCGACGGGACCGCGACGAATTCAGCCGAGGCGCCATTGGCGGAGCCAACACCGATCGCGTTCCAGTTCTCGCAGAGGTTGAAGCGGCCGGCGCGGCACTGCCGGCAATGGCCGCAGAAAAGAGACGGGTCGACAGCTACGAAGTCACCCACCTTCACGTTGCTGACGTCCTTGCCCACCGCCACCACCTCACCACAGAACTCGTGGCCCGGGACGATCGGATAGTGAGTCGGGGCGAATTCGCCGCGGAGGACGTGGATGTCAGTGCCGCATATGCCGCATGCCTCGACTTTGATGACCGCCTCGCCGGCGCCCGGCGTCGGATCTTCGATGCGACTCACCGCCATGCTGTTCGGCTTTTCGATCACCACCGCCTTCACTTGACGGCACCCATCGTAAGACCGCGGATCAGCTGCTTTTGCGCGATCCAGCCGGCCATCAGGACCGGCAGGCTGGCAAGAGTCGCAGCGGCTGCCAGCTTCGCGTAAAAGAGGTCGCGCCCGCTGATGAACCCGACCAGGAAGATGGGCGTCGTCGCCGCGGTTGAGGACGTGAAGTTGACGGCGTAGAAGAACTCGTTCCAGCTGAAGATCAGGCAGATCAAGGAAGTGGCAGCGATTCCAGGTGCTATCAGCGGCACGACGATGCGCAGGATCTCAGTTGCAAATGAGGCGCCGTCCACACGGGCGGCCTCGAACAAATCGTGTGGGATCTCGAGCAGGAACGATCGGAGGAGCCAGACTCCGAGCGGCAGGTTGATAGTGGTGTAGATGAGCGCCAGAGCAAAGATGTTGTCCAGGAGATGCAGATCGCGAGCCAGCAGATAGAGCGGCACCAGACTCGCGGCGAAGGGCAGGAATCGAGTCGAGATGAAAAAGAAAAGCACGTCCTGCGTTCGCTTGACCGGCCTGATGGCCAGCGCGTACGCGGCGGGCAGCCCGAGGACCAGGACCAGCAGTGTCGAGCCAATGCTGGCGATTGCCGAGTTGATGAAAAACGGCGGGAAGTCGCCGGACAGGATCTCCTGGAATTCCGCCAGCGTAGGTACGAACAGGATCGTGGGCGGAGAGCTGGCAGCCTGCGGTTCAGTCTTGAAGGCTTCCAGCCACATCCACAGGACGGGAAAGAAGAAGACGAACACGACCAACCACCCAACCACCGACCACAAGACCTTCGAGGTCGGGAACCCGCCGACCGGTTGCGTATTGGCGCGGAACGCGTTGGCGCTCATCGCCTGGCCTCCACCTGAAAGATGGAGAACATGGTGCGCAGCCCGATGGTCGCGACGATCGTGGTGAGGATGACCGCAACCACTCCAATGGCGGACGCCTGACCGATGCTGTAGCCCTGAAAGGCGACGATATACAGCAAGAAAGGAAGATTCGTCGTGTCTTCACCAGGGCCGCCATGAGTCAGCATGAAAATCGAGTCAAAGGTCTGGACCACGAAAAGCGATCCAAGCAGCGCTCCCAGCTCGATGAAAGGACGAACCAGGGGGAGCGTGATGCGGCGAAAAGCCTGAAATGCGTTCGCACCATCGACGCGCGCCGCCTCCAAGACCTCGGGGTTCTGTGACTGCAGGCCGGCGAGGATGATCAGCATCATGAAGGGGGTCCAACGCCAGACCTCCACGGTCACAACACTTGCCATCGGATACTGGTTCACCCAGTCCACACGGCCGAGTCCAAATGGGGTCAAGAGATAGGGCAAGAGCCCAAACAACGGGTTGAGCAACGTGTCCTTCCAGATCAGGGCGCCGGCTGTCGGCATGATCAGGAAAGGCGCGATCAACAGGGTCCGCATCAAGCCCTTTCCGAAGACCTCCGAGTTGAGCAGCGTGGCAACGGCAAGGCCGAGGACGACGGAGATCGCGATGACGCTGATGGTCAGAACGACAGTGTTCAGCATCGCGGTCCGGATGCTCTCGTCGGTCAGGAGCCTCGCGTAGTTGTCGAGCCCGGCGAACCGAAAGCTGTCGTCCTTGAGCAGGTTCCACGAAAAGAAGCTGTAGTAGACCGTCAGCGCAAACGGGATCTGGGTCACCAGGACGACGTAGAGAAAGGCTGGGAGCAAAGGCAGCCGCCGCAGCCATGCGTCCCGGCGGGCCGCGGAGGCGGCGGTTTTTACCCGCGCACCTCCGCTTTCAGCGACTGAGATCATTCGAGTTAGCCGGCTATTGCATTACTGATGGAGCTTGCCCACTGCAGTTGCGAGGGCCTGCGCTTTGGCCAGCGCCTGATCCACTGTTTGACCCCCGGTGATCACCTTGGCGAACTCCTGGGCAACCTTATCGCCAAGCTCCTGGAATTCATCGATGTCCACGTACTGGACACCGACGTACGGGACCGGGTCGACAGTGGGGTGTGCCACGTCCGCGTGCGCGATCGAGTCAAGGGTGACCTGGGCGAAACCGGCAGAGGCGGCCTTGTACTCGGGAATCGAATAGATCGAGGTGCGCGTTCCTGGCGCGACGCGACCCCAACCCAATTTGGTCCCGACAAGATTCGCGTAGGCCTTGGAGGTGGCCCAGTCCGCGAAGGTCCACGCCGCGTCCTTCTTGGTGCTGGTGGAGGGCATGCCAAGCGACCACGCCCACAACCAACCCGACCAGTCCTTCACCTTGGTGGGGGCGAAGGCGTAGCCGGAGTTCTTGGCCGCGTCGCCGGTGAAGAAGCTCGCTGCCACGGTGGCGTCGTACCACATCGCGACCTTGCCGCTGTTGTAGGCGTTCAGGCACTCGGTGAATCCCGCGTTGGCGGCCCCCGGCTCACCTGCGGTCTTGAGCAGGTTCGTGTAGAAGGTCACCGCATCTTTCCACTGGGGCGAATTCAGCTGGGCGTTCCAGTTCATGTCGAACCAGCGTCCACCGTACGTGTTGACGACGGTGTCCAGCGGAGCGAGCTGCTCGCCCCAACCAGGAAGGCCCCGCAAGCAGATCCCGCTGACACTGGAGCTATTGACTGCCTTCGCGGCCGCGGCGACCTGGTCCCACGTCGGGTGGTCGGGCATCGTTATGCCCTTAGCCTGCAGCATGTCCTTGCGGTACATGAGCATCGAAGATTCGCCGTAGAAGGGCACCGCATAGAGATTGCCCTGGTAGCTGAGAGCCCCCTTGATTCCCGGGATCAGGTCGTCTGGCGCATACGACGAATCTTTGGCGATGTACGGGGCCAGATTCTCGATCCATCCCTTCTTCGCCCACAGCGGCACCTCATATGTGCCGATCGTGAACAGGTCGAAGCGCCCGCTCTTGGCCGCCACGTCCGTGGTCACCTGTTGCCGGAGCTGGTCTTCGGGTAGGGTCACGATGTTGACCTTGATATTGGAGTGGGCGCTGTAGAAGTCGGGAAGAAGCTTTTTCAAATCCGCCATGGGCGGGTTGTCGACGGCGGCAAGCGTGATCGTGGTCGTTGCCCCGCCACCCCCGCCACCGGCTCCAGAACAAGCTGTGCCCACCACGGCGATGAGCAACCCGAGGACACCGGCGACGACAAGCCTGGGTGCCGCCCGGCCTCCGCTGGGTGATCGAAGATTTCCCTTGGTCATCGAAACACTCCCCTCATTTAGCTAGGCCAAACACTGGCCCGGCGGATTCTGACAACGTTGTCACAAGACAACGTTGTCAGGTATACCACAGATCGGTTTAGACTGCAACAGGAGAATTTTGAGCTTGGCTTCGGCTGAAAGCGGACCTGACGCGAAGCGACCCACGTTGTCAGAAGCAACTCCAGCAAACCAAGGGCGGCCCACGATGAGGGAGGTCGCGGCGCTGGCCGGGGTCAGCATCAAAACCGTTTCCCGAGTCGTGAACGGCGAGCCCAATGTGTCACCAGGGCTTGTCGACCGAGTCATGGCCGCAGTCGACCGCCTCAACTACCAACACAACCTGACGGCGAGCAGCCTGCGTCGCTCCGACGGCAGGAGCGCAACCATCGGGCTTGTCCTCGAAGATCTCGGCAACCCCTTCTCCTCAGCGCTGCACAGGGCAATTGAGGATGTCGCCGTGACACGCGGTGTCTTGGTTCTCGCCGGCAGCTCGGACGAGGACGAGGATCGCGAGCGCAGGCTCGTCTCGGCGTTCGCGTCCAGACGTGTTGACGGCCTGATCATTCAGCCTTCGAGTCGGGACCACAGCTACTTGCTGACGGAACGCAAGGCGGGCACCGCCATCGTCTTCGTGGACCGCCCGCCGGCATTTCTCGACGCCGACACAGTCCTCACCGACAACGCGGATGGAGTTCGGCACGGTGTCCGGCATCTGATCGAGCAGGGGCACCGTCGCATCGGCTACCTGGGCGACCTCCACACCATTGCCACAGCCGCGGAACGGCATCGAGGTTATGTCGAAGAACTTGGCGACCAGGGGATCGAGGTCGATGAACGATTGGTGCGCCTTGACTTGCGAGGAATCGAGAAGGCTGAGGCGGCCACCATGGAGTTCTTAGACAACCCGGAGCCGCCGACCGCACTATTCACGGGACAGAACTTGATCACGATCGGCGCATTTAAGGTGCTCAGACGTCTGGAACGTCACCGACACGTTGCGTTGATCGGCTTCGACGACATCCTGCTTGCCGATCTCCTGGAACCTGGAATCACCGTCATCGCCCAGGATCCAGCGGCCATCGGAAGGACCGCGGCGGAAGTGCTCTTCCGCCGTCTCGACGGTGATCGCTCGCCATCGGAGCACCACGTCGTCCTGACCCGAATGATCACCCGTGGCTCTGGCGAGATCCCCCCGTGATCGTTGTGTGCGGTGAAGCATTGATGGACACGATCGATGTCGGGGACGGCACGCGACGGGCAATGCCGGGTGGCGGACCGTTCAACACCGCACGAGCGCTGGCCCGCCTCGAAGTACCCACCGCCTTTCTCGGAAGGCTCTCCGAGGACGTATTCGGGCGGCAGCTCAAAGACTTGCTTGTCGCCGACGGAGTCAATCTCGACCTTGCCAGCATCGGTCCCGAATCGACGACGATCGCCGTGGTCCAGCTGGACGGGCAAGGCCTCGCCGAATACAAGTTCTTTGTCGAGGGAACCTCTGCGCCAAATCTGACCAGCGCCATGGTTCCGCAAGAGTTCGGACCGGAGGTGAATGCCCTGCACATCGGAACGCTGGGACTCGTGCTTGAACCGATCGCGTCGACACTCGTGGATCTGGTCGCGCGCGAACACGGCAGACGTCTTGTGATGCTTGACCCCAATGTCCGGGTTGGGCTGGCCGATGATGATGAATACCGCGAGCGACTCCTCTCCGTAGTCGCGCAGAGCACCATCGTCAAAGCCAGTCAGGACGACCTTGCCTGGCTTTACCCAGGGCTCGATTACCAGCACGCCGCGGATCGAATGCTTGCCGAAGGCGTGCAGCTGGTCGTCGTCACACTCGGCGCCCGGGGTGCATTCGGGGCCCACGACGGTCACCGGATAAGTGTCAGTGCGCCACCCGTCGAGATCGTCGACACCATCGGAGCCGGGGACGC
>Ga0209588_1000196_pt1 | contig 16774 bp, 13 predicted proteins | sample Rivendell_Oct201_10_FD_188351 | JGI IMG/M metagenome (GOLD analysis project Ga0209588, IMG submission 188351) | Vadose zone soil microbial communities from the Eel River Critical Zone Observatory, Northern California, USA -... | ecosystem: Host-associated > Plants > Roots > Rhizosphere > Soil ...
GAGCCTTCTCGCTGCCCGCGGAGAAGGCGGCGGCGCTCGAAGGCGCGCCAATCAGGGCAATTTTCTTCGGCTGACGGACGATTTTGACCGCCAAGGTCTGGCTCCTTGTATTGAATTCCCCGTGTACCGCGTCAGGCCACAGACGAGCGGGCGATGCAACGAACGCCCCTCAGTCAACCCCGGATACAAAACACTGGCAAATGCCCGCTACTGCCAACTGCAAAATCGCTAGCGGCGCGGCGCCGGGGCGATGGTCGCCAATTCCGGGGGCAGCGTGAAGCGCACATCTTCGTCGATCAAATCGAGATCGCGCTGGTCTGTGAAACCGAATTCGGCGAGCCGCTCGCTGACTTGTTCGACGAGGACTTCGGGCGCGGACGCACCCGCGGTCAAGCCGACACGCGCAATGCCTTCGAGCCATTTCACGTCGATGTCTTTCGCCGAGTCGATCAATTGCGCTTTGACGCCGCTGCGCTGGGCGACTTCCACCAAGCGGTTGGAATTGGAACTGTTGGGCGAGCCGACCACGAGGATCAGGTCCACGTCCTTGGCGACTTGCTCGACGGCTTCCTGGCGATTTTGCGTGGCGTAGCAAATGTCGTCGCTGGCCGGGCCCTGGATGGCGGGAAATTTGTGGCGCAGCCGAGCCACGATTTCCTGTGTGTCATAGAGGCTCAGAGTCGTTTGCGTGAGGAAAGAGAGCTTCAGTGGATCGTCGACTTCGAGCGCGTCCACGGCGGCGACGGAGTCCACAACGATGGTGCGATCGGGCGCTTCGCCGGAGGTGCCAACAATCTCCTGATGGTCCTTGTGGCCGATTAGGATGATGGTGCGCTTTTCGCGGGCGAACTTCAGGGCTTCCAAATGAACTTTGGTTACCAGCGGGCAGGTGGCGTCGATGACTTTCAGGGCGCGCGACTTGGCTTCATCGCGGACCGTGGGCGGCACGCCGTGGGCGCTGAAAACCAGCACGGCGCCATGGGGCACCTCTTCGATGGTTTCCACGAAGATCGCACCGCGGCGGCGCAACTGCTCGACGACGTAGGTGTTGTGGACGATTTCGTGGTGCACGTAGACGGGCGCGCCGTAGGCTTCCAGCGCGAGTTCGACGATATCCACCGCGCGCACGACACCGGCACAAAACCCCCGGGGCCTGACCCTCAGCAAGACTTTTCCATTCGTTGCAGTCGGCATTGTTATCCTAAATAGATAATTCTTGAAGACTCTATCATACCTTATGCCGCCGCTTGCCTGCATCCCGTTTCCTTAGAAGAGACGCCGCCAGGCGGCATTTGGCCAAATTGGTGCTCGCTGAACGAGAAGGGCTGCACTTAAAATGAAGCCACTATGGCGGATGAAGTGAACGTTGCGCCGGTCATCCTGGAAGGAAGGCATGTGCGGCTGGAGCCGTTGGCGAAGGCGCATCTGGCAGGGCTGGCTCAGGTTGGTCTGGAAGAGGAATTGTGGCGGTGGATTCCCGTGCCGGTTCGAACCGTGGAGGAGATAGCGACGTACATCCAGACCGCGCTCCAGGAACAGGAACGAGGAGTGTCGCTGCCATTTGCCCTGATTGAGAAAGCCACGGGGCGCGCCATCGGGAGCACGCGCTACGGCAACATCGACCGCACGCACCGTCGCGTGGAGATTGGCTGGACGTGGGTGGCACGCGGGTGGCAGCGCACGGCGGTAAATACCGAGGCGAAGTACCTACTTTTGAAGCATGCGTTCGAAACGCTCGCGTGCATCCGAGTGGAACTTAAGACGGATTCGCTGAACGAGAAATCACGTGCAGCGATTCTGCGCATCGGGGCACGGGAAGAAGGAATCTTTCGAAACCACATGATCACGGCAAGCGGGCGCATCCGGCATACCGTTTATTTCAGCATCGTCGACTCCGAATGGCCGGCGGTGAAAGCCCGGCTGGAGTCCCTACTGAATTCTCGCCAAGCCTAGTCAGGAATCCGGATACGGAGTGAAGCCCTTTTAAGCAACAGATGCTAACTGAATTCCCCTTCCCTATGAGTCCCGAAGGTACAATTTATTTTATTCAGGAGCAAAAGTTGGATAAACCTTCGAATCCGAGCGATCGCCGGCGGAGCGAGCGCGTGATGCTGCAGATGAAAGTCACGGTGATCGCCGAGGACACGCAGCGCCATGCGCGCCGGGAAGAGGCGCTGACGCAGGTGGTCAACGCGCATGGCGGCTTGCTGAAGATGAAAATGGACGTACAACTCGGCCAGCCCATGCTTCTGGTGAACTCGCAGAACCAAGCGGAGCAAAAGTGCCGGGTCGTTCGCGTGGACGACACGGCATCGGAGTACTTTTCCGTGGCGTTCGAATTCGACGCGCCCAACTCCAAGTTCTGGCCGGTCGTTTTTCCGCCCGGAGACTGGAAGGCTCCGCCCGTTTGATTCGCAGAGAATCGCAGGCTCAGCAGGAATTGTATCCCTCCGCGACAGAACCCATTTCCAGGACCACTCTTTCCACTGCAACTCTTCCAGCCATGCCGTGTTTAATGCTTAGGAGACTGCGTCCGTTTGGAAGGACGGTCTGATGAAGAATTTTACGAATGGCATAGGAAAATCGACGCTGCTGGCGGCTACGGTTTTGATTTGCGGGTTGCTGCTTGCGGGATGCGACGAGCACATCGAGGTGATCCGCGATCCGGGCATTCCCGTGCACCAAGGGAGTACATGGGCGTGGCGGCCGATGGCGGCCCCGCGTGACGAGCAACGCCGTCCTGTCATGTCTCGCGACATGATTTCGCGGAGAGAAACCATCGCGCGCGATCCCAATGGCAGCAATGACGCGGTGCGCGAGCGCGTTCGCATTGCCATCGAGCAGACGCTATCGTCCAAGGGGTTGCGGCAGGTGAGCGATCCGCGGGATGCGGATTTTCTTGTGGAATACCACCTGGCAGTGCGCAAGCGCGACGTTACGCTGCAACACGTCTACCCGAGTTCCTATCCGGGAGTCGTTTGCGGACCGTATGGATGCTGGGAATCGTGGGGCTGGGGTCCGCCGGTCGTTGGCTACGAAAATATCAGGTACCGTGAAGGGACCATTGTGTTTGACCTCGTGAAGCAGTCGTCGAGGCGGCTGGCGTACCGCGCGGTCGGCCAGAAGCCGGTTAACCGCCACACCTTCCGTCAAGACGAGATTACCGAATTCGTCCATCACATGCTGGGCAAACTGAAGGTCGACGGGTAACCGCCCGGCATATTCTCTCTTTTTCGAAATAGAAGCGGCGGATTAAGGGGGCCGTATCGCTCGGTTTCCTCGCCGCTCTGCCTATTTACCTTCGTTCGCTTCCTCTCTATCCTCTTGTTCCATGACAAGTTCAAAGCAAGTGGTTCTCATTACTGGCGCTAGTACTGGATTCGGGCGGCTCATTACCGAAACGCTGTCGCGCAAGAACTATCAGGTCTTTGCGACCATGCGAAACGTGAATGGCAAAAACGCGGGGCCGGCGCAGAAACTGTGCGAGCTGGCGAAGCGCGAGTCGCTGGCGTTGCATGTTGTCGAGCTGGACGTGACGGACGATGGCTCGGTGGAGCGCGCCATTCGCACGGTGATCGACGAGAGCGGACGCATTGACGTGCTGGTGAACAACGCGGGTTATGGACTGATGGGCGTGACAGAAGCGGTGACGCTCGAACAAGCGCAGCGGATCATGGACACAAATTTCTTTGGCGCGGTACGCATGAACCGCGCCGTTTTGCCCTATATGCGGAGGCAAAAGAGCGGCTTGTTGATTCACATCAGCAGCGGAGCAGGCCGCATTGTGGTCCCGAGCATGGGATTTTATTGCGCGAGCAAATGGGCGATGGAGGCGCTCGCGGAGGAGTACCGCTATGAACTTGCAAGCTTGGGAATCGATTCAGTGATCATCCAGCCAGGAGCGTATCCGACTGCGGTTTTCAGCAATATCGAGCGAGCGGCGGACACGACGCGCGAGGAGGCATACGGCGCGGTGAACGGCATCGCCGATCGCATCCTCGGAATGCTTGGCGCGGCAAAGGGAAATCCGCAGGAAATTGCGGACGTGGTGCTGCACACGATCGAGACGCCGCCGGGTCAGAGGAAGCTGCGGCAGCGGGTGGGAAGCGGAGTGCAAGGTATTGCGGACCTTAACCAGCTCTCGGAAACTGTCCAAGAGCAGATTCTTGCGGCGTATGGGATGACAGGGCTGACAAAGCTCGATCCCCGATCGAGCGGAACGAACTAGAACGGTGATTCACGGGGAAGCGCGGAATCCTCCCTCTTTAGTATTCAGGGGCGCGCAACTGAATCTTGAGCCAAGTGGCTTGCCTCCTTTCCCGCTTCCTTTTATCCTCGTTTTCCCATGGAACTCAAAGATCGCGTTGCATTGATTACCGGCTCGGGACGCGGGATCGGCCGCGCCATCGCACATCTTTTCGCGAGAGAGGGCGCGACGGTTTTTTTGACGGCGCGCACGCAGAAAGAACTCAGCGCGACCGCGGATGAAGTCTCCAGTAGCGGTGGGCGCGCCGGTTTTGCGGCTGCCGACTTGACGCAGGAGGCCGAGTGCGCCCACGTCGTCGCGGCGTGCCGGGAAAAATTCGGCGGAATTGACATCCTCGTGAACAATGCCGGGCACTACGGCCCGGTGGTTCCGGTGGAAGACTATCCGCTGGCGGAATTCGACAAAGTAATTTCGATCCATCTACGAGCGGCATTTCTGTTGTCCAAATTGGTGCTTCCAGAGATGTACGCGCGGAAATCCGGCGTGATCCTTAACATGTCGAGCCTCTCGGCCAAGGCCGCATACTCGTGGGGCTCGGCTTACGCGGCGGCAAAAGCGGGGATACTGGGACTGACGCGCGTTACCGCGGCGGAAGGAGCGCGCAAAGGCGTGCGCGTGAACGCCATCTGCCCCGGGCCCGTGACGGAGACACAGATGTCCAAGGAACTGGGCGCGGTGCTTGCGAAGAAAATGGGTGCGAGCGCGGAAGAACAGCTGGCTGGATTTCTGAATGGCTTGCTACAAGGCCGTGCACAAACGGCGGAAGAGATTGCGCGGGCCGCGCTATTTCTCTGCTCAGATCAATCGAGCGCGATCACAGGACAGTCGATTAACGTGGATGGCGGCGTCGCGTTTTGCTGAGGGATTTTGCATGCGTTGAACTGCCCGTCCTCCCTCAGGGACGCAAAGCCTACCAGAGTTGAGGGAAATCGTCGCCTCTTCTAGCGCTGCTCCGCAAAACCGGCGCGGCGACTCAAGAAAAAACAGTCGAGACATCGACAAGCGCGCGAGCTTCGGCTAACATCACCCGCGTGGGGTCGCAAGGATCGCCAATCCCTGACAGCCGCGTTGAAGATTGCCACGCGGGCGAGGCGGTAATGCGTCTTTGCGAACGAGTTCCTGCATCAGTTCGGGTATGTCCCAATCGGAATAAGATTCGGAACTTCATTTTCCCGGAGGAGATGTGAGCCAGTCCAATCTCGCCAGCGCTCCACGCAACATGAATGGCGAAGACGCGCGCCGCAGCACTCGCATTGATCGTTCGATCCCGCTGATCATTTTTGGCCAGAACCGCATGGGCGAACCGTTCGTCGAGAGAACTGTCTCCACCAGCCTCAATCTCCACGGATGCCGGTATCCCTCCCGGCACGACTATGGAGTGGGAACGTGGGTGACAATGCAGGTGGTGGGCTTGAACGTCGAACCGAAGCCTCCGTCCATGCGCGCGAAGGTGAAGTCCATCCATGTCTCTCACAGTGCGCGCGAATTGCAACAAGTGGGCGTGGAATTGGAAACCCCAGGAAATGTCTGGGGCATCGCGGTACCGCCGCAGGATTGGCTCTCCGCCGGAAAAATGAGCGCCGCGATGCCACAATTCGGAACTGCAGTGGCTCCGGCGCTGATGCCTTCAGAGATGGCGGTTAGCCCCGAGGAACCGCCGGCGCGGACGGAACCAAGAATGGCCGACGTCGCCACGTTTCCTTCCCCGTCTCCCCCGGCTTCCGAATCGCCTGTTGGTGCAGAAACGGAAACGCCGAAACCGCGCCGCGTGGTCATCACGCCGGATGGTCTCGTAGCGGCGCTGCAAGGGAAGCTGCGGCAGGCCGCGGAGAAAGCCGCGCAGGTAGCGGTCGCCAAACAAGTGGACGAAGCCGTCAGGCAGGCTCTTTGCAAAATCGATGACGTGCGGCTCTCGAGCATCCGCGAGATCGAGGAACTGTTTCCAGCGAGGATTCAGTCGCTGAAACTCCCTTCGAAGGACGATCTGGCCGCCGAAATCGCCTCGCATTGGAAAGAACAGATGGAGATGTACCGGGGACAGGCCGAAGAGCTGGCGCAGCGTCTCGAAAGACAGGCGGCGGACTTGCGCCGTGAACTGGCGAAATCCCAGGAATTTGTGGACAAAATGTCGCGAGAGATCGAGCCGCAAATCCACGCGAAGATGAACGAAGCCGTCACCCAAGCCGCCAATGAATTTGCGGGCGCCACGGCCCGCGCCGTGGAGCGGCGCTATGAACAGATGCTTGCGGGTACCCATGGGGTCACCCAGGAAGCGCTCTTGAAACTGGATGCGCGGTCCGCGGAAGTGCAGGCGCTGGTGCAGAGCGCGGTCAACGCCGCCTTAGGCGCTTTCCAGCGGCAGTCCGAGATGCAAGTCAGCATGGCGCTCGCCGAAACGAGGGAACGCGCGGTTGCCACGCTCTCCTCGCTTGACGCGGAGAGTCGCACCGCTTGCGACGCGCGGCGGCAGGCGATCGAGACCGACGTGGCCCGCGCCGCGGAACGTTCCACCGACCAGTTCCGTAAGAGCATGAAAGCCTTTTTATACTCGTGTCTTGTGGCCGCGGTCAGCGCCGTCGACGAACATTCAAAAGCCACCCTCGATGGACTCCTCAAGGACAACGGAAAAACGCTTCATGAAGGGAACGGGGAGACGCACTCTGAGGATGACACCCCGATCATTCCCGATCCGGACATTGATCCCCTGACTCACTAGCCTTCGGAAGGAAACAATATCTGGCGTTGGGCTGCGGCGGCCCAGTCACGCATGAAAGAAAAGAGCCAACCGTAATCTCAGCACGGTTGGCTCTTTTCTTTTCTCTCTTGCCGCAGAAAGCAGTTCATTCCTGAAGGAGTCAGGGCGACGGCTTCTGCGTGTGCTCTGGCCGAAGCCAGAAAGTCCTCAAATTAATTAGCGGGCTGTCACGGAACCCGGACGCCGAAACGGACGGCGCGCCATATCTTCCGCGGTATCGAGTCCCTGTCTCACCGCTACCAGCACCGGATGCCTGCTTTCGGCCAGGCGCTCCACTGCCACGGCCCAGGTCCTGACGAGCATATACAGGCTGCCCACCACCGCGGCCAACGCGGCGAATCCCACTGCAAACAGGGCAAACACAGCCAGCAGCTCCCATACGAAATACATCTGCAGCGCGACTACGAGCCCCAGAAACGCCCACATCCACTTACGGCTCTTGTCCTTGGTCTTCATCTTTCCTCTATTCCCGTTCCCCATTCCATCCAACCCTTGCGGCTCATCTGCGTTTCTAATATTCAGCCATTGACTCAGTGTCTTAGATGCTCGACCCTGGCCGGAAGGTCCATTCCGCCGCACCTGTACCATTTGACAGCTTGTGGTCCTAAAATGCGATGGTACAGAAGATACATTTTGGGGTCTGAACCAAACTACTAGTACCCATCGTTCCAACTTGAAACACTGCAAGTTATAGAAAACAAATATACTTGCTAGGCCTTTACTTTCGCCATAGTTTTCGCCTCGTTTTCCCTGTCCTGCCTGTGGATAACCTGTACCTTCGTACAGGCATCACTGACTCGAATGGTAGTGATCACCCGCCTTCCACCGTATCACTCTTGCCCCTTCTTCGCTTGTCCACTCTTCCTGGCAAGTGCCGCCGGGAACGACTCTCGGTGACGGTGGAAGCTCGTGCTTCAGGTTGTTCGGGCTAATTAAGTGTGTTCTAATTCGTGTTTCGCGAAGCCCTCGCACCCCTTTCATGGAATTTCTCGGCGTTCTCGCGGCTATTGTCCTCATCCTCACCCCAATCCTTGCCATCTCCGCCTTCGTCCGGGTTCAGCACCTGGCGGAGCAAATACGGACGTTCCCCCTGCAGAATCTTGCCGCACGCCTTTCCGCGCTGGAACAGCATCTCGCCGCGCTCGAAAAATCACTCGCCTCACGCGGAACTGCCACTGCTCCGCCGGCGGTAGCGGGGCAAGCTCATGCGGAGCCACCCAAAGTGGCACCGCCAGTCTCTGCACCGCTGCAGACGGCCCCTCCCCCGCCCATTCCACCGAAAGAGATTCCCAAGCCGCGCGAAATCCCCTTGCCGCCGCGGGAATTCAATGTTTTCGCGGCCCCGCCGCTTCACAGTTCTCAAACAAAGTCCTCTTCCGCTCTAGATCTGGAAACGCTCATCGGCGGGCGCTGGCTGAATCGCATTGGCATCACTGCATTGATCCTCGCGGTCACGTATTTCTTGAAATACGCATTTGACAACAACTGGATTGGCCCGAGCGGCCGCGTGGCCATCGGGATTCTGCTCGGGGCAGCGATGCTCCCCTGGAGCCACTGGCTGCTGCAGCGGGGTTATTCCTATTTCTCTGAAGGCATTGCCGGCCTTGGTGCCGCGGTGCTGTATCTTTCAATTTGGGCGGGCTGCCAGTATTACAAGCTCTTCAGCCTCGATGTGGGTTTCGCCGCCATGATCGTGATTACCGCCGGTATGGCGGCGGTCGCCCTGGGCCGCAATTCACAGCGCATCGCTTTGCTCTCGCTTTTCGGCGGATTTCTCACGCCGGTGCTCGTCAGCGAGGGCAAAGATGCACAGGTCGTTCTCTTTACCTATCTCTTGATTCTCGGTGCCGGGCTGCTGGCGATCGAAATGCGCCGCGACTGGCGCTCGCTCACGCCCATTTCCTTCCTGCTCAGCCAACTCTATTTCTGGGGCTGGTATTCGGAGTTTTATCGCCCAGCCAAGCTCGAGCGCACCATCATCTTTGCCACGCTCTTCTTTCTTCTCTACGCCGCGCTTCCGGTTCTTCGAGCCGTGCGCTATTCGCAATTGCACGAGCTCGATATCGTGGTGGTCCTGGCGAATTCTTTCGCGTACCTCGGCGAGCTCTACGTCATGCTCTGGCCGCAGGACCGTTGGCCACTCACGCTTCTCGTCCTCGCTCTCTCCGGAGGACATCTTTTAGTTGCGCGCCTCGTTCCCCCGCCCAAGGCCGGCGAATCGCCGCTGGTGCGATTGCTCTTTGCCGGCCTTGCGCTGACCTTCGCCACGCTGGCCATTCCCATCCGTCTCGAAGGCAAGTGGATCACGCTGGCGTTTGCCATCGAAGGCGCCATCCTCGTTTGGACCGGCTTCCGTTCGACGACCGGATTTCTGCGCGCGGGGGGCTATTTCCTTCTCGCGCTTGCCGCCGTCCGGCTTCTCATTTTCCCGTTGCCCGCGCCGCAATTTCTGTTCAATGAGCGATTCGCCGCCTACGCCGTCCTGATCTTCTGCTTCGGCGTCGTAGTTTACGCCGCGCGTGAACACGAATCCGCAGTTGGCCGCGACGAACTCAACGCCCTTGGCGTTTTCGCCGTAGCCATTAACGTGTTCGCGTTGATCGCCCTTTCGTTCGAACTCTGGGACCATTTCGGCTCGCATGCCGGGTTAGGCATCGACTCCGGCCTCGCCCAGCATCTCGCGCTTTCTCTCCTCTGGACCGCCTACGCTTCCGGTCTGATCGCTCTCGGGGTCCGCCGCGAATCCGCACTCCTGCGCTGGCAAGCGCTCGTTCTCTTCGGCCTGGTGGTCGTCAAGGTTTTTGTGTATGACAGTTCTTATCTGGAACGCTTCTACCGCATTATTTCGTTCTTCATCCTCGGTCTTGTCCTGCTCGTCGTTTCGTTTCTCTACCAGCGCAAGGTTGCTCACGGGCCCTCCAAATCATGAAGCGCCGGTCCCTTTCTTTCTTTGTCTTGCTCACAGCTCTCGCCGCTTCCGCTTTCGCCGCCGATCTTCCTCCCGCCTGGCGCTCCTGGCACTATTCACGCTCCATCTTCGGAATCCCGACGGACATGCGTGACCCAGTGAGTCTGCGCCTTCCTTGGGATCTCTTCGTCCACAGTGAAGCCCATGGCGCCGACTTCCGGATCGTCGACGAGGCGGGGCACGAAATCCCTTTCTTCCTCGTTTCGAGTCAGAATGGCGAGCATAAGATGGAGGTTCGCCCCTCACAAATCCTCGAGCGCAGCTTCGTAGCGGGCCAGTTCACCCAAGTAGTGATCCGGGTGACGGACAAACCCCCGCTGGATGAAAGCCATGGCGTCATTCTTCAGCAACTCAGTGCCGAACCGTGGTTCAACACTTATCGGATCTCCACGCCGGAGACCGATTTCATGTACTGGGTCGAGACGGCGGTCAGCGATGACGCTCACGAATGGCGCGTCGTCGACGCTCGCTCTCCCATCTCGCGATTCCGCAAACACCGGCTGGAGGGCAACCAGACCGTTCAATTTGAAGGATATTCCAACCAACGTTTCCTTCGTGTGCGCATCTTCGATCCAGAGCATCAGATTTCCGTCGGCAATGTCGAAGTCCTTTCTCAAGATTCGAAATCCGAACCTGAGCGATCTACCATTCCCAGCGTTTTTGCACCGGATAGTTCCGCTGATCCGACGGAAAGCCGGTGGTTCGCCGATCTGGGGACGGGCAACCTTCCCGTTAGTGAAGTTGATTTCTCCACGGCACAATCCGAGTTTTACCGGGCTGTACGAATTAGTACGAGCGAAGACAACAAAGATTGGAGTTACCGGTGCGCCGGTGAAATTTATCGCTATCGACAGGGCGAAAAACTCAGGGAATCTCTGCGTGTTCTCGTTCCGGAAATCTTTGCGCGGTTTTGGCGGATCGAAATCGTTAACGCTAACGACCAGCCACTGGCGAACACCCACATGGAACTCAGTGGCCTCCCACGTGGCCTCACATTCCCCGTGGAGCCGGGGCACAGCTATCGCCTGCTCTACGGAAACCAGAAGGCCTCTCCAACACAATACGATTTCGCCCGTGTCTTTGGCGGCTCTAAGAGGAAGGTGCTTTTATCTGCACAGCTCGGCGCGGAGGAAATCACCGCAAGTTACGCCGACCCTCGTCCCTTTACCGAACGCCGTCCAAATCTGCTTTGGATCGCTCTCGGCCTCGCCATCATACTTCTCGGATACGCCGCTCTTCGCGCCATGCGAACGCCGGATTCCGCCGCGCAGTAACGACAAGCTCCTATGCTTCGAGACGCCCCTTTCGGGGAATGTGTCCTGCCGTGCGGTGCCGCGGCGGGAGAAGCTGGTGCGGCAACACGTTTTGCATTCTTGAGTGCCTCGCTACGCTTTTTTCACCAACCGCGTGATCCACACAAGAATCACTGCGCCCACGAAGGCCACGATGATCGACCCGATTGGCCCGCCCGCGTGGAGTTGCAGCAAACCGAATACCCAGCCGCCGACAATGGCGCCAAGAATGCCAAGGATGATGTCTAAAGGATGGAATTACTGTGCGCCCCTTGTAGACCGCGCCTTGCCGAATGTCAACCTCGCGGCTTACACTGGCCGGCAAGAAAACCATTCCATGGTCACGGAGAGTCAATGACGTATCGCACTCGTTTCCTCCTGCTGCCGTTGCTCGCACTGACTCTCGCCGCCGCCTGCTCGAAAGACCGCGCACAAAATGAATCCTCGGGGGCTTCCGCTTCTCCATCCGGCAAGCGCCCCACCATCGTCTTCATGACCGACTTCGGCACCGCCAACGACGCCGTCGCCATCTGCAAGGCGGTGATCGTCGGCATCGCACCCGATGCGCGCATCATGGACATCACGCACCAGGTCACTCCCTTCCAAATCGAAGATGGCGCTCGCTTCCTGGCTGACGTGACTCCTTACTATCCCGCGGGCACGGTATTTCTCGTCGTCGTCGACCCCGGCGTCGGCACTTCCCGCAAAGCCGTCATCGTGAAATCCAGGAAGGGTCAATTTTTTGTTCTTCCCGATAACGGCCTGATCACGCCCGTGCTCGACCGCGACGGCCTCGCATCTGCCCGTGAAATCACCAATCAAGCCTGGATGATCGAAGCTCCCGTTTCTTCCACGTTTCACGGCCGCGATATTTTTTCCCCCGCTGCCGCACACCTGGCCTATGGCTGGGACTTCAATCTCGTCGGCCCCGAAGTTTCACAGCTTGTCCGCTTGACTCCGAAAGTTTCCATCACTACAGAAAAAGGCATCGAAGGCGACATCATCGGCCTCGACGATCCTTACGGCTCGCTCATCACCGACATTCCGGGCGATGAATTCAAGAAGCTCGGCTACAACCTCGGCGACAAAATCCGTGTCGAGATTAACAAAAAGCTCGTCACGCTCCCCTATGTCAAGACCTTCATGGACGTCCCCGTCGGCGATTCTTTGCTCTACATCGATTCCCGTGGCCGCGTCGGCATCGCCAACAACCAAGGCAACTACTCGAAAAAATTCGACGTCACGCCTCCGGGAACCATCTTCATCCCCCGCAAAGGCTCTCCCATCAAGGGAAAGTAGCGCTCTCGGATAATTTTTTCTAAAATTGCTGTCCACTCTCCATTTCGCGGTTTTGCGCTCCCATCTCTGCATTCCTGGCCTCGCCTGCCGCCACCTTTGCCGCCCAGTACGAACATTCCGGGGAACTTCTCCCGCTACCTGTCGTATCACTCTCTTAGATCGTCTAATGCGTGTGCCTGTTCCACAGTCACGCTCAGGTTGGGGGCAGTCCGATGGAATCCTTTATGAACCAGCTCAGACAAGCTCTGCGCAGGTTCGCTCGCACGCCGATGTTCACGGTCATCACCCTCATCACTCTGGCTGCTGGCGTAGGAGCCAACACCGTTGTTTTCAGCGTCCTTGAAGGTGTTCTGCTCAAGCCTTTGCTCTATCCGAAGCCCGATGAACTGGTAGGCGTCTGGCTTACGGCACCCGGCATCCAGCTTAAGGAAGCCGAATTGTCCCCCTCCGACTACTTCATCTACCGCGAACAAAATCGCACCCTCCAGGACATCGGTCTTTATGCGGGTGACTCCTTGAGCGTGACAGGCCTTGCAGAGCCTGAACAAGTCCCCGGCATGCGCGTCACGGATGGCACTCTCCCGCTCCTGGGCATTCCTCCTATGCTCGGTCGCACCTTTACCAAACAGGACGATTCCCCTGGCGCTCCCGAAACCGCCGTGCTCACTTACGGCTATTGGCGCCGCAAATTTGGCGGCGACTCCTCTGCCGTCGGCCGTAACATCATCGTGAATGGCAAGAGCCGCCAAATCATCGGCATCCTGCCTCAGCGATTTCATTTCCTGGACTGGGAAGATCCCGCCGTAATCACCCCATTCCAGTTTGACCGGAACAAGACACACCTTGGCAACTTCAGCTACGACGGTCTCGCACGACTCAAGCCAGGCGTCACTGTCGACCAGGTCAATGCCGACGTTGCCCGCATGCTTCCGATTGTTATGACTTCCTTTCCCGCGCCGCCCGGCTTCAGCATCAAGCTCTTCGAAGACGCCCACATCGGCCCAAACGTCCGTCCCCTCAAGCGCGATGTCGTCGGCGACGTTGGTAGTGTTCTGTGGGTCCTGATGGGTTCGATCGGCATGGTCCTCTTGATCGCCTGCGCCAATGTCGCCAACTTGCTTCTCGTGCGCGTCGAAAGCCGCCGCCAGGAGCTTGCCGTCCGTGCCGCCCTGGGCGCCAGCCGCGGACGCATCGCCGCCGACCTCTTGCTCGAAAGTGTCATGCTCGGATTGCTCGGCAGTACCGTGGGGTTGGCCCTTGCTTACGCCGCGCTGCGCGTCCTTGCCTCCATCGCTCCCGCCGGTCTTCCTCGCATCCGCGAAGTCGGCATTGATGCGCCCGTCTTGCTCTTCACCCTTTTGATTTCTCTTCTCGCCAGTGTCCTCTTCGGCGCCATTCCCATCTTCAAGTATGCCGGAGTGCGTCTCAGCACCGGCATCCGCGAAGGCGGCCGCGCTCTCAGCCAGAGCAAGGAGCAACATCGCACGCGTAGCGTCCTCGTCGTCGTGCAAGTCGCTCTCGCGCTCGTGCTGCTGATCTGCTCCGGCCTGATGATTCGCACCTTCCGCGCCCTCACCAACGTCAATCCCGGATTCGCCGGGCCCTCCGCGTTACAGACTTTCCGCATCTCGATTCCTAGTGCCCTGGTGAAAGAGAACGAGCAGGTCGTCCGCACGCAAGAAGAGATCCTGCACAAGCTCGCGGCGATTCCGGGCGTATCGTCCGTTGGAATCGCCTCCAAAATCCCGATGACCGGCGGAGGCTGGTCCGATCCCATCTTCATTGAGAACCACACCTATGCCGAGGGCGAACTTCCTGCGCTCCGCGCTTTCAGATTCATTTCGCCAGAATACCTGGACACTCTCGGCACGCCGCTGGTGGTCGGCCGTGCAATCACCTGGAGCGACACCTACAAGAAAATCCCCGTCGCCATGGTCTCTGAGAATCTGGCTCGCGAGTATTGGCACGAACCCTCAGCCGCGCTTGGCAAGCGCATCCGCGTCGGCTCCAAGGATGAATGGCGGGAGATCATCGGTGTCGTCGCTGATGTTTACGATGAAGGCGTCAGCAAACCGCCCACCACGTCTGTCTATTGGCCTCTCATGATGGATCACTTCGAAGATGATTCCTTCGCTTTCCGCGATGTGGCCTTCGTCCTTCGCAGCTCCCGCACCGGGTCAGAAAGTTTCTTGAACGAGGTCCGCCAAGCCGTCTGGTCCCTGAATCCGAATCTTCCGCTCGCCGCCGTTCACACCGTGGACTATTTCTACAAACAGTCCATGGCACGGACTTCCTTTACCTTGATCATGCTCGGCGTCGCCGGGAGCATGGCGCTGTTGCTCGGCGTCGTGGGCATCTACGGCGTGATCGCCTATTCCGTTTCGCAGCGCAGGCGCGAGATCGGCATTCGCATGGCCCTCGGCGCGCAGCAGCAGGCCCTCACCAACATGTTCGTTCGCCATGGCCTCTGGTTGACGGGGATCGGTGTCGTCTGCGGTCTTGCCGCCGCCATCGTCCTGATGCGCTTGATGTCCTCCCTGCTCTTCAAGGTCAGCCCGGTCGACCCCCTTACCTACACCACCGTCTCCCTCGGCCTCGTACTCACCGCTTTCCTGGCCAGCTATTTGCCGTCGCGCCGCACCTCCGCCGTCGACCCTGTCGAAGCCTTGCGCGCCGAATAAGCGTCCAGCTACGCCCCAGAGGCAGGGCTTGTGAAATAGGCGGCACGCGTGCGACAAGCTAATCCATCACGCTCCACGCGAGATACGGTTGTGAAATGGACTCGATGATATCGTCCAGGTCTTCGTTCAGTTCGGGGCTTTCGCTGTTCAATGCTTTGAAGCGAACGTTCACCTTGATGTAGGGACACTCAACATACACATAGGTTCGCTGGGTTCGTGTGGAAAGGCCGCCTTCCGTTGTAAAAACTTTGAGCAGATCCTTCCTTCGCATACCGGGATTAATCTTGCCAATTTGACGCAAAACCTTCGAAATCCATTTTGTTCGCTCCTCGGCAAGGGCAGCAGTCATCGGAACGGACTCATCTTGGATCTGCGCTTCGCTCTTGGCCCATTGAGGAAGCAAGCTCTCTTCTGATGTTTCGGCCACCTTTTCGATCAGACGAGCCGTTGCGAGATCGTACAGCCCATATGCTACCTGGCCATTACCCTGCCCATAGGAAACCGCTACTTGTTGGCCGGCTTTCCAAAAATGCCAGTCTAGAATTGGTGCTCCCGGCTCAATGATTTCTTTGTGGCCGCCTTTCCGATAAATTTCCAATTGAAGCGACGGCGCAGCATTGCCGAGTTCCTGATCCTGCATCACTCTACAGCCGACCGTCTGATGATCGTTGGCCTCGCGGACTTCCGAGCAGTGCTTCGTATTAGCCATCCATATGAGCTTGCCTTGATCGGAACTGACGTAGATATTTCCCTGATCGTCCAACACCGCCTGCTTGGTGTACTCGAACGGTTGCTCCTGCAGCGGCCCAGGCGTTGATGCAATTACGAGGCTGACTAGGAATGTGGCGAGGGCTGGTTTGCACATGGTTGAACCTTTCTTCTGAGGCAGAGGCTCGAGACAAATTTCTTACATTTATCTTGTCGTTCTGAACTTGGGAGGGACTTTGTGCAGTTCACAGCAAAAGCCTCACGACGCAGCTCAATAGTAGCCCGATTTCTCACGATTTGATTAGACACCGACCACTCACACGAGTTTCCAGCGGCGTCCTGTAGCGGATTCCGGCGTTTAGCCGAATGATCGGAAACTGGCGAGTTCCCAGAATTCCCCTTGACTTGGACTTACCTCTTAGGTATACTAGAGTTTGGTTAAACTTGTCTTTGGGGTGCGGCGGCCCTGGCTGCCGCTTTTTTTTGCGGGCGCGAGTCGTAATCTAAGTCATTTAGAATCAACACTTACAAAAGTCTATCAAAACAAACAACTTTAACTCTTTCTAGAATCATAGACTTATGAAAAACATGGGGTGGGGGACTGTTATGGTTAACCAGAGATTTCCGGGGACGGAATCTTCCCAGCCTGCTCCGAGCATCTCGGGGTTACCAGTCACGAGTCACGAGTCATGAGTCACGTCACCACGAGTTGCTTTTTCCCCACCCCCGCCCAACAATGAAGCTGTAGCTCAGGCCTTCAGGCCTGAGACTTTTCGTTTTTCGAGGTACGACCATGCCCGAAGC
>Ga0209588_1000197_pt1 | contig 16755 bp, 18 predicted proteins | sample Rivendell_Oct201_10_FD_188351 | JGI IMG/M metagenome (GOLD analysis project Ga0209588, IMG submission 188351) | Vadose zone soil microbial communities from the Eel River Critical Zone Observatory, Northern California, USA -... | ecosystem: Host-associated > Plants > Roots > Rhizosphere > Soil ...
CGTAGAGTTGAGCCGCACGCTAGAGCTAATGACAAGAGCGATACCATAATCGCCCAAGCGTCGTTACTTGCCATCGACTACCGCAAGTATAATGAACTTATAACAAAGTGAATCAACCGGACCCCAATTCGAAGCTGATCATGATGGAACACTATCATCCGAAAGATGAGATGAAGAGATACGTCAGGGCCTTCATCTATTTAGCGACAAAGCTAGGCAAGGAAAAATCGGTCGCGGAGGATCTCTGGAGGATCCCAGAAATCAAGGAGGTTCATATTGTCCCAGGCAAGTATGACATTCTAGCCGTCGCAGAAGTAGAGCGGAAGTTTCTGGAACCTGATACCCAGAATATCTACTGGTTCCTACTATCGCGTATAGAAGGAATTTCGGGAATAGAGGACACCTCGACTATCATTCCCGTGCTCTCGATGTCCCACTGGTCGCATTAGACACTTTCCGACACGAATCTCCGATAGTCCGGTCACTCTCGGGAAAAGCAGCGCAATACTCCGGCTCGTTTCGCCCGGAGCAACATTCGTTTCCTTAGCGGAGCCAGAGAAGCAGGATCCTGTGCTTCAGGATCGCTTCGAACATCGAGTCCCTTGCGGTCCGTAGCTGTATTGGACGAGGTCGTAGGACACGTTTCCCACTTCCTACCATACGCATCCATTTGGAATGGTCCATTCGACAGGATAAAAGAATAGTCAACCAGCATTACTCTATTACCTCTCATTACTCACAGCAATTCTGGAGATACCACAGGATACTCTGTGAACTACACGAATCCGAAACATCCGGCCATGTGAGATCGGCGGGCCAGCTAGGCGAATTGTCAGTGGAGATGCATTTCTTCATCTGGGCGAGGTTGCCCTCTGTGCAGGTCAGTCCACATCATAGGCGTTCAACCAGCACGAGGCTTTTGGAACGCCAGCCGGAATGGCAGGATTCCATTATATTGGCTTGACTCTTCAAACAGACAATTCGAGAGATCTCCCGATCGGGCTGTTCTCAAAAGCCTTAATGGGATATTTACAACAGTCGCAATGCTAGGTCGTCGAAACGTCGAATCCCAAGTACGAGGCTCCCGGCTGGGACGCGATCTACCAGATGCTTCTGGATCTAGCCCAACAGATCCGTAAAGACCAGTACAAGCCGGACATCATCGTCGGGGTCTCACGTGGAGGCTGGCCCCCAGCCCGAGTCATGAGCGACCTCCTACAGAACCCGAACCTCGCGAATATGAAAGTGGAATTCTACAAAGACATCGGAGTCCGCAACACGAAGCCGCGCATAACTCAGCCAGTAACAATGGAAGTCGTAGGAAAGCGCATTCTCGTAGTTGACGACGTCTCAGACACCGGCCGTAGCCTCAGAGTTGTAGCAAACCACCTGCGCCGCAAACCCGTCAAAGAGATCCGAGTCTGCACGATCTACATGAAGCCACAGAGCATCTTCCGGCCAGACTATTACGCGCGGACGACCCGGAAGTGGATCATCTTCCCATGGGAGAGACTGGAGGCAGTTCATCTCGTCTCGAAACGGTTCAGAGACGAACGGACAAGGGTTTCATCCACAGTCCGGGCGCTCAAAGGGAGCGGAATGAGTGCTCGACTAGTTAGACGACTGTTGAGAATCGATGCTCTTGATAAAAAAGATTAACAGCCATTACCTTCTGAGCCTAGGGTTTGCTGAGGCTAGCATCGCAGACCCGGAGAACACACTCGAGCAACTGCGCTCCATAAACAAGCAAGCCGAGGTTCAACTGGTGAAGGCGGACCTGATTGCGGGACCCGAACATCTTCAGTTCGCCGCTCGGAATGCCATCTACTCGTTCAATGGAAAACGTCGGAGGTCAAAGAGCCTGGCAATGGAACTGCTGCTTTACGTCAGTTGCCAAAGGCAGATCGCTAGGGCCATCAAATTCTTGGGAGTCGATTCAAAGGATTCACGAATCGCGCTCGTCGCTCTGTCTGATTCAAAGGATGCGATGCAAGAGCTAGATCGCCGGGCAAGATTGATCGTCGAGGGCGAAGAAGACGACAATCTGATTGAGATCAGATCAAAGCAGAAGATGGCCCAGCTACAACGCTCCTATGGCGTGACTAGCAAGGAAATGGAAGCTACTAGGTTCGAAAGAGAAACCGATTCGTCTCTTCTGCAACGGTTGATAATTGAGCGTTCAGCGTTGCTGGACATCCGAGACTAGAAACGTCTCTTCTCCTTCTCTATGCCGAGGATCCCACGCGGAGAGATAACGGATACTCCGGCAACATCCCCAATCACTTCGATCAGGACTATCTTGTCGGGATTACGCAGCTCGACCTTCCGTGGGACTTTTGAAGCGACCGCGTCTATGATCTCTTTTGAAGACACTCGGCTCCGACGCTTCTCCAATGAGACCCTGAACGTCTCATCTACACCCACCTGACGTGCTCGGTTAACTACCGCCGCGCCGATACTGGGAATGTCGCAATGAACCACTTCCTCCACAGGCTTCACTTTGAGAATGTATCTGAACTGCCAAGGCCGATACTTTAGAACCGGCCGGAGCTTCGAAACAACCTTGACTGGATCTAACGATGTCTTCGCAACAGTAAGCCCACTTACAAGAGCAAAGTCAGTTTTGGGAGAGGCGTCTCCAAGCTCCCGCAGCAAGTACCGAATCTCTTCGTTCGCCTCTCTCTCATTTCCCCGAGCGCTAGATAGAAGAAGATTGAAGTCATGAATCAAGAGTCGAGTCCCCCAGAGCCTAACAAGCACGCGTCACGGGTAGCGTCTTAAGAATATCATCTCGGGAAAGAGCGCCGTCTCTAAGCACCGTAATTTCGTCTTCGAGTACTCTCACAACCGTCGATTCTCTGCCAAGAGACGCGGGACCCCCGTCTACCACGAGATCAACGCGACCTTCCAACTCTCTGAACACTTCCTCTGCTGTTCTTAGTGAGGGGCGACCTGAGACGTTCGCGCTCGTGCCGATGAGTGCTCCACCACATTCCTTGATCAGCCCCCTAGCCGTTTCATGATTCGGGATTCGCAGACCGACCAGAAGACTATCGCCGGTGATCCTTGCTGGGAAATTGCTTCGAGGTCGCACCACCAGGGTCAATGGTCCCGGCCAGAATCTGTTCGCAAGTGTCGCTGCTAAGCCACTAATCTCTCCAAGTCTCTCGGCGTCTTGGAGAGAACTTACGAGAATCGGGAGTGAGCCTTTGACACGTTCCTTAGCCTTGACAAGTCGATCGACTGCGTCCGCGTCGAATGGGTTGCAGCCAAGACCGTACACCGTATCAGTTGGATAGGCGATGAGGCCTCCTTCTAGAACGAGCTTTGCAGCTTCCTTGATATCGTCAATGCTCGTTCCAACTATCCTATTCATCAGCGCCCCGGGGGTATCCTCTTTGGGGGCGCTTATATCCAATCCATCAACGATGCCCGCGCAAACATGCGGCAGTCTAAGCCAATCGTCATTGTTCATGGTGGAGCAGGCGACTGGCCCTCTGAGCTTCACAAGCGAGGGTTGAACGGGGTACGGAGGGCTGCTGACCACGGCTTCCGGATCTTGTTCATTGGAGGCTCTGCCCTCGACGCGGTCGAGGCTGCAATTGTAGCAATGGAAGACAACCCGGTTTTTAATGCGGGGAGAGGCTCAGCACTGAACCTGAGAGGTGAAATTGAGACCGATGCTGCGATGATGGATGGGAAGACGCTCCGCGGGGCGGGTGTCGCCTTGTTAAGAGACATCAGGAATCCGATCAAAGCAGCGAGGATCGTCTTCGAAAAGACTGACCATGTTCTCATCGCTGGCCCTTCAGCTAGAGAGCTGGCAATCGCGAATGGACTAGCCAAGGCGAATCTGCGAGTTTCTAGCAGGGTGAAGGCGTGGAAGGAAGGATTGCGCACGCTGGAGAGTAAGAGAGTCTCATACTTGTCCAGGACGAGCCCGGAGATCATTCAACATTTTCTCGCCAAGTCCTCTGATACCGTCGGTGCCCTTTGTCTTGATAGTGATAGAAATTTGGCTGCGGCCTGTTCCACTGGCGGAGTCTCGCTTAAGCTTCCCGGAAGGATCGGGGACAGCGCGATTCTCGGCGCGGGTCTCTACGCTGATAATGATTCGGGGGCAGCGACCGCTACCGGGATCGGAGAGCAAGCTATCAGGCTTGTGATCTCGAAAGCCGCATGCGATCTGATGAAACGTGAGAATCCTCTCTCAGCAGCAACGAAGGCCATCCGTCATTCTACCAAGCGGTTGGGCGAGGGAATCGGTCTGCTTACTCTCGATCGGAATGGCCGGTACGGTGTCGCTCACAACACTCGTAACATCTGTTGGGCCGCCAAAACCGTTGATGGGTCGACGGCGAAAATGTCCGGGAAGCGAGTGAGGAGCTAGCTTCTGGGAAGGCTTTTAAGCAGCCATCGTTTCGCGCGAACCCAGTTTTCACATGACCAAAATTCACTGGCCCATTACTGCGAGCGAGGAATGGGGTGAAGACGAGGACTGGGGTGGTGACGACGAGTGGGGCGAGGATGACGATTGGGGCGGCGGGGACGATGGCGGCGGCGAAGACAACTAGCTCTTAGGTTAGCCGATTAGATCTCCCATATCACATCGATTCCGAGCCTAGCTGTGTTTCTACGCTGTAGCTTGGTAGGTAACACGAATTCTATGACAGTCCCGCTCTTGCGGGAAGCTCCTAGCAGGATTGAAAATGAAAGCTCAACTTCGAAAAGTCAGAGCAATCTCCATACTCGCACTCGGACTAATGATGGTCCTCGCCTTCGTACCAAAAACCACCAGCGCGGCTACTGTAACAAGTAGTGATTTTCAAGCACAGAGCTTCAGCAAGGTCGTCGACTGGTATGATTATGTTCGACAATATGCGCAGGCTAACGGCTTCACGCCGCCCAACTCAACAGAGCACGCTTACATCTACGCAAACTACGTCAACGTAGGCGGCTTTCAAATATTCTCCGCAGGGCTCGTTAACGTGACCCACAACAACGTCAACTTCGTCACGATTCCCCTCCAGACATTCTTCGAACACTACAAGACCCCCGGAGGCAAAGACGTCATAACTGCCTCATCATTCATCTCACTAGTCGCCTTCAAAGAGAACAGCACTACCGACATCTATGCCAACTCTCCAGACAAGGGCGATGAGATTTACGCGTCGTTCAGCCTCGGTGTCAATCTGACAGCGCTCACGGGCCACAAGATGCCATCGCCAGTCTCGACCGCCCAGACAATTCCTCTAAACTCAACAGACAGCAGTCACTACTCATGGGGTCTCAAATACAAGAACCTCAACGCGATGTGGTGGAAGGTCAACCCAGACCCGCTCTTCCCATGCTGCATCCCGACCACCCCTAGAGGATTGGCCCAGTACACAGAGCTCACCTTCAACTACGCTCTAGCAATAGACCCAAGTTCGAAGACAGCTACACTCACAGCAAGCTACACCGTTGGCCGGATCACTGACCTGTGGATAATCAACCCCTCACCAGGTCTGCACATGAATTCGACCGGAACCTACAACCTAGACGGTACGGCTCGCAACTCAACTACGGTCTATCAGTACATGGCAGCTAAGCAGCTCAAGTTGTCCATTGTTCTCTCACAGAAAGCGATCGTGGCTGGTACGACTACGACTAACAAGGATGACTCCGGCGCCAGCGTCGACAATGACAACTCGACAGACGTAACTCACACTGCAGTCAACACTGCTGCGAGCGATGGGGAACGAGCCTTCCGAGCAGACTTCGGCGTCAAACCGCAATACAATGTCTACAACTATACCAAAGACCCTAGTGAAGCATCCTACTCGACTTACAATGCTAACGCTAGAACTGTAAACCGGGCCGGGTGGGGTGGAAACCCCGTCTTCTGGTTCCAGAACGCGTTCATGGGCTTCCTGCCGCTCTTTGTCGCCCACGTGGACCCCGGACTGATCCAGCAAGCAAAAGCGGGTATGGTAGGCTTCACCGTCACAGACTATCTGTACATCATCAGCTATCCAACGTGGGGAGGGTACCGGATCGTTAATGATCCCGCCTACACCGCGTACTTCCAGCCCGCTAGCAACCTCGGATTCCTCACAGCCATATTCATCGCAGTCGCAGTCGCCGCCGGAATCGGTGGAGTCTTCGCATTCCTATTCAGACGAAGACGCACCACAAGCATAGCTCTAACCGGAACAACCGGCCCAGCACCAAACCAGCCACCCGGACCAGTTACGAGTCCACCCGGCCCGGCGCAATAGCCCAACTTTCCGCTCGACTCTTTTTCCTTTTTTTCACTGAGTCAGGAGACAACACGCTAAACTTCTGCGCGCCTCCTCTGAAGCATGGGAACATGGATTCTTCCTACCCAGCGGTAGAGGCGGAGCATCTTAGCAAGTTCTACGGACAAGTTCCAGGCCTCAATGATCTCTCGATGGTGGTAGGAACCGGAGAGGTTCGAGGCCTGCTGGGGCAGAACGGATCCGGCAAGTCAACGCTGCTGAAGACTCTACTCGGCTTGATACATCCCTCATCGGGATCGGTGAGAGTGCTCGGGGTTGACGTTCAGAAGGCTCCGATCGAGGTCCGCCGTCTCGTCGGGTATGTTCCGGAGTCGCCTAGGCTTTACGAGTTCCTGACGGCGACAGAGTATCTAGATTTTGTTGCGGACGTCAGAGGGATGGGTTATGAGGAGAAGAAGGAGCGGATCACGCGACTAATCGAGTCGCTCGACTTAGAAGGTAGACAGGGCGAGACGATCACCGGCTATTCTCAAGGCATGAAACAGAAAGTAGCCATTATGGGCGCGATTCTTCACCACCCGAAGATTTTGTTGATGGACGAGCCGCTCAACGGATTGGACCCGAAGTCGGCGCGAGTAGTCAAGGAGCTTATCCACAGTCTTGCAAGAGACGGCGTCACTACTATCTTCAGTACTCACGTGCTTGAGATTGCAGACGCGATCTGTGACCGTCTCACAATACTCCAGAATGGTCGGATACTCGCGGAAGGCACAGCCCAAGAGCTGCGGGAGAAAGCAGGTCTCTCCAATTCCGGGCTCGAAGACGTCTTCCTCAAACTGACGGGGACCAAAGGTGTCGAAGATATCGTTGAGGCTCTACGGAGATGAGAGTCCGCGTACTGCTCAAATTTTCCAAGATTCTGATGCTCTCACGCCTCCGCAATACTAGACGAAGCTTTCTCTCAAACGGCATCACCAACCGGCCGATTCTCATCGCACTCATCGGCTCGATAATGTTCGCCGTGGGAGTCGGCTTCGGAACAGCAACAGTTTCCTTTCTGAAGGGTGCAGGTGCAAGTCCCGCGGACATTAGCCAGATCGTCGCGACGATTTTCGGCGGAATCCCCATCTTTCTGATAGGCTTCTTCTTCACGATGGGTCTCCTCTGGGAGCTGAACGCTTCGTCAGAGTCCGAGTCCGCTGACTCGATAAACTGGCTTCCGATCTCGCCCTCAGAATACGTCTTCGCCTCTACTCTCTCAACGACCTACACTTACTCTCCCCTCGTACTAGTTACGGTCGGCTATAGTCTGCCGATCGGAATCCTGACGGGGAACATCTCGGCTTTTCTTGTACTTGTCATCGCGAGCATTGTTGCAGCGTTCATCGGCTCGGTCACGGTTGAAATTCTAAGATCTCTCCTGGCACGGGCCAGTACAGCCTTCAACAAGGTTGGCGGGCGCTTGATGATCCTCCTGCGAATCCTCGGCATAGTATTGATACTACTTTTCACTCAGACCCTTTTCAGCGGATTCCTCATCATACGTATCATCAACTCTGTCTCAAGTGCGAATGCTGCGATCCTTCTCGTACCATTACTCTGGCCGACTCTAAGCATCACAAGTATTCTAAGATCCAACCTCTTGAGTTCAGCTTACTTCCTGCTGCTCAGCCTCGGATTTCTCGCAGTGCTCGCCTCGTCCGCACTCGCGCTCAGGTCAAAGTTCTGGGTCTCCACTCCCCCATCTTTTCATTTCTCAAGCACGGGAACGATATCTGGCGTCAGCAGACTGAGAAAAATCGGCGTGAGTGTGGTTTCGCTCGCGCTTGTGAGGCGTGAGATTCGCTCCGCTACGCGGAGAAAAGAGGTGGTTCGGTTGATGGCTATTCCAATAATACTCCCGGTGATGATCTCCTTCCCCGCTCTCTTCTCCCCGGCGCCAACCACGAGCGTTGCGTCGGGGCTAATCAGCCCGTTATTCCTGGCTGTTCCGCTTCTCTTCGGGGTAGGTCTCGGAACCTTGTTCCTCGGGATGACCTCGATAGGTCAAGAGGGAAAGAGACTGTGGAATCTGAGTTCTCTACCGCTCGAGGCGGAGGCGGTTGTGACGAGCAAGATTCTCTTTACGTCGCTAATCTCGACAATCGGTCTTGTTCTAGGTCTCGGGCTCACGGTCTTGTTCTTTCAGGTCTCGATTCTAGACGCGCTAACGTTTATCGCTGTGGGCATTACGCTCGTGCTAGCAGAAGCTAGTCTCGGGGTTGCGATCGGCAGTCGCTACCCTGATTTCTCGGACGGACCCCGGCCCAGGTTCGTGACGATAATCGGGTCGATCATAGGAGCGTTTCTCGGCGTCATGATGATGCTGTTGATGTCACTACCTCTTCTATTCCTGCTTCTCGCCAGAATCTTTCTCCCGCTGCCATTCTCTCTCCAACTCTCATTTCTCCTAGGCGGAATGCTAGGTCTGATCTTTGCTCGGATCAGCTACTCGGTGTCAATCCGCTCGGTTGAGGGCATTTTGAGAGAGCTTCCAAACTAGCGGAGCCTTCAATCTGCTCCTGTGAAAGTCACAGTAATTGCTGTGTTCCTGTTCTTGAGTCTCTGACCTGAAGGTTTCACCAAACGTTAATATTTACTCTTGAGCGGATTCTTAACGCGATCGACTGTAGACGGGTTCTAGGCGTTCTTGGAGCCGGGTGCAGTGGGTCGCGTCCCGAAAAAAATAGAGAGTGTGAAAAACAAAACATGGAATTGTCGGATGAACCGAAGTCGTGGGTTGAAGAAGCCCGTAATAGAGTGAAACGGATCTCTGACCTAGATCCGAGAGACAGGTTAGACATCGTGTATGGTATCGGCCTCTGCTGCTCTACCCTAGCGAAGAGCATGCAAGGATGGATGCAGTGGATCGGAAATCTGTCGCTCAAAGACTTCGAGCAGCGGGAGCTGGAGGAGATTTTCGGCATAATAAAGAAGGCTACTGTGCAGCTGATGGAGCTTGACATTGACAAGACTTCGAAGTACGAGGAGTCTCACGGGTTGCGCCAGAAGCCTGTCGGTCGAGAGAACCGGCTTGTCAGCTAGTCAGTAAAGACTAAACTCTCCCGCTCCATCTATCGGTTTTCTGTGCAGCCGAAGGCAAGAAGACGCATTGTTGTGATTGCCGAGTTCAGCATCCATCCTATCGGTGCGGGGACGAGTGTCGGACGGTACGTTAAGGCCGCGGTCCGTGCACTGTCCAAGGTTCGCGGATTGACTTTTGATGTTACGCCTATGTCGAGTGTGCTGGAGGCAGAGGATATCGGAACGATTCTACAGGCGGTTGAGGCGTCGCATCGCGCTCTACGATCAATGGGAGCGAAGCGGATCTCGTCGAGTCTCAGAATAGACGAACGTCTGGATAAGGCCCGGAAAATGAGCGACAAGACTCGCGGATTGAAACGCCTGACAAGGGCCATGCCTTAGCAAGCTGTCTTCCAAAGAAGCACTCGCGCGTCGCGAGAAAAATATTGTTGGCCCCCTTTTTTGTGGAGGGCTCTCGACAGCCGAAACGTTTCTCGGCTAGGATCCTTGTTTAGAACGCAGAATAGGCTTGAACGATGATCTCCGAAACGGGACTCTTACCCTGGGAAGAAGCGTGGAACAAACGTGGTCACGGGATCGCTTGTCTAGATTTCGGATCAGGGCTTGTTCTGGGCGATTTTGCTAATGGCACGGGTCTTCTGTAGAACGGAGACGAACATCTTCTCAGTCAGCTTACCCGTCTGAGTATTCCGCGGGCTAGGATGATAGGAACACACGATGACAGGGATTCCATCGCCAAGCCTCAACACTCGTCCATGCGAAAAGCCGGCGGACCGGGTCTTGAGATCATGCTTGTTCTGGATCATGTGGATTACAGCGTTGAAGGCGAACTGTCCAAGGCAGAGGATTATCTTTAGATCTTTCAGCGAGTCTATTTCCCTCGATAGATAGCCGGCGCAGCTCGACGCTTCGTCCGTTGTGGGCTTGTTGTCGGGAGGAGCACACTTGACGGCCGCTGTCACGTACGCGCCGTTCAGCACCAGTCCATCATCTGCACGTCGTGACGTGGACTGGTTCGCAACACCTACTTTGTAGAGAGCCTTGTAAAGAAAATCGCCGCTTCGATCACCCGTGAAAACCCGGCCAGTCCGGTTACCGCCATGCGCAGCAGGGGCCAGACCGACGATCAACAATGAAGCCTCTGGGTCCCCGAACCCAGGAACCACCCTACCCCAGTAGTCCCAGTCCAAAAACTCCTTTCTCTTCTTACGAGCGATCTCTTCGCGATACTCTACCAGGCGCGGACAGCGTCGACAATCGACCACTTCGTTCCGCACTTCGAGTAGTAGATTTGCGGAGGACAGGTTCGGACCGGCTATTTCTTGGGTTGCTGGAACTTCCACGCGTCAGGATTCTCATGAATAGCCGAAACCCAGGCAAGCGCCACCTGTTCCGGAATCGTCAGGAGAACTTTTCCGATATGCTTGCACAATTGCCGGGTCTCTATCGCGCGTTCCCAATCGCCGCAGTCGTGAACAATCGTCTTTGAAGCCATGTCCATTGTGAGATTGTAGTCTCTGATCTTGGCCTTGATGGTTTTCAGGTCGGCCTCTCTGATCTTCATGTCTTCATCTGGAATCGTGAATGATCTAGCCAGGCGTGTCTCGCCCATCACATTCCCAAGAAGATCCACCAACTTCGCTCGGTCCACACCTCCCCTAGTAAATTCTCCAAGACCCACCGGCTTCTCCTTCGCCTGTTTCAGGCGGGTTCTCGCGCGCTTGAGCGCTTCCTCCTGGGCCGGTGTGATCTTGTCAAGCATCTTCAAGATGCTCAGTGCGTTCTCCACTGCATATCCGTGAAAGTGGTTGTTAAAGTAGCCATAAGTGGTCTTGACTAAACCTTCGACCTCTTTCACCTTCGGCATCCAGTCAGCCAATTCCTTCTCAGTGTAGTGATAGTCATACCACGGTTTCTGACCGCGCCCATGCCAGCGGACGTACGCAAAATCGGCGGTCACGTGAACTTCGGGCGGTAAGAGTGGCTCGTCGACTATTGTGTATGCGACGTTGTATTTGGAAAGGGTCTTCCATGTCTCGTCGCGTAGCCAGGATTTGTTGCGAAATTCTATGGCATACTTGAAGCCGTGAGGGAGCAGAGAGAGAAATTGTTCGAGATGGTCAGAATCAAACTTGTATTTGGGAGGCAGCTGAATCAGCAGGCAGCCAAGCTTCCCGCTGTTGTTCAGGGGAAGCATCAGATTGGCGAACTTGTCAAGTTCCTCCTCTAGCGGTTTTCCAAGGGCGTCGAGTAGCTCGTGGGTTATTGTCTGTGGAAGTTTGGCGTTGAACACGAAGTTCCGCGGGGAGTATCTGTCCCATCCTAACACCATGCCCTCTTTCGGAAAAGCGTAGAACGTCGAGTCAATCTCGGCGGTTGGGAATATCTTGCTGTAGAATGAGAGCTTGCTCTCGGTTGAGGTGGGATAGAAGACGCCGACCCATTCCGTATATGACCAGCCGGAGGTTCCTATCAGGAGACGGCTCGTGTTCGCCAACCTCTATCCTTAGTAACCGGATTGGAAAGGATTCTTGAAGATATGTCTCAACTCCTCATTGGAGCAGGAGGCTGGGCCTACTTTCAGGTCCCCGGAGCCAGCAGCCTCGAAGCATATTCAAAGGCCTTCGACTTTGTCGAATTGAACAGCAGCTACTACGAAATACCAGCCTACTCCTCAGTAGCTGAGTGGCGAAAGAGAGTCCCAGCTGACTTCTGTTTCTCGGTGCGATGTCCACGGATCATTGTTGATCACTATGGTCTGAAGCTTCTCCCCGGAGCCCGCGGGCTTGTTGAGAGACTCGAAGAAGTTTGCAAACAGCTCGAAGCAGAGGTCATGACTGTTCTGATAAGCGCCAGTTCACCTCTCAGAGAAGGCGAACTAGCTGAGAGACTAGGCGATTTTCTGGCAACATTCAATGTCGATAGAACGGTTGTTGCTGTTGAATTCAGAGGGTTGAAACCGGCGGACGAAGTCTTCGATATCATGAAGGAGTCTGGAGCGATTCACTCTGTCGACCTCTCGAACAGCGAGCCTCGGTATGACGGAAGAGTGTTGTACAGTCGATTGTTTGGACAGGGAGAGCAGAACATCTACGAATTTGACGACGGGGAATTGAAAGAGATCGCGAAGAAAGCTTCTGCCCCAAAGTTTGAGAAGAGCATTCTTGCATTCCACGGCGTCCGGATGTACCGGGACGCGGGTCGAGTGAAATCGTACATCGACGAAGGATACTTCCCGAAGATAACGAGCGGAGTCGGACCCGACTCGATCCGAGAAGTACTCAGCGAAGACGCTCGATTTCCAACGACCAAATCTCGACTCTTGAAAGATCAAGGATGGAAGGTATTCCAAGACATCGGCGAAGTGAGAAAGATCTCTACTGTGATAGAAAAACTCCCCGAACGGGGATTCAACAGCTTAGACGATCTGCTCGTGGAGCTTCGAGGGCAGCAAGGTCTCTTTTCCCTCGCTTAAACCCCCGTCATCTCTCTACGGGAAGTTTCTTTCGAGCAGACCATTCGTGCCACGATCCGATGTAGTTCTTGACGTTCCTGTATCCCAGTGATCGCAGGGCATAGAATGCGGAAGCAGCTCGAGCTCCACGATGGCAGTAAGTAACCACGGTCTGGTTCTTACTCAATCGCTTCTCTTTCAAAGTACTGGCGATTTCCGACTTTGTCTTGAATCTCTTTCCATCTTTGAGGAAGTTTGTCCACTCAAGCCATTGAGCGTGAGGGACTCGGCCCTGGCGTGGGTCGCAGTCTCGTCCCTCTTTACCTGTGAACTCTCCTTCGGTTCGCACGTCTAAGATTTTGGCGGACCGAGCCGAGCGGATCTCGTCTGCGGTTGCGACCAGTTTTGAGACAGGTCTTATTCGGAATGTGCTGTGATCTGGTTTTTCGAATCTCTTCTCAGTAGGGAGGTGAGCCTTGCGCCAGGCTTGGAATCCTCCCTCAAGGAGGAACACTTTGTGCGCTCCCGCATATTCGAGCATCCATCCGACTCTTGCGGCTCTCATTCCGAACTCTGATTCGTAGACAACAACTGTCTCTTTCTCGGTCAGTCCCATATTTCCAAGTATCCGAGCGAGGTCTTCGTGAAATTTCTGAAGGCCCTTCCGGTCTGTTCCCGGTACGAAATAGTGGAAGAGGTCGGCGTGTACCGCTCCCGGTATGTGGGATTTGAGATAGGATTTCCTTGTTCTTGCGTCTAGGATGGCTAGGTTTTTCGATCGTAGGTGACTGTTTAGCCAGTTGGTGGTGACGCTGACTTTCAGTGTTTTCGCTCGTCCCAGACTACTCAGGCTTCAAAATCTGGACTTCGACTGTCGAGAGCTGTTTGAACTTCTGGGCGTCTTGCTCTGTTCCGACGATTACCCCATAGTGCATTGGTATTGCCAGTTTTGGCTCGACCATTTTCACGGCTTGGGCTGCCTCGTCTGGCGTCATGACGTAGGTCCCGCTTACGGGGAGAAGCGCTACATCCGGCTTCAGACCTCTCATTTCTGGAATTGCATCAGTGTCCCCAGCATGGTAGATTCTGACGTCTTTGATTCCGATGATGTAGCCAGCTTTTCCATCCTGTTTCGGATGGAAGACCTTCCCGGACTCCCGGAACTTGTTCAGATTGTAGGCTGGTACGACGTCGATTGAAACGTCTCCGAGCTTGAGCTTGTCGCCTGGCTTCACCGCTCTTACTTCTTTGACTTTGAGGCTGGAGAGTTCTTTCTTGACCGCCGGGATGGTCACAATCGTTGTATTCTCGTTGACCACTTTCTTGATATCATCCATTGAGAAATGGTCGTAGTGTTCGTGAGTAATCAGTAGAATATCGGCTTTTTCAGACGTCGGCCGGATCTTGAAGGGATCGATGAATATCGTCTTCCCGTTCTTAATCCGGAAAGAGTCGTGTCCGAGCCAGCTTATCTTTAGACCATGATACTCGTACAAGATTGTGCGATCTCGTCGATCCTGGACTTCTCGATAATTAAGTCTTGCAAGAATGATTCAGGCGGTAGCCTGGTCTTTCAAGAATACGCATAAATCGCTCTCACAGCCTTGATCTAGTAATCATTCATGTATGATGTGATAATCATCGGTTCGGGCTCGGCAGGTTATACGGCCGCTATCTATGCCTGCAGAGCAGGACGAAAGACACTGGTCCTAGCTGGATCGATTCCAGGGGGTCAACTGATGATTACCTCGGAGGTCGAGAATTACCCTGGCTTTCCGGAGGGAGTGCTAGGACCCGAACTGATGGAGAAATTTAGACGTCAGGCGGAACGGTTCGGACCTGAGATCGTCTACGATGACGTATCCTTCGTAGACTTTTCATCTAGACCCTTCAAGGTCGTTGCTGGTGGGAAGACGTACGAGGGGAAGAGCGTCATTATCGCCACCGGTGCCAATGCCAAGTGGCTTGGACTACCATCGGAGACCAAGTTTAGGGGAAGAGGAGTCTCTAGCTGTGCAACCTGTGACGGATTCTTCTTCAAGGGAAAGGACGTTGTGACCGTTGGGGGCGGAGATACCGCGATGGAAGAAGCCAATTTCCTGGCGAACATTACGAATAGTGTAACGGTGGTTCATCGGAGAGATTTGTTGCGAGCTAGCAAGATAATGCAGGAAAGAGCTACCGCGAATCCGAAAATTCGTTTCATCTGGAATTCAGCCGTCAAGGAAATTACTGGAGACGACAAAGTGACTGGAGTCCAGCTGCACGATCTGAAAAGTGGAAAGGACAGCCACGTAAAGGCTGAGGGTGTGTTCGTAGCAATAGGATACGAACCAAACACCGGGTTCTTGAAGGGTAAGATCGAGCTCGACTCACAGGGATATGTTGTGACTCGGAGGGATACGGAGACGAGTGTTCCCGGAGTCTTCGCCGCGGGCGATCTACGGGACCACAAGTACAGGCAAGCAATCACAGCCGCGGCGGACGGATGCAAGGCAGCGATTGACGCAGACCGGTTCCTCGCTGAACATAAGGCTTAGAGTCGTTGTGACCTCTTGAAGTGCACGAAATGCGATCTGCAACTAGACTTCGTAGGTCGTTACATTGTGCGCGAGGACTTTGAGGCAGGAGCTCCCGCGCAGATTCGTGACATGGAGGTCTGGCAGTGCGATGTCTGCAAGACCTACTATGAGGCCAGCATGAGCGGTAAGCCTGTCCCGATAAGATTCATGCAGAGCCTCTTCAAACGATTAGAGTGAGACTCCTTCCAGTTCTACTTCTTTTCCAACATATTCTCGAGTCTTCATTTCAGCCTGTTTCAAGAGTTCAATCAGACGCTTGTTCACCGCTTCCGTCATCGAGGAGGCCGACTTCATCTTCTCCTGAACCGCTAATTCTTCCTGCCTCGTCTCTTCAATCTTCGACAACAGGACCTTTCGTCGTTCGTAAATGTCCTTGCACCCTGCTTTGTGTAGAAGCTCACGCCTTCGCGTCAGCAATCGTCTGCCTTTCTCTTGTTTCTCCGTCAGATGAGTAGTCCCGATCAACTGGTTCAACTGGACCGACACTCGGCCGGTCTTTTTGGGTTTGAAACCCATCTTGCCGGAATCGATCGCCTTCTTCATGCTCTCCAAAATTCTCGCCAAGTATTCGCCGGACGACTTGGATAGGAGACTCTTATAGGGGGATTTGACGAACGCGGACAACGCTTCCCGTTCATCCGGCCCCAGTGGGAATTCACCGCGTTGCGCCAGGTCCGCAAGTCTACGCAGGGGTCTCTGAAGGTGCGCAAGGGTCTCGGCCCTAAATGCGCGACTTTCTTTGCGAAGTTCCTTCTCGATGTCCAATACTTCTCGAAGATCACCATTCGCCTCTAATTGGCTAACCTTAGAGGTCAGTTCTGATTCGGACGCAGTCAATCGTCCGAGGTCTTTCTTTACCGCGCCCATTTCGGCGGCCTTCTCATCCAGCTCCCTTCTGGCGGTCTTGATGCTTTCCAGGATTCCTGACATCGTTCTTGCTCTCTGGAGCTTCGCGCCTTCGCCCTCGAGGAATGTGGAGAGCCTCTCACCACTTTTCGCTATTCGATCTAGCGATCCTCCAAATGATCGCATGTCAAGAATGTAGAAGCCTGAAAGTTCTCGTGCAGTCGAGTCGCGGAGGTCCCTAATCGATCGGCTCGCGACTGAAAGACTGTCTTTGACGATCTTGAGAGACTCCCAGCTGGTATCATTGGGAATCACTATCTCCTTCACTTTGGCTGCTGCTTCGTGTGCACCGTGTCCGATTAGGCGTGCAGCTCGGTATGATGCAGCGTCTTTCTTTGACGCCATGTCTCTATCCCCCTTCTTCCCCAAATCCTCATAGAAGCTACCTGCTTCGCCTACAGCCCTCTTCGCCTCGTCGACCAGTTTGGCGGCTTTGGTCCTGGTTGAGCGTAGTTGGTTGTCTAATTCGTTAGAGATCCAGGGCCCA
>Ga0209588_1000203_pt1 | contig 16036 bp, 14 predicted proteins | sample Rivendell_Oct201_10_FD_188351 | JGI IMG/M metagenome (GOLD analysis project Ga0209588, IMG submission 188351) | Vadose zone soil microbial communities from the Eel River Critical Zone Observatory, Northern California, USA -... | ecosystem: Host-associated > Plants > Roots > Rhizosphere > Soil ...
CACGTACGCCAGCGAGATGTTGGATCGTTTGCTCGCCGGCGTGAAAGGGAGACGTAGCCGTGGTCATGACAGTGCCGGGATCATGGACGCCGGTCTATTTCAACGCGGAGAAGGCCGTGGACGTCAGGATTTGATTGCTGATGCTGGCAACAATCGGCCCATCGCGCTCGCCCTCGTCGCGCACCTTGTGCCAAGCGGGGTCGTTCATGAACGCCGCCCACGTCGCCTCGAGATCGGCCAGCGACTCCCACTGGAGGATGTAAGTCAGATGGTTGCTGGATTCCCCGACAAGAGTCGTCCAAAAGCCGATCGCATGGATGCCGTGCTTTTTCCAGATGGGAGGAAGCTGGTCCCTAAACCGAGTCTGCAACTTTGCCATTTGGCCCGGAACAGCCTGATACACCCGAAGTTCATAAATCATCGCGAAAACCCTCCTTGAAAGACGTACTCGCTCACGCCCGCTTCAGCAGGCTGGCATCGACCGGCATCTTGCGCAGGCGCCTGCCGGCGGCGGCAAAGACGGCGTTGGCGATTGCCGGCACGATCGCTGATGTCCCGGTCTCGCCCATACCACCCGGCGGCTCCGTGCTTTCCACGACGTGGACCTCAATGGTGGGCGTCTCGTTCATGCGCAACATCTGATAGGTATCGAAGTTGGTCTGCTCGACACGGCCGTCCTTCAGCGTGATCTCGCCGTAGAGAGCAGCGGTGGCGCCAAAGATGATTCCGCTCTGGATCTGCGCCTGCACCGTGTCGGGGTTGATGACGGTACCGCAATCGATCGCACACACCACACGCCGGACGCGGACGGTGCCCGCTTTCGAGACTTCGACCTCGGCTACCAGCGCGAGCCAACTGCCGAAGGCGAATTGCAGTGAGACACCGCGGCCGGTTCCCTTGGGCAATGGCTGTCCCCAGCCGGCCTTTTCCGCGGCAAGATCGAGGACCGCTTTGGCGCGCGGCGACTTGCCGAGCAGCGCCCTACGATAGGCGACCGCGTCCTGCTTGGCGGCTGCCGCCAACTCGTCGATGAAGCTTTCGGTGACGAAGACATTGTGCGAGGGGCCGACACTGCGCCAGAATGCCGTCGGAATGCCCGGAGGCTCCGCGCGGACATATTCGACGTGAAAATTCGGCAGATCGTAAACGAGATCGATCGCGCCTTCCGTCGAGTCGGGATCAAGTCCGTCCTTGAAGGCCGGCGGCAGCCATCGCGCAATCACCGAAGAGCCAGCGAAGCGATTTTTCCAGGCCACCGGCTTGCCCTGCTTGTCCAGTCCGGCGGAAATGCGATCAAACCAATACGGCCGATACATATCGTGCTGGATGTCTTCCTCACGCGTCCATACGACCTTGACGGGGCCGTCGACATGCTTGGCGATCTGAACAGCCCGGACTGCGCCGTCGGCTTCCAGCCGGCGACCGAAGCCGCCGCCAATCAGATGATTGCGGATGATGACTTTATCTGGCGACAGGCCCGCTTCCTTCGCGGCCATCGCCTGGACGCGTGCCACGGCCTGGTTGCCGATCCAGATCTCGCACTCATCCTTGCGAAAGTGCACCGTGCAATTCATCGGCTCCATCGTTGCGTGCGCGAGGAAGGGTACCTGATAGCTTGCCTCAACCTTGGTGGTGGCACTCGCCATGGCCTGGTTGCCGATCCAGATCTCGCACTCATCCTTGCGAAAGTGCACCGTGCAATTCATCGGCTCCATCGTTGCGTGCGCGAGGAAGGGTACCTGATAGCTTGCCTCAACCTTGGTGGCGGCACTCGCCATGGCCTTGTCGGCATCACCGATATTCTGCGCGACAGCGCCTGAACCGAGCGTCGCCTGTTCGAGCTTGCGCGCGATCTCTTCGGTGGCGAGTTTTGCGTGCTGACCGTCGTCCCATTCGATCTTGAGCGCTGCCAGACCTTTTTTCGCAGCTCCCATGTGATCGGCCACGACCGCAACAGCATCGTCAAGCCGAACGATCTGGCGCACGCCCTTCACCGCCTTTGCAGCCGTGTCGTCGACACTTTTTACGCGCCCGCCAAAAACGGGCGATTGCGCCAGCGTCGCGATCTTCACGCCGGCCGGGCGCGCGTCGATACCGTAGAGCGCGGTCCCGTTGACCTTCTCCGGTGCATCGAGCCGCTTGGCCCGCGTGCCGATGAGCTTGAAATCTCCCGGGGACTTCAGCGTGACGTTTCCAGGAACGGGCATGTTTGCTGCGTCAGCGACAACCTCACCGTATTTCAGGCGGCGACCGGTCGGCACGTGGATCACCTCGCCGTCCTCTGTGCGGCATGATTTTGCATCGACGCCCCAACGCTTGGTAGCCGCCGCGACCAGCATTATCCTTGCGGTGGCGCCCGCTTCGCGCAACGGCTTCCACGCGCCGCGCATCGCGTTTGAATTGCCGGTCGCCTGAACGCCGAGCAGCGGGTTGGCATAGAGCTTCTCGTTCGGTGGTGCGTGCTCGAGCCACACCTGTTTCAGGCTCACATCGAGCTCTTCGGCGATCAGCATCGGGATCGATGTGTAAGTGCCTTGCCCCATTTCGACATAGGGCATGGTCAGGACGACCTGGCTGTCGCTGCCGATACGAATAAAGGCGTTCGGTGCAAAACTATCGGAACTGGCAGCTTCGCTTCGGCCGAGAGGCAGGGTCAGGCTCAGCATCAGGCCGCCGCCAATGGCTGCGCTGGTGCCCAGAAAGCTGCGCCGCGACAGGTTAGTGTCAGAAGCGCAAAAAGCAATGCGATCAGGGATCATGGTCAGCCTCGTTTTTCATTCGTCTGCGCGGCGAGGTTGATCGCTTCGCGGATACGCACATAGGTTCCGCAGCGGCAGATGTTGCCGCTCATGGCGTCATCGATGTCGGCATTGCTCGGATGTGGATTGCTTGCCAGAAGCGCCGAAGCCGACATGATCTGTCCCGACTGGCAGTAGCCGCACTGGACGACCTCATGGTCAAGCCAGGCTTTCTGGATCTTGGCGCCTGCCGGCGTGTTGCCGATCGCCTCGATTGTCGTGATCTGCGATTTGCCGAGACTTTCGATGCTGGTGACGCAGGAACGCGTCGCGATGCCATCAATATGTACGGTGCACGCGCCGCACTGCGCGATGCCGCACCCGAATTTGGTGCCGGTCATACCGAGTACGTCTCGCAGCACCCATAGCAGCGGCGTGTCGCCGTCGACGTCGACACTGTGGGTATTATCGTTGACTTTGATTGCAAAACTCATGATCACCTTTCGAACGATGTGAAAAGACCGCTTGCTATGCGAGGAATCCCACGAGCGCGGCATTGATTTCCTCCGCGCGCGTCCACGTTATGCCGTGCGATCCGCCTTTGATTTCCACGTACTTGACGTTCTTAATGAGCTTCGCTTGCCGCCGAGACGTTGCATCAGCCGGTAGAATGCGATCATTATCGCCGTGTATGATCATTGTCGGCACCTCGTTGCGTGCGATGTCCTTCCGAAAGTCCTCAACCCAAGAGTCGACGCAAGCCAACGTGCCGATGGGTGACGCGCCCATTGCGACCGTCCAATTCGCCTCAATCACGCGTTCGCTGACTAGCTTTCCGTCCGGGCCGCCAACGCTGTAGAAATTCTTTAGGAACTCCATTACTGCGGCGGGCCGGTCGGCTTTGATCCCGGCACGGACCTCATCGAATACACTTGCTGGCACGCCGTCCGGATTGTCCGCCGCCTTTAACAGGTAGGGCCCAAGCGTACCGATCAGCACGGTCTTCCGCAGCCGCTTCGTGCCATACTTGCCGATGTAGCGGGTAATCTCGCCCGTCCCCATGGAGTGTCCGACCAGCGAGACATCGGTGAGATTCAGTGTGTTCAACAAGATGTTGAGGTCGGACGCGAAGGTATCGTAGTTGTATCCGATGCCTGGCTTGCTTGACCGGCCAAAGCCGCGTCGATCGTATGTGATGACCCGATGGCCGGCGGCCAACAACGCGCTGACCTGCTTTTCCCACGCGTCGCCGTTCAAAGGCCAACCGTGAATGAGGACGACCGGCGGGCCCGAACCATGATCCTCGTAGTAGATCTCGATAGGCGTGGAATTTTCGTCTCCAACCTTGACGAAACTCATGGGCTTACTCCTATTGTTATTGTCGTGGCCGATGCTTGAGGTCTCTGCCCCCTGTGCCGCGTTTACGAATGCTGGCAGCAGCGGCGCGGCAAGAGTCGCTGTGGCAAGCGAAAGGGCGTCGCGCCTGGAAAAGCCTTCCGGTGGCGCCGATGGTCGGCCGCCTTCCTTCTGGGGTCGTTCAGTCATAATGTCTCCTTGTTGCGAGAGGCGGCGCGCACGCGCGACGTGCGCCGTTCGTTTGGAAGCGACCGGCGGGATCTTCTCAGCCGCCTAGCTGGCCGACATGATATCCGAGCCGATCTTCGACATCGCCGGGGCGATGGAAGCCGCGCTCCATCAGCGCCTTGATTCTGAGCTGGCTGGCGGGGCGGTCCAGCGAGGCGAGGAAAGCGTCCCATTCAAGTGAGATTTCCGCGTCGGACGGCAGGCTTGCTACGTCAACCAAACGCTTGGTGTCAGCGATCGCCCCCTTGTCGAACGATGCGATCCGTCTTGCCAGCGCATCGACAAACGCATCGAGTTCGGAGTCCGGCAGGGATCGATTGACGTAACCGTAACGCTCGGCGAGTTCGCCGCGAACATCGTCAGCACCGAGCAGCACTTCGAGCGCACGCCCTCGGCCGATCAGGCGAGGCAGCCGAGCCATCGGTCCGCCGCCAGGCACCAGGCCGGCACCAACTTCCCATTGCGACAGAATGGCTTTCTCGCTGCTCGCAAAACGCATGTCGCTGGCCAGCGCAAGCTCGCTTCCGACCCCGGTCGCACGGCCGCGGATCGAGACAATGGATACGACGGGAGCCCGGCTGAGGCGTACCAGCATGTCGGGAAGAGCCTGCAAGCCCGTGGGTCCGGGAGGCAGGCTTGTCGAGTCCTCGAGCGGCGCGAGGAAGTTATAGTGCGTGAGGAAGAAGCCTTCGACGGCGCTATCGAAGACAACGACCTTCACATGCTCATCGGTTTCGAGCGCCACGATGATCTCGTTGAGCTGCGGGATCGTTTCGGGTCCGAAAATATTGAGCGGCGGATGATCGAACGTAACTCGCCAATAAGATGGCAAGCGCCGCTCGAGCCGGATTTGTTGGGCCGTGGTCGATTTTTCGAAGCGATTCACGGGAGTACTCCTTGGTTGTCCGGAAAAGCGGCGCGCGCAACGCGCGCACCGACATCCATGAGAGCAAGCATGACCGGATGACTGCTTTTCAATAATTGAATCGAGTGCAACTGGTTCATGACGGTTTCTTTCAGTTCGACTTACAAATCGAGCGTATGAATTTGGTGTGTCCAAGAGAAGCGATTTGAACTGAACGCCGTATCTGTCGCGGCGATAAGACCAGGAGCCAAGCTTTGCCACCGTCAATCAGCGGCGCTGAATCGATCCGGTGTGGCCATGCTACGCAATCAGCAGAAGCCGAGAACGCGGAGTAAGCAGTCCGCCAATCTCCAGAGAAGATACGGCTATTTCGAAAAAGCGCTTGATGGCGATGCCAGTCACTGCCTATCGCGACCGGGTCTTGCAAGGCGTCCAGGCACCTGGGCTCTTCATGAAGGAGGACGTTATGAACCGACTGGAGAAAGTGCTGTACACGGCGAAGGCCCACACCACAGGCGGGCGCGCCGGGATGTCGCGCAGCTCCGACGGCCGCCTCGAGGTCAGCAAGCGGACACGCGCGTATGGGTGATGGCGACAACCTACGAACGAATGACGTCGCTTCATTTGGCCCATTTCGCCTGTTTATGGCCGAAAGGCGGCTTGAGAAAGCGGACGAGCCGCTTGAACTGGGCAGCCGCGCGCTCGATATCTTGATCACTCTGGTCGAGCGGACCGGAGAAGTCGTCACCCGCAAGGAGCTGATCTCGCGAGTCTGGCCGGACGTGATTGTGGAGGAGGCCAACCTCCGCGTCCATATCTCTGGCCTTCGCAAAGCGCTCGGAGATGGGCGCGATGGCGCCCGTTATGTCGCAAATGTCACTGGTCGGGGTTATTGTTTCGTCGCTCCGGTGACACGATCGGCGTCCCAACGATCAGCCCCGCAAGCCCGGCCATTTGTCAGCGATCGGCTCCGCCAACTGCCGGCGCGGTTGACGCGAATGGTCGGCCGCGACGATACTGTCCGCGCGCTGTCGGCCCAGCTGATGACCCAGCGCTTCGTCAGCATCGTTGGGCCGGGTGGCATGGGCAAGACAACCGTCGCAGTCTCCATCGCCCACGAGTTGATTGATGATTTCGAGGGCGCGGTTTTCTTCGTCGATCTGGGAGCACTGACCGATCCCGGTCTCGTGCCGACGGCGGTTGCATCGGCGCTCGGATTCATGATGCAAGCTCAGGATCCTTTCCTGAGTTTGTTGGCCTTTCTCGGCGAGAGGCGGGTCCTCCTTGTGCTCGATAATTGCGAGCATGTGATCGATGCAGCGGCGGCATTGGCCGAACCTGTTGTCAGCGAGGCGCCGCAAGCGCACATCCTGGCAACCAGCCGGGAGGCACTGCGGGTCGAAGGTGAGCATGTTCACTTGCTGTATCCGCTCGATCGTCCCCTCAACCATGTCGGCCTGACAGCTGCCGAAGCGCTCACATTTTCGGCCGTGCAGCTTTTCATGGAGCGCGCGGCTGCAAGCGGCAATCGCTCCGAGTTGAGCGATGCCGACGCGCCGATCGTCGCTCGGATATGCCGCAGGCTCGACGGAATTGCGCTTGCCATCGAACTTGCGGCTAGTCGCGTCAGCTCCCATGGTATCCGCGGAACGGCAGAACTGCTCGATAACCGTTTCAAGCTGCTATGGCAGGGCCGGCGCACTGCGCTGCCGCGCCACCAGACACTGAACGCGATGCTCGACTGGAGCTATAACCTGCTGCAGGAACGCGACAAGCTGGTCCTGTGCAAATTATCGGTCTTCGTCGGGGTCTTGACGCTCAAAGCCGCGCTCTCGGTCGCCGGCACGACTGCGAACGACCCGGACGTCGCCGATGCGGTGGCGAGCCTGGTTGCGAAATCGCTGATATCGACGACCTCCATCGGCGAATCGACATACTACCGACTGCTCGACACCACGCAGGCCTATGCCGCAGGCAAACTTGCCGAACTTGGCGATGCGGACAACGCCGCCAGGCGCCATGCGATTTACTATTCCAATTATCTCGAACACGACGAGGCGATCCAATCGACCTTTGGCGCGCATGATCTTTCCGGATATGCCCCGCACATCGGAAATGTGCGAACGGCACTCGAATGGGCATTCTCGGGCCATGGCGACGTCGCCGTCGGTGTCGAACTCGCCACCTGGGCGGCGCCATTGTTCGTGGGGTTGTCGCTGCTCGACGAATGCAGGAACTGGTGCGAGCAGGCGCTGGCCGGTCTCGACGACGCCGGCCGCGGGACCAGAGGGGAGATGATTCTCCAGGAGGCCCTGGCGCTATCGTCGATGTTCAGCAAGGGAAACGGTGACGAGGTTCGCGCCGCAATCGAGCGCGGAATAGCGCTTTCGGAAACCTTCGAAGACAGGGACCAACTGCAGCTTCTTGCCGGTCTGAACATTTTCCTCACGCGAATTGGCGATTTCCGCGGCGCATTGATTGTTGCAGAGCAAGGGGTCGCGTTCGCTCGGGCAGCTGCAAACACGGCTGGCCTTGTCATGTCGGACTGGATGCTCGGAGTTTCTCAACATCTGGTCGGAAATCAGGCTGAGGCACAACACCATTGCGAAGCCGGTATGGCCAAGGCCGTCGAGCTGGGCCAGCTCAATGCCAATTTCTTTGGCTACGATCATCGTATCCGCGCGCTGGTTGCCCTCGCCCGTGCCTTGTGGCTGCGCGGCTTTTCAAATCAGGCGCTCAGAATAGCGCAACAGGCCATCGACGAAGCCGAGCGTCGTGATCACCCGGTTTCGGTCTGCATCTCGCTGATTTATGCTGCACCGGTTTTTCTCTGGAGCGGCGATCTGGAACGAGCCGCGGACCTCATCGAACGATTGATCGCGTATGCCGGGCGATACTCGTTGGCGCCGTATCGCGCCGTCGGCATGGCGCTAAGAGGCCAACTCGCCGTCATACGTGACCAAGCGGCAGCCGGCCTTATTTTGTTGCGGGATGCGCTAGAAACGCTGCGTGCTGAACAGCACAACATCCTCGCCACAGTTTTCACCAGCGCGCTGGCGGAAGGCCTGTGGAAGGCCGGACAATTCGACGAGGCGCTGATCACCATCAACGGAGCCGTCGCGCGCGCGGCCAGTTGTGGAGAGACGTTCGACATGGCGGAACTGCTGCGGATCAAGGGACAAATTCTCGCGGCAATGCCGCGACCGGACTGGGCGTCAGCCGCGGACTGCCTGATGCAGTCGCTCGCCGTGGCACGAGAGCAGTCCGCGCTGGCCTGGGAGCTGCGATCGGCGACAGCCTTGGCCCGCTTGCTGTCCGAGAACGGACAGCGCGACCAGGCCCGCGACACCCTCGCTCCGGTCTATGACCGGTTCACCGAAGGATTCGAAACGGCGGACCTTCGCATCGCGCGGCAGCTGATCGACGATTTGGCGTAGTTCATCATTTCCTTCGGCCAAGCGGAGCGGGAGTAGCCTGGCCATCGCACGGCGCCGAGATGCCACTGGCCTTCAGAGAATGCTCGGCATTTTCCGCAGCCGCGGGCTGAAGACCTCGGATCGCCGCAGATCAAGCGCGACGCCGGTAGGCCGAGCCGACTGCCCGATTTTCAGCGCTTTACAAGATACAACGTGCCAGGGCGCCGTCCGTCGGCCATCGTTGGTGCAAAGCGGCCCTCCGCATTCCACGACCTCAAAGGCCCATCATGTCCCCTTCGCGTCTTCCGCAAGTCCCGGCGCCCGCGCTTCCGCCGCTCGTGGCGGCCTATGTCAAAGCGACAAACAGCTTCGATCTCGACGGGCTGCTGGCCGCTTTCGCAGACGATGCACTCGTTAACGATCAGCTGCGCGACTACTGGGGAAAGTCGGCCATCAGGGAATGGGCAGCGCGCGACATCATTGGCGAAAGACTGACGATGCACGTCGTCAAAATAATGGAGCACTACGGGCATTTCATCCTGACGGCAAACATCGATGGCAACTACGACAAACGAGGGTTGCCCGATCCGCTTGCGCTCACCTTTTACTTCTCAGCCCACGGCGATCAAATCGTTCAGCTCATCATTCTTCGAAATCAGTCCGATTTTTGAAAAATCGCATCAGCTGCTGCAATCCAGATCGATGGATTGCGGCTCCGACTGTCCAGAGGTCCAACACAAGATTTTACGCGCGAAGGTGACCATTTACACCGCCTTACAACACTAAACTCGCTTCCGCGCGGATGCTGCGCAACTCTCTTCCCGGCAGCCGGGTCATCCAGAGCCCTTGGCTGGAAGTGAGGATATCATGACTGACACAAATAGACGGCTTGCGATTGTCACCGACGCCAGGGGAATTGGCGTCATGCGGGCGACCGAGCAGCCAGCAACCCTGGGAATGGCGGGCAGGGCAGACCCACCGCGGACCACTGACTTTCAGGCCGTACTCCTCGCCATGGCCGGCCACGATCTTCGACAGCCATTGCAAATCATCCAAAGCTCCCACGATCTTCTCGGCATGGGCGTTCGGACCAAATCCGAACAACGTCTGCTGCAGATGGGCCAGCATGCGATCAACGGCCTCAATGGGCTGCTCGATGAACTGCTGGGGGCTGTTCGGCTCTATGAGCATTCAAAGGAGGCAGAGCTTTCGCCCGTCGCGCTCGAACCGCTGTTTAGGCAAGCATGCTATGAAAATGCGGAAGGCGCGTTGCAGAAGGGGATTGACATCCGTGTGTGCCCCACTGGCGCGTCCGTCATGAGCAATGCGGTGCTGCTCAATGGCGTCCTCCGAAATCTCGTCAGTAACGCCATAAAATATACCGAGCCCAATGGCCGGATTCTCATTGGCAGCCGCCGTTCGGGCGAAAACGTGCGCATCGACGTTTGCGACACGGGTATCGGTATCGCGGGTGAGCAACTTTCAAGAATTTTTGAGGCGTTCACTCGACTCGATTCCACTCGGTGTGACGGGCTCGGCGTCGGGCTATTCATCGTGCGCCGCGCCATCGAAGTGCTCGGACATCGCATCGATGTCAGCTCTGTTGCCTCCCAAGGATCACGCTTCTCCATATTCGCAACGCGAACGGACTAGATGAGCGACATCATCGCGTCCGAGCAGAAGCACGGAGCATTGGAAATGACGATCTGAGAAACTCAACGCAATCCTCGACTTTGGATGGTTGAATGACAGGGATACCTCATTCAGCAACGGGGTCTCGTTACCCCCCACCTGCCACAACGCGGAGTCAACAGTCCGCCAATCTCCAGAGAAGATATGGCTATCTCGAAAAAGCGTTTGATGGCGACACCAGTCACTGCCTAGCGTGAAACATCGGTCAAAAAGCGAATGGAGTCACATCATGTCCCGCCTTCTCGCACTTGTCATTGCTGTCAACATCGTCGGAACTTCCACAGCGGCGTTCGCGGCGCCGGTACCTGAGCGTGTGCGAGGCACTGTCAAATCCATCAGCGATAACGTGCTCGTCGTTCACACAACGAGCGGAACGGATGAGGCGGTCTATCTGACCGGCGCCACGGGTTACCTTACAGTGACGAAATCAAGCCTCGATCATATCGATCCTGGCGGCTACATCGGAACCGCCACGAAGTCGATAGGCGACAAGCTTGTGGCGCTTGGAGTGTTGATTTTTCCTCCAGCGATGAAGGGCGCGTCCGAGGGTCACTTCAACTGGGACCCGGTTCCGGATACGACGCTTTCGGGCGGGGGCACCACGGCCAGCGCGATGACGAACGGTACAGTCGCGGTGGCGGTGCCAGCGGCTGGTGCCGGGACAGTAACGAGCACCATGACGAATGGCACCGTTTCAGGCGCGGACGCTTCCGGCGGCGCAAAACAGATCACGGTGACCTACAAGGGTGGGGAGCAGATCGTCCTCGTGCCGCCGACAGCGCCTGTCGTGACGGTCGCGCCCGGCGGCAAGTCCGATGTGACAGTGGGCAAGGTCGTCTTCATCAATGCCGTCCAGCAGGACGGTAAGGTAAGCGCCGCCGCGGTTTTTGTAGGTGTCAACGGCGCCACGCCTCCGATTTGAAGAGAGTGCCCTTAAATTCCCCGGGAGCGCTGTGAAACAAGTTCTGCAGATGCGCTCCCGAACGGAAGGAGAGAACAGAAATGGACCCCCGGCGCAACTATCTTGCTCATTCTCTGCCAATTCGAATCATGCATTGGATCGGCGCTGCCGCGGTCATCTGCATGATTTTGAGTGGCTGGGAGATTTACAATGCCTCGCCGCTCCTGCCGTTCACTTTTCCGCGGTGGATGACGCTTGGCGGTTGGCTAGGCGGCGGCATTGCCTGGCACCTGAGCGCCATGTGGGTGCTTTTCGCCGATGGCCTTGCCTATCTAGCATACGGGATTCTCTCTGGCCACTTCCGTCGTGACATTCTACCCCCTCGGCCAAAGATCATACTCCGCGATCTGGACGATGCGCTTCAGTTTCGGCTTGGCCACCAGCTCGGCTCCTACAACGGCGTGCAGCGCCTGCTCTACATGGGAGTGATCATCGTGATTTGTCTGGCGGTCGTTACCGGACTCTCGATCTGGAAGCCCGTCCAGCTCGGCTGGCTTACCGGCCTGTTCGGCGGTTACCCCGTGGCGCGCACAATCCACTTGACCATGATGGCTCTGATCGTCGGCTTTCTCATCATACACCTGGCGCTTGTCATATTGTTCCCGCGCACGCTCGTTTCGATGCTCGCTCCGGTTCGGTCCGAGCTGGACAGTGCGCCACGAGAGGGCGTGCGATGAGCCGAAGACGCGCAGCTGTGCGTGCCAGCGACGTCGCGCCGGAATTGGCGCAGCTCGGCCGCCGGCGCTTTCTTAAAGGGGGACTCTCGTTGGGAGCCCTGACACTTCTGACAGGCTGCGATCTTTCCACTCATTCCGGCGTGGACGCGGCGCTTTCGGCGATGCTGGAGTTCGACGACCGGGTGCAGGCGGCCCTGTTTAATCCCAATCGACTAGCCGAGACCTATCCGGCGAGCGCGATCACCAAGCCCTTCCGCTTCAATGCGTATTATCCGGAATGGCAGGCCCGCACCGTACCTGCGCAGTGGCGCCTCGACGTGTCCGGCCTAGTCTCTGATAAAACGCCCTGGACCCTTGAGAACCTACTGGCGCTCCCGCAGCAAAGCCAGATCACTCGGCACATCTGCATCGAAGGCTGGAGCCAAATTGGTCAATGGAGCGGAGTGCCATTGCATGTCTTTCTTCGCCGAATTGGTGCGGATGTGCGGGCGCGTTATATTGCATTCAAGTGCTTTGATGGCTACTCGACGAGCCTTGACATGCCAAGCGCACTGCACCCGCAAACTATTCTCGCAGTCGACTTCGAAGACGCTCCGTTGACACCGGAATGGGGTGCACCGGTACGATTGCGTATTCCGACCAAGCTCGGCTTCAAGAGCGCGAAGAACCTGCAGGCGATCGAGGTGACGAATATCTATCCGGGCGGCTTTTGGGAGGACCAGGGCTACAACTGGTTCTCCGGCTCGTGAGTACCTAATCGCCACCTTACTTCACGTGTAAGCGTCGACGGCGTTCGACGCTCTGAACGACCCAAATGTATAGCATTGACGACACATCCTGGAGATACCTCGTCATAGCCCATCGCTGTCCGCCGCTCGAAATTCGAAAGAGACTCGGATTGAGTCTTTTGTAAAACGAGCAGCTTCGATCATGATAACCATTCGTTCAAGCGCGTTAATGCCGAACCCGTCACTTTTGAAGATTGGGGCTTGTTATGGACGCAACCGATCTGAAAGTCTTTGAGGCAGTTGCCCGGCACGGCAGCATGAATCGAGCGGCGGCTGAGCTGAACACCGTGCAATCCAATGTCACTGCGCGAGTGAGGGCGTTGGAGCGCGAGCTTGGTGTCCTTCTATTCCAGCGGCATGCACGCGGCGTGAAGGTCACTCCCGCTGGGCGCCGTATGCTCCCCTTTTCGGCACGCATATCCAGGCTGCTTAGCGACGCCAAGGCCGCTGCAAGGGATGACGGCGTTCCGAGCGGTGTGCTGGAAGTCGGCACCCTGGACACGACTGCGGCGCTTCGGCTCCCGTTAATACTCGTAAGCTTTACGAAAGCCTACCCAAAGGTCCGTCCCGTAGTCACGACGGGAACAACCTGTAGTCTCATCGAGGACGTTGTTGAATGCAGACTTGAGGGCGCGATTGTTGCGGGGCCGGTCGACCATCCAGATCTGCAACAGGAGAGCGTGTTTCGCGAAGAGCTTGTCTTGGTGACTTCTCGCTCAATTCGGGGCATTGAAGATCTTCCATCGATCAACGAACTGAAAACCATTGTCTTCAGTATTGGTTGTTCATATCGAATGAGGTTGGACAACCTGTTGAACAAGGCTGGAATACTCGTTGCACAGCCTCTGGAATTCGGTTCGCTCGAAGCGATTCTGGGCTGTGTGGCCGCGGGCGTCGGGATCACCTTGTTGCCCAAGGGTATCGTCGCCGCGGCTTGGCGGGACGGCCAGGTCGCGGTGCATGAACTGGACCCCGAGTTTGCCGAGCTGGAGAGTGTGTTCATTCGGCGCACGGACGGCTACGTGTCCAGTGCGCTCTCGGCCTTCCTTCAGATTGTACGACCGGCCACTGAATTGCATGTAGCAGCCGAATCCGTCGGAGACGGTACATGGTGCAACGGGGTTAGGTCTCCGGGCGATGTCCCTGTGCCGCTCGCTCACCAGGACGCGACCTCGCGAATTAGAAAAGTGGGGGTCTGATACAGATCGGGTTAGGCCGCGCGCTAGGTTCGGATCTGGACAAGAGGTCGCTGCCGACCCTACGAAGGCAAGGCTCCTTTTCTCCTGTCTGAACTCCGAGACCTGCGTTGGGCGCGAAATAAGAGCGACCGTCCAACCAGTAGATTGAGATTCATTTTCCTTTTCAGTAGACGCAAACGACACGCTTTCGGCGCTGCGGACGCTTTGGTATGCGGATCCAGAACGCAGCCTTACTTGAGTGGCGACGATAATTGATTGCCCAATCGCCAGAATTGATGAAATCGGCTCTTGGATGACTACACTTCGCTCGATTTCGTCACGTGATGTCGGCTCACTGATCAGGCGATTTCCAACGTAGGCCGAGCAATCTGCAGCACAGATTGCCATCTCGAATCTATTCGTTTGATGATCGCAATTGATGGGGGCACGTTCCTTCGCGCGACAAAAACAAGATCAATCGCATTGGACTCGGCCAAGGATGCTCTCATGCTGAAGAAGAATTCGACGTCCCCCTCTGCGGTAAATGCCATCGCTGGCTTTGCCGACCGAGCTGTTTCGACATCGCTGAAGCCCGACGCGCGCAAGCTCTACAAACGAAACATTCTAGATGGCTTGGGATGGGCGATCTCTGCGCTTCCGGGAGCGCCGTTCGCAGCGTTGCGCGACCAGTTTGGATTCTGCACGATTAAATCGCGTTACAAATAAAAATTCCTACCGTTCGAAAGGATCCCTCGATGTCGCAATCAACCCCCAATCGCGCCGCGAAGAGTCGGCGGGACGCTATTCTCGCCGGCGTGGCCATATCGGCTCCGCTGGCTCTGTCATCTGCCTCCAGTGCAGCGACGCCCTCCAATGTACCAGCCAAAAAAGGAACACCCTCGATGAGAACGATCACGGCCAAGGATGGTGCGAGGATTTTCTACAAGGACTGGGGAAAGGGCCAGCCGATCGTCTTCTCGCACGGCTGGCCGCTCTCGTCAGACGCCTGGGACAATCAGATGCTGTTCTTCGGTCAGCATGGATACCGGGTTGTTGCCCATGACCGCCGCAGTCATGGTCGCTCCGACCAGACGTGGGAGGGCAACAATATGGACCAGTACGCCGACGATCTCGCTGAATTGATCGTCCAGCTGGACCTCAAGAACATCATTATCATCGGGCATTCGATGGGCGGCGGCGAAGTCACGCACTATATCGGTCGTCATGGCACGAGCCGGGTCGCGAAGGTGGTGCTGGTCGGCGCCGTGCCGCCGCTGATGTTGAAGACACAGGCCAACCCCGAAGGCACGCCGCTCGAAGTGTTGGACGGCATCCGCAAAGGCGTGGCTGGCGACCGCTCACAGTTCCACAAGGACCTGACAATGCCGTTCTACGGATTCAACCGCGAAGGCGCGAAGGTCAATGACGGGCTGCGCAACGCGTTCTGGCTGCACGGCATGCAGGGTAGCATCAAGGGGCAATATGACTGTGTCCGCGAATTCTCGGAAGTGGACTACACCGACGACCTCAGGAAGATCGACAAGCCTACGTTGATCATTCACGGCGACGACGACCAGATCGTTCCAATCAAGGCCTCAGCCGAGAAGACCGCGAAAATAGTCAAGGGCGCGCAGCTGAAGGTCTTTGCAGGCGGCTCGCACGGTCTGGCCCAGGTAGAGGCCGACAAGTTCAATGCCGAGGTATTGGCCTTCATCAAGGCATAAGCGAGAAACCACAGCATGTTTAGCAACCGCGAAGGGCCGGATCAGCTCCATGCGGGGGCGTTACTTACACAAGCATGGCAGCAGATTGTCGGTTGCCGTCATGCAGTGCGTCAACAAGGAGTAACGCCGATCCCGCTTTTACGTTTCGACCTCATCGAGGGGCGTTCGGAATCGGACGTCAGAAAAATTCGCGATATCACTCATGACGTACTGATCGAGACTCTCCAAGTGCCGAAACGCGACCGTTACCAGGTCGTGCACGAGCACAAGCGGTCTCGCATGATCGTGGAAGACACCGGTTTGGGATTTGTCCGGTCGGACCACGTGCTCCTGCTTCAAGTCACAAGCCGCCCGCGAAGCCGCGAGATGAAGGAAGCATTCTATCGCTTGCTGGTTGAAAGACTTGCCGCCCG
>Ga0209588_1000205_pt1 | contig 15929 bp, 21 predicted proteins | sample Rivendell_Oct201_10_FD_188351 | JGI IMG/M metagenome (GOLD analysis project Ga0209588, IMG submission 188351) | Vadose zone soil microbial communities from the Eel River Critical Zone Observatory, Northern California, USA -... | ecosystem: Host-associated > Plants > Roots > Rhizosphere > Soil ...
CCTGATGGACGCATCAGTGCTAGAGCCTTCGGCGGAATGAGCGTCAAGAGAACGCTCTTCGCAACCGACAAGATCGGCTTCCACCTACTTCACACTCTCTTCCAGACTAGTCTGAAGTATGAGAACATCCGCCGCTACGATGAATGGTTCGTAACCTCCCTGCTGGTCGATAACGGCCGGGTCGAGGGCGTTACCGCGATAGAAATGCGGACAGGCGAACTAGTAACAATCCTCGGGAAGTCCGTAATCATCGCGACTGGAGGTTGCGGGCGCATCTTCCGATTCACGACCAACGGCTGGATAAAGACAGGCGACGGCATGGCAATAGCCTACCGGGCAGGAGTCCCGTTGAAGGATATGGAAATGGTCCAGTACCACCCCACTCTGCTCCCCAACACTGGCATTCTGATCACCGAAGCTGCCCGAGGAGAAGGAGGCCACCTGCTGAACAAGGATGGAGAACGCTTCCTCAAACGGTACGTCCCAAATAAGATGGAACTCGGGCCCCGCGATATACTCTCAAGGGCTGAGCTGAGCGAGATCAACGCTGGCAGAGGCTTCGATGGACCCTACGGCAGCTACGTCCATCTCGACCTCACACACCTAGGCAAAAATACCATCGAGGACAAACTGCCTTTCGTAAAGGAGCTCGCTGAGAAGTACGTCGGGATAGACCCTGAGCACGAACCAATTCCAGTACGGCCGGGACAGCACTACATGATGGGTGGCGTGCACACAGATTTGCACGGGTTCACTGGAATGCCGGGACTGTACGCAGCAGGCGAGGTAGCATGCGTGACGATGAACGGCGCCAATAGGCTTGGAAGCAACTCACTGACCGAGTGTCTGGTCTTCGGTGCTGCGGCAGGCAAAGCAGCAGCCGAGTACGCATTGAAGTTGAGCAGTCCAAGTTTCGGGAATCCTGTTCAGGGAGAGGCGTTGATGGAGGAGAAGAGGATTTTCGACCAGCTCCTCAAACACGAACAGGGCGAGAGAATTTCCAGCATTAGGACCGAGATGCAAGAAGGTATGGATAAGCACGTAGGAATCTATCGGGACGAGAACAGCCTCAGAGAGGGCTGTCGAATAATCGGCGACCTCAAGACCCGTCTAAAGAACGGAGTAGTCGAAGACAAGGACCACGTCTACAACACGGAACTAGTCGCCGCACTAGAACTTGACTTCATGCTCGATGTAGCAGAAACGATGCCTTACTCCGCAATCCTGAGACATGAATCCAGAGGCGCCCACTACCGGACCGACTACACAAAACGAGATGACACTAACTTTCTCAAACACTCCGTGGCATACAAGACCGCGGGGCCCCCAAGGATCGATTACGTTCCCGTCACGATAACACGATGGAAACCAGAGGAACGTGTCTACTAGCAAGATGAGTCAAGACATAGCCACGATACGAGTAACACGGTATCGACCTGAGAAAGATTCGAAGCCGTACTTCCAGGAGTACAAGGTACCATACAGGCAGGACATGGTCGTGCTCGACGCCCTGAATTACATCAAGGCCGAGATCGACGGAAGCCTCACTTACCGATGGTCGTGCCGAATGGGAGTCTGCGGCAGCTGCGGAGCAAACATCGACGGAGAGCCCAAGCTGACATGCGCCAGCTTCCTCCACGATTTCAAAGGACGAACGATAACCGTCGAGCCCATGGCCAACTTCCCAGTAATCAAAGACCTAGTCGTTGACATGGAAGATTTCATGGAGAAACTTGTCAAGATCAAACCATGGATAATTCGCGAGAAAGAGACACCCCCCGAACAGGGCGAGTACAAGCAATCGGCACAGGAACTAGAACGCTACAGCCAGTTCTCATCATGCATCAACTGCATGCTCTGCTACGCAGCATGCCCCATCTACGGGCTCAACGAGAAATTCCTCGGACCAGCCGCAACCGCCCTCGCCTACCGGTACATTGAGGACTCAAGAGATGAAGGAAAAGACGTGCGATTCCCAATCGTCCACGAAATGGAAGGCGTGTGGGAATGCACACTCGTCGGCGAATGCAGCGTCGTGTGCCCGAAAGGCGTCGACCCAATGCTCGCCATCCAAAAAACAAAGATTCTAGGCGCCACGAACGCGATAAAGTCGCTCCTAATGCCGCGAGGCGGACGATAGAATGGGAGACACCAGTCGATATCCAGAACTGAAGAGAAGACTATCACCCGGATGGTGGACGGCCAATCGACACTACGCCATGTATATGGTCCGCGAATGGACCAGCTTATTCGTCGCCGTCTACAGCCTGATCTTCATCTATGGACTCTCGCTCTGGGCAACCGGGTCCCGCGCCAACTTTCTCAACTTCCTAAAGAGTCCGGCAATCATAGGATTCAGCCTCGTAGCTCTCGTCTTCACAATGTACCACGCCGTGACATGGTTCTACCTCCTAGGCGCGATCTCACCAATCAAGATCGGAAGGAGCAAGACCAAACCCTGGCAAGCACTCGTCCTCAACCTCATACTCCTGGTGATCGTCTCCTACCTCGCGATCTGGCTGCTGGTCCTAAGATGAAAGCAGAAACTCACAAAGTCGCTAGGCTTCACGCGATACTCTGGGGCATCTTCTCGCTCGGGGGGATGATCGCAGCATTCCTCCTACCAGTCCTGATCTACATGACAGCGATAGCATACCCATTCAGTCTCTGGCCGTTCAACGGAACGAAAGACCCAAGCTTCCTAATTACGGGACACCGCCTCGGAGCCCTCTTCATCTTCGTAACGATAGCCGGATCACTCTACCATGGAATATTCCGGTTCCAATCCGCACTGACCGAAGTAGGGCTTCTCAAGTACAGGAGGGCTCTAGAGGCAATCGGGTACTTCGTCATATTTGTCGGAATCATAGTTCTCGCATACTACTTGGCCACGTGGTATCTCAACGGGACCATATCATAACAGAGCTACTCAAGACTCTAGAGTTTCACGCACGGATCGTGCGACCGAGCGCGGGACAACTAGTCTCTTCGATATTCTAATACAAGCATTTCCACCTCTGTTATTCCAGGGAAGAGTCTTGGGCCACGAACATTCTCTCGAGGAGTTTAGACGCTACCGTGAGAAGATGAACGAGAAGATTCTAGCTAGAGGGAATCTTGGGATCAAGCGGTTCTTCAACCTTGACACTCAAGCATACGTCGACGGCGCCTTGCCAAGAAAGACAAAGGAGTTGATGGGTCTAGTAGCATCATTGGTTCTGCGCTGTGACGACTGCGTAACCTATCACATCATCCAGTGCGTAGAAGCGAAGGTTACGGACGACGAGTTCTTCGAAGCCTTCAATGTCGGCCTCATAGTAGGTGGATCAATTACGATTCCCCACCTGCGCTATGCTGTCGATACGCTAGAAGAATGCAGGAAGAAATCAAGGACTTAATCTGAGAAATTCACACTATCCTCCGAGTCACGTGCATATGTGGCAGAGCCCAAGTTCCGACTGCGATTGCCATGATGGAACCCTGGGTGATGAGCAGCCCAAGATAGGCTGTGTCAGCCAGTAGGTAGTTCCTGAATACTGATACTGGAAGGCCTGCTGGTTCACCTGCGATAATGTCCCCGAGCATAGCAGCGAGCTGGACTGTTGCCGTCAAGAGCGCTCCGAAGACAGCAAACCGCGTTGCTCTCCAAGTTTCAAATATCAGCGCAGCGTCCAGAGCTACGAAGGCCATTAGTCCATACGCGTGTGTCGGTGCAGCAGACCAGAGCCAGAGATCCGTTGACAATATTTGAACTCCGACCAGTGCCGATGCAGTCAGAGTAGCCGAAAGTATCAGACGAACAATTCTCACTCATCATCGCCCTCACCCATTAGTTGCTGTATCGCTGGACTTACTCAAGACAGCAATAGTGTAACTAGCAGTATTGACAATCCGTGTGAGATCGGTATCTACAAGCGATGTAAGATTCGACCAGTAGTCACTCGTAGTTTTCAAACAATGACGGACGTATTAGCAGGAAGTAGCTCTAGACTCTTAGAGCATGAGCCCCATCAATATCCGGTGTGCCGACTGCAACTGCAGTCCCGACGAGTGTCGGATGTCGAGCACACCTGCCAATTGCGGTAGCTGTCAGCTCGAAACCTGTTGCTGTTGGTCTACAGTTCACCCATCAGACAATTAACCTCAGAAAGCGCTGGTCGCTGTGCTCTCTCCCTTCGACGTAAGTTGTCCTTTACAATCTCGCCTGGCAGGTCCACCCAAGTGTGCCGAAAAAAGTCCTTGGGGAACCGCCCTGGGTCGAACTTATTCGTGAACCCGAGTTTGCTTTCCGAGTAATCGTCAAACTGCACTAGGTAATCCATGTCTGTTCAAACGTCCCTTTCGGGATCCCACAAAAAGGGGGGAAGGGTCGACGGAGCTATACTAGATGATTACGCTTTGAAGAACGGCGAATAAGCGAGAAGTGTCTCGCTCTTGAAGATGCCTTGGAGACTTGTAACTCTCTCAACGGAATTCTTCACGATGTCTTCAGAGGTCTTTGCTTGCCAGAGTGCTACTATGTCGAACTGTCCGGGTACTGTGGAGGCTTCGATGAAGCCTGGGATGTTGCTGAGCTGCTTTATGACGCTCTCGCTAGTGTTGTGCTCACAGGTCAATACAGAAACGCCGAGGGCCATCTGGCTCTCGAGCTTCTTGGTCGGCTGAATACCGTCGAAGCCGGTGTGAGTGTCGGTTGTCCGTACGTCACTGATCTCGCGGATTTCTTTGACTGTCTGGTAGATGTTGTGTGGAGTGTTTGGTTTCAGGCGTAGAACTAGGTCGTATCTGCCTGTGACCGGTGCGATGATGTCGATCTGGCTGTTGCGCTTTAGCTCCTCGACCACTTTCGTAGCGCGGCCCGAATTGACGGTCGCGAATACGTAGGTCGGGAAATTCATATTGGTTTGCATTGTTGTTTTTTCTACTGCATTTTATTGCAGTATAGTAACACTTGTTACTTGCATATAAGACTTTTATTGCTGAACCACGATACATTACATAACGATTAGGAGGAAGACGAGGGGCTTGACAATTCACCGAAACAGCATCAGCGTCCCAGAAGCCGTACGAGAGATCCTCACCAGAAACTACCCCATCTACCAATGCCTGAAGATGAAACTCATGAACTTCCACTCCCTCGCAGAATTCATCCAACCCCATGTCCAACAACTGAGCGGAAAAGAAGCAAGCATTAACACTCTCGTCGTAGCGATCAAGAGATTCTCAGACACTCTGTCCAATAGCAAGCTTCCCGACCCATCGAAAGTTCTCAAGGATGCAAGAATATCCCTTTCAAGCGGAATAGTAGACGTAACGATAAGAGCCCCGAGAACACAGTTCTCAGCCATAGTCAAGGAATTATTTGACGCCGCAAGCGATCTCTCAGAGTTCCCTCACATATTTCCCCTCTCAAACTCGATTAAGCTCATTCTCGCGGCCGAAGATTACGCTCTCGTCCGCGGAAAAATGGGACATCTTAGGGAGGCGGCCACGCAAGCGAATGTGTCCAAGCTGATACTCAACCTATCGCCACATGCCGAGATGACGCCCGGAATCGCGTCCTACATCACAGAATTACTCTTCAGAAACGGCGTCAACATCCTCGACGCATTTCTAGGGTATGGCGACATCATAATGGTCGTTGACGACAAAGACGGACCTCTCGCTTACGACGTTTTACAGAGAGAAATCCAGGGCTCGAACCCAGCCTGAGAGTTGAGGATCTGGAAGTCGTCTCCTGTTTTGTGACGATGTCTGAACCCAAAACCACTTTGGATAACGCCTCGATGTCTCCGACAACCTCGGACGACAGTTGAGAACCCGTTATGCTACCGCTATAACAAGAACGCTAAGGCTCAAGACCAGAACTGTCATCACAGTCGCGAATATGCCGTCTGTCAGAGCCTCCAGTCTTCCCTTGCCGAGACTTGGAATGCTGGACTGATCTAAGCTCATTGGACCCAGCTAGAGCGCAGTCTATCTTAAGCGGTTTCTCAGAGGTGTTGCTTCGTTTTGGGGGAGGGATGAATGGTGGGCCGGGGGAGATTCGAACTCCCGACCATGCGGCCGCGAAAGGGTTTCCGCGTGTAAGGCGGACGTTCTCTCCGGGGCATTCCTAACCGGGCTGAACTACCGGCCCACGTGAAGGAATCGTCGCGTGTCTCTGGGTAGATTACGATTTAGGTCGAGATTACCCAATCTAGCCTGCATTGGGAGCTTGAGCTTTTATAGAGCGAATCGCTAGTTTTCATTCTGGGCATTTTGCATGGCGGGGAAGGAGCCGCTCGTATACATCGACGGTGAATACCATCCCAAAGGAAGCGCCAAGATCTCAGTCTACGACCACGGCCTACTCTATGGAGATGGAGTTTTCGAGGGAATACGCGCCTACAACGGCATAGTCTTCCACCTACGCGATCACATCGAACGACTATTCGAGGGTCTTAGAGTCACAAGAATCAACGTCACGTTATCAAAAGAGGAGATGGCGAATGTCGTCGTCGAAGCTCTTCGAAAGAACAACATGATGGACGCGTATATTCGACTCGTCGTGACCCGAGGACGAGGAAACCTTGGCCTAGACCCGAGAAGCTCTCCCAAATCATCCACCATCGTAATGTGCGAGCCAGTCGCACCTGCACACGGTAAGGAGGCCCGGGAGAAGGGAATAACCGCGATAATCTCAAGCTATCGACGCGATCCGGTCGACGGCACGACCCACGAGCTCAAATCCCTCAACTACATCCAGAGCGTCCTCGGAAAATTCCAGGCCATAGACGCAGGCGCTGACGAAGTAGTAATGCTCGACCATCGAGGAATGGTCTCAGAGTTCCACGGGTCCAACCTATTCCTCGTAAAACACGGAATCGTTAACACCCCAACCTCTGCTGCAGGCATTCTTCACGGCATCACCCGAGCCCGAGTCCTTAAGCTCTCCGAAGAACTAGGCTATGAGTTCCATGAGAGAGACATTACACCCTATGAGCTACTCAACGCGGATGAGGTGTTCCTAACCGGAACAATGGCCGAAATAGTCCCGGTAGTTCGGATACAAGGAGTACCGATTGCCGACGGAAAACCTGGACCTGTGACGAAGGAGATCATCAGAGTATTCCAGAGAATAACACAGGATCCGAAAGAAGGAACCGTGATCCGCGAAGCGGTTCCCGTTCAGGCCCGAGTCAGACCTGACTAGGCCTCGCCGATTCAACGACGGTCGGAAAGTTCGCTCTTCTGACCCAAGCGCTCTGAGCTAGCTGGCTAAATCGCCTAGTTAGGACTGTTTCTTGAGAACGTTTAGATGAAATAGACTGTAGATAACGCATCCTCCAGCTATATCCATCAGAGTAGCCCCTGCGACAAGTATGATGTCGCTGGACATGCCCGTCTGAAAGTAGCCGATCCATTGCTGTATCGAACTCCAGATCGAGCCCACGACAACAGCTACTCCAATCGCTAGGAGCGGCTTCCGGTCAGAATTAATCTTGATTCGAAGATTGAGAATCAGAGACGAGACGGCAAGTGCGAGGACGAGGTGAAGCAGAAGGGTGAAAGGCGTAATGTCAAACAACGTCAGCTGGCCGAAGAAGAACCCGATTCCAGCCACGACTATAACCCCCGCTGAGCAGCCTAAAGTGAGACTTAGCCATCGAGGAGAAGTGTCGAGCAGACGCACTGACATCCCTGCCAGGGTCTAGTCCTCCTTGTTCTCGACCTTCAAATGCGCTGAGTGATGTAGATGGAGAGGAAAGCCGATTCTGGTTCTCATAAGAAATCCGTGCACTCTAGGCCAGTGCTGTAGTGAGACTACACCACCGATTATGCCGCCGGACAGGGCAAGGACCGCTGAGATCGCGGTTACAATTGTGAACGCTGTCTGGAAAGCGTAGGGTACTAGTGCGTTGGGATATACGATGAGGTTTGTAAGGACCCAGAGCGCGATACTTGCTAGTTCTCCGAGAGTGCCGGCGAGAAAACCGGCCACTCCTCCCCTGAAGGGTCCTGTCTTCACAATGACTCCCGCAACCAGTCCTGCTATGAACGGTCCGACCTCTGGTATTGCGGCGCCCAGAATGAGGTTGATGAGGAATCCCGTGCCGATGGCGAGAAGAAGATCTGCAGTCTTGTCCTGAGATGAGCTGGGAAACTTGTTCGCCATGGAAGCTTTAGGCCTGTAGATTCAGACACCGTCGTTGCGATGATATTCTGTGCGTAACTCCAACGCAATCCATATGGTTACATTGCACGGCCGATAGCACAAGTGAGAGCGAATGAAAGGAGCTGTCTTCGACTGGGATGGAACACTCGCGAGTATCGACGAGCGGGAGTTCTACTGCATCAACCATGCGCTGAAAGAAAATGGCTCAAACCCGATCGACCTTGAATTCTACGTGAAGAACTACTATCTCCGCGCATACGAAGAAGGTACCGGTCCTCGAATGGTGTTGGAGACAGCACTAGCAGGAAAGGGCCGAACGATTACCGACACGGTTTACGAATCCTACAGGAAAATCTTCCAATCAACAGCAGAAAAGGCAACACTCCAGAACGGAGCTATCGAGATCCTGAAGGCCCTTAAACGTGTCGGATTCAAGATCGGCATCGCCACAATGAGATACACCAAATGGGTCGTCGAGTCTGAGCTGAAACACCTAGCAGTGGATCCCCTGGTCGACCGTCTGTTGACTAGGCAGGACCTTGGGGTAGGAGGCACGTTAGGGTCCTTGGAAGAGACGGTCAGTCAACGAGCTCGACTGGTGACAAAGGCATTGGGAGAGATTCAACTTACGCCCCATGATGTATTTCTTGTCGGCGACTCATGGTGGGATGTTCGAGCAGGGAAAAAGCTAGGAATCAGAACGGTTCTCGTTCGTACAGGTTTCGCTTCATACAACGATTTCTCAAAGGAAAATCCAGACCTAACCGTCTCTTCCATGAATGAGCTTAGAGAAATCTTGGAAAAGAAGCAGTGGGCAATATGAAACGAATTCTTGAAGAAGTTGGAAGAACTGCTCTAGGTCAGAGGAGAAATGGGATGCTACTTGTAGAGATCTGTCGTTGCTACAGGTTCAATGTCGTTCTTTTCTAGTTCTCTCAGTAGCCGGTTTATGCCTAGCCAGTCGCTTGCGATATGTCCCAGAACAATTAGATTCGCAAAATTCTCTGAGGCCAGCTTCGTTAGATCAGGCTCCGAGATGTGAATGTAGGATACAGTCCCTACTCCATGCTGGAAGTATGCTTTGGCAACGTCATAGCCGCCGTTCGTGTAACAGGCATGAGAAATCACAGTCTTCCCAGCCTTCCTATTTGGAGAACCGAGTCGCACTTCGATCCTGGTCTTGGCACCACGAAACTCAGGAAACGCGCCAATCCTAGACACTAGCTGACGAACTGTAGCATCTCCATCCAAGCTCTTGATGGCTTGAACGATCATTCTTCGACCAATCTCGTCGCAGGGACTGTGAATAGTCAGTAGCGGGAGACCTAGCTTCTTCGCGGCGCTCGGGACTTGATCATAGTTCTCGGGATGATGTTGGATGTCGAGGACTCTGTACTTGTTCTTCACCGCCTCTCTCGCGACATCCACCGGCACCCCGGCCGCCCTCATCTGCTCAGTGTGCCGGAGGAAGACCTTGTAGCCTTCGAGCTGCGCACTTCCCCCAGCTGGATGATGAGCGATTACGCCATCACAGTTGAGCTCCTTGGCAAGTAATAGTTCGCCAACTCCAACATCTATAGCGACCAAGACTCTTCGAAGCTTCCGTCCCTTGACGTGAATCTCACTGTCAGCGGGAATATTGTTGAAGTGAGCGAGTCTGAGAGCCGTCTTCATTATCTGCTGAGTATCGAGCAAATTGTGTCCCGGCCACTTGACGGGGTCTAGGACTTAGGCACGTCCGCCCTTAGTCATCTTCTTGAGGTCGAGAACCTCGTCCAGCTTGTCCTTGGGCAGGATTCCCTCTTCCAAGACAACTTCTCGGAGAGACTTGTTCTCGGCCATGGCCTTCTTCGCAATCTTCGCTGCGTTGTCGTAGCCAATCTTCGGCGTGAGCCTGGTCACCATCATCAGAGTCCGCTCCGCATATTCCATGCAGCGCTTCTTGTCCGCCATGATTCCGGAGACACACTTCTCTCCGAGGATCCGGGATCCGTTCGCCAGTATCTCGATCGACTGAAGGAGATCGTAAGCGATAACCGGCATCATCACGTTCAGCTCGAGCTGGCCCAGCATCCCGCATATGCCAATGGCCGCATCGTTTCCGTAGACTTGGGCGGCCACCAGGTTGAGAGCTTCAGGAATCACAGGGTTGACCTTGCCGGGCATTATGCTCGACCCTGGTTCCATCGCAGGGAGATCAATCTCGCCCAGTGCAGTTCTGGGGCCTGAGTTTAGGAGGCGGAGGTCGTTGGATATTTTCATCAGGCTAGTAGCGATAGTCTTCAAGTCGCCGCTAGCCTCTACACAAGCGTCCTTGCTCTGCATCGCCTCGAACGTATTCTCGGCCTTCCGAAACGACAAACCCGTCAGACGGTTAATCTCCGCTATGGCCGCCTCAGCATATTTCGGATGAGCATTCAGACCCGTTCCAACTGCAGTCCCGCCCAATGGCAACTCCATCAGAATGTCCCTGGCTTGTTCTGCTCGCTTGATACCGTGCCGGATCATGCTCGCGTAGCCACTGACCTCCTGGCCCAGAGTAATTGGGACAGCGTCCTGCAGATGGGTCCGACCCGCCTTGACAACATCCTCAAACTCCCTCGTCTTCTTCTCCAGAGCCTCAGCCAAAACACGTAAGCTTGGCAGGAGCTTGCGAACGATCTCTTCAGCCGATGAGACGTGAATCGCTGACGGGAAGACGTCGTTTGTAGACTGGCACATGTTCACATGATCGTTCGGATGAATCATCGACTTGTCGCCTCTCTTGCCCCCGAGAAGCTCGACGGCGCGGTTCGCGATGACCTCGTTCATGTTCATGTTAGAAGAGGTGCCGCTACCCGTCTGGAAGACATCAACAACAAACTGGTCGTAGAGAGCTCCCTCCATAATCTCCTTGGCTGCGGAGACAATGGCCTCGCCCTTCTTCGGATCCAATAGTCCCAGCTGCATGTTTGCTCGCGCAGCAGAGAGTTTGATCAGAGCCATAGCCCGGATGAATTCCTTAGGAAGACGCAGACCTGATATGGGGAAGTTCTGAACGGCCCGTTGGGTCTCAGCCCCATAATACGCAGAACTTGGGACTTTGACCTCGCCCATCGAGTCCTTATCCAATCGATATTCTTCAACTGTGACCATTATCTCGACGCCGAAGAGAGTCGGGAGAATTGGGACTAAAAAACACTCCCTATCAACTCTGAAAATAGTACAATTCACTGAGAGATCTCAGTTTCGCCGATCTCTACGCTCTAACAGTCAGGACGAGGAGGACCTCTTCGACCTTGATTTCGACTCGAAAGATGCGCCGGAATAGTCAGAGGCTCAGAGACCAGATCCGACAGGTCCTATCGGTCCTCGATGAGGTAGAACAGTATCGATTGAAAAACCTGTCGAAGGCTCACGCGTGAGCTGAGAGCCTCACCTCAACCCGTCTATCGACCTGGTAAAGGAACAGTTTACATCATCACACTTTCGGAGGGCGGCCTTGAGTCTGGGTCGCTAGTACATGAGACTGGTAAGGTTTCAACAGAAGCCGTCCGAAAACCGGATCGGAGTAATGATTGACTCATCTCGCTTTGCTGAGCTGAGCGCCTCGAAGAGCTTTGAACCAATATTGGATTTTCTCCAAGATCCCAAAAGTGAGGCTAAAGCAAATCAGACGGTTGAAGCGGCGAAGAAGCAGATTGCTGACTCGGAAAAGAGTCCGAAGGGAGTCTTCAACCTTGACAAGGTTACAGTGCTTCCTCCGATCGCTCGTCCAACGAAGATCATCTGCATGGGCGGAAACTTCTCCGACCATCTCCAAGAAGGATCGACAAGCCTTCCCCCTTTTCCAATATCATTCCTCAAATCTCCAACATCGCTCGTGGGACATAGGGCGCCGGTATTCTATCCTCGACGAGTCAAGCTCCTGGACTACGAGGTAGAGCTCGCTGCCGTTATCGGCAAGAAGTGCAAAGACGTGTCACGAAAGAACGCGCTCGATCACGTCGCTGGTTTCTCGGTCTTCAACGACATCAGCGCCCGAGATATTCAGTTCGCGGAGATGAAGAGAGGCTTCTGCAATCTCGGTAAGAACTTCGCATCCTTCGCCCCCATGGGACCCTTCCTAGTCACACCTGACCAAGCTGGGAATCCTGACAATCTAGGAATGGAACTTCGTGTCAATGGTCAGACTAGACAGTTTTCCAGTACGAAGAACATGGTCTTCAAAATCCGCCCGCTCGTCGAGTTCTTCTCATCCATGACTCTAGAACCAGGTGACATTATCACATCCGGCACACCCTCTGGCGTTGCCATCTACAGGAAACCTGACAAGACGCCTTTTCTGCTACAGCCAGGAGACGTGATCGAGTCCAAGATTGAGAATCTGGGACGGTTGCAGAACACAATTGTCGCAGAGACCCGTCCGGTCAAGGCAGCTTTCTAGAAGGCTCGCAAGACGATAGGCTAACGCTGGAAAGCTTGGTCGTGTATCCTCTTAGGGTATGCTGCGACAGTTACTTTCTGAAGACTCGTCTCGCCGTTCTTCTGAGCCTTGAACGAATCCCATCCCAGCTTCACAATATGGCTCAAAACAGCCGAGAAAGTCGGCTTCGGGGGCTCCAACCTGTCATACAGTCTCCTCATCTCATCCAATAGTTCTCTAGGAATTCTGACAGAGTAGGGGATTGTAACGGTCAAGCCATCCATCACACTACACTACGATACGCACTTCTCACTACACTTCTGGCGAGGAAAGTTGATTGTGGTGTAACCTCGGCCCTTATGCTGGGGTAACAAGGATACAGCGCCCAGAGGTGGATCGTGTATGAGAAGTAATCAGCTGAAGAGATTCATCAACAGTACCGTAGTGGGCCAGTTGAACGATGGGCACTTCTTTGAAGGCTATGTTCTAGACAAAGCGGGGAGCGCATCAATCTTCGAGGGGGACGATCAAACCCCTCGCCAAATCAGCGCAGCCCAAGTCAAATGGCTCGCAAAGGCAGTAAGATACTGCTGACAATGAAGGCAAAGACCTTCGCAAGCCTCCCGATTTCTGAACCAGTCTCAGTTTGTGGCGGGCCCGGCGGGAATTGAACCCGCGACAGCCGGGTATCTTCCGCGAGGTAAAAGCTTCACCAGAGACGCCTCTTCCGGTGCTCTACCTCTTCAGGATCCCTTTTTAGGAATCTGGCTGAGCTACGGGCCCGCGCGACAGCCGAGTTTGATCTGATCTATATTAGTTGATTTTTCCAAATCAAGATCATAGAGTCTCAAGAAGGATCAAGATTCCTCATGATTGAGGGCCTCGAATCATGATTGGCTAACTTGACTTAGCCTGACCGCACCTACGACTTCCAGAAGACGTCTTCCCTGCGCAACACTTGCAGGCACCTGCTTCCTCGCAATCAGCCCCGCGATGATGAGCTTCTCGACAACCCTAGAAGTAGGTCCAAGCACATCCTGTAACGCCTTCACAAACTCAGCAACCAGTTTCGGAATCTGATCGGGCGAGATGGAATTCCGTCTCTGAAGGAGGAGAAATATTGACTCCTTGACGGTTGGTCCCAGTGCATCAAGAGCTGCGATCGTAGAGTCTACGAGAGCCTGGTCGAAACCTTTCTTCGCTTCATCGCCCAATTCTATTCTCCCTCTCCTTGCCTCGGCGCGGGCTTCGCTCATCCACGCGAAGCATACCTTGGCTCGCCATACCTTTTTTTCAACAATTTCTCTGAAGAAAATTCAGGAAAAGAGCGAAGGGACAACCGAGATAAGAGTCACGTTACTCTCAGCAACTCGACGGAGTCATCTCTGATTCAGCCGTCATGGGATACCGGCCGTCCTTCTAGCACGCTTTTGATGCAGTCAATATTAACCATCCAAGAAGCATCGGGGAGACTATGGTCGACCTTGCCGCGATAGCAACGGATCTGAGCGCAGTGAGCTCGATAGCCATCATTCTAGGCGCAGTATTCGTCATCTTCCAGCTCAGGCAGAACGCGAGGCTGATCAGAACGGCCAATTTTGAAACTAAAGCTAACATCTCATTCTCAGTTCTCGAAAAAATCACAGAGGAATCCTTCGCCCGCAGGAGGAAGAGCATGCACGACGCGATCAAAAAGTACAGCCAGATCAACTGGGAAGGATTTGACGATACCCTCGAAGACTACGAGGCGCGAAACTTCGGCTACATCTACGAACTCATCGGAGAACTCGTCAAAGAAGGAATAATTGATCTGACTATCGCTGTCCACTCCCTACGCTACCTGCTCGTTTTTGACTGGCAGAGATTCGAGCCCCTGACCAAGCATCTCATGGAACGATACAAGGTCCCGGTCAACCCGTACGAAAACTTCGAATGGCTCGCACGAGAAACGAGAAAGTACCTGCAGACCCAGGGCAAAATGGACACGGACCACCCTGAAATTCGCCCCCTAGAAGACACGCACTAGCTTAAACATCAGAAGAGAGACGCTCCCGCAGTTCGGTGCTAAGCAATGATCGTCAAGCATCTCTCCGAAGTAGTACCTGAGAGAGAAGGCGATTTCACACGATGGTATCTCTCCCGAGCCGACCGAGACCACTCGCTAGCTGTACGATACGTTGAGCTCACAGGAATCGTCCCGCCGCACACCCATGATGTTGAAGAGACAATCTCCTACATCGAAGGAAGAGGCCTAGCCCGCGTCGGCGAGAAAGAGGTCCGGGTCAAACCTGGAACAATGGTAGTAGTTCCACCCGGCACAGTCCATAGCTCGATCAAGGAAAGCCTCGAACCCCTAAGATACCTGGCCATATTCGTCGGTAACCCAGATCTCTAGCGCGGACACGAATCAGAACTACGGGACGGGAAGACCTCGCAAGACCCCGGTGAATCCTACAAGCTCGATCAGACAAAGATCGAACTGGCAAGAGGCGGCGAGACCAGTATCGTCTACGGCGTCCCTTCCAAGATCCATGATCCCTCCACATGTCTCATCATAGCCCACGGTGCCGGTGGACCAATGCACACGCCCTTCATACGATACTTCCATACAGAACTCGCAAAGCAAGGCTTCCTAACTGTCAAGTTCAACTTTCCATACATGGAAGCACGTAGACGAGTGCCGGACAGGAGAGAAGTCCTCGAAGAAAGCTACAGGACAATCGTCGACCAAGCAAAGAACGGTAAGCACAGCCCGGCTCGGATGTTCATAGGCGGAAAATCCATGGGAGGACGAATCGCATCCCAGGTGGTCGCCAACGGAGTGGACGTGAATGGATTATTCTTCCTCGGATATCCTCTCCATCCGATAGGTAAGACTGACCAGCTGAGAGACGAGCACCTCTACCGGATCAAGAAACCGATGCTGTTCGTGTCCGGGACCAGAGACAGTTTCGCCAGACGAGATCTTCTGGAGAAAGTCGTCACAAAAATAGGGTCAAACGCACAGATCCACTGGATAGAAAATGGAGATCATAGTTTCAAGACTCCAGATGCGAAGCCTGGCAACGCGGACGCGTTGCACGAGGCTCTAGTCTCTCTAGTCGACTGGTTCCAAACGATAGCCTAAGATTCTGAAAGTCTACGAGAGCTTCCTGTTCAATACTGTACATTTATTAGAGACGGACGGGGTCCGGGGCTTAGAAGAACAATGTGCGACAGTTGTGGCTGTTCTTCAGAGCAGGAAGAGACGACTACTCAACCAGAGGAAGCCTAGCCCTATACCTGCTTGGGCATTGACACTTCCCAAATATCCTCCGAAGGAGCAACATGCTCCTTCACTCTTTTCCAATCAAAGAAGCGATTAGA
>Ga0209588_1000206_pt1 | contig 15898 bp, 15 predicted proteins | sample Rivendell_Oct201_10_FD_188351 | JGI IMG/M metagenome (GOLD analysis project Ga0209588, IMG submission 188351) | Vadose zone soil microbial communities from the Eel River Critical Zone Observatory, Northern California, USA -... | ecosystem: Host-associated > Plants > Roots > Rhizosphere > Soil ...
GCTGGGTTGCGGGTGTGGGTGGTGTCATCGCTGGGACATATCTAATGAAGGAGATTGTAAGGCTCCAGTCAGAGCCGCAACCTTTTTCGTCCACGGGGCGTCCAAGGAGGTATCCTAGCCCCCGTGCCCACCATGCCGAGACTCACCGTCCTTCTCGCCGTGCTCTGTGCCCCTTCCTTAATAGCCCAGAACATCCATCCCACGACCCCGCCTGAAGTGCGGGCAGTGCCGCTCCAGGGAGCGTTCAAGCTCGACGGCCGCCTTGATGATCCCATCTGGCAGGTCGCTCCCGCCGCCACGGGATTGCGGCAGAGCCAGCCCCATTCGGGCGAACCGGCGACGCAGCGCACCGAGGTGCGCTTCGCCTACGACGACGCGGCGATCTACGTGGGCGCGCGCATGTTCGACGACTCAGGCGCGGCGGGTGTGCGCACACGGCTCGCGCGCCGCGATGCCGACGTCAGCTCCGACTACGTCCAGGTCATTTTCGACACATATCACGATCACATCGGACGGCTGTTCTTCTGGGTGAATCCGTCCGGAGTCAAGCAGGACGCCAACGGGCTGGGCGGTGGTAGTGACCCGTCGTGGGATCCGGTGTGGGAAGTGCAGACCAATATCGACTCGCTCGGATGGACCGCCGAGATGCGCATTCCGTTTTCGCAGCTGCGGTATCCCGAGACGTCCGAAGAGCAGACCTGGGGTCTGCAGATCTGGCGTCAGGAGAACCGGCTGAACGAGCTGTCGCAGTGGGCGTGGTGGGGTCTCCAGGAGACGGGTGGGCCGCCGCGCTTCGGGCACCTGCATGGCCTCGTGATCCGGCACGCGCCGGGCCGCGCTGAGCTCATGCCGTACGTGGTCGGCCGCTCGTCGAACGTTCCGGGCGACCGGACCGATCCCTTCTTCAATCCGCACGCGCTCGATGGCCGCGTCGGCGGCGACGCCACACTGCGTGTCACGTCCAACTTGACGCTCAACGCCACCGTGAATCCCGACTTCGGCCAGGTCGAGGTGGACCCCGCGGTCGTGAATCTCACGGCGTTCGAAACGTTCTTCGATGAAAAGCGGCCCTTCTTCGTGGAAGGCGCCGGCTACTTCGGCCTTGGCGGGTTCAATTGCTTCTTCTGCTCCAACGTGTCGTCTCTGTCCATGCTCGCCACGCGGCGCATCGGGCGGCCGCCGCAGATCTCGCCTTATCGCGCCGGATTGTCGGCGCCGGTCGCTTATGCGGACATGCCGGAGAACTCCACGATCCTCGGGGCGGGGAAGCTGACGGGCCGCACACGCTCGGGGTGGTCCATCGGCGCGCTCGATGCGGTCACTCGCCAGGAACGCGCCCCGGTCGAGTTCAGCGACTCCACACGCGGGGCGTTTACCGTCGAGCCGCTCTCGAACTACTTCGCGACACGGGTGGCCAAGGACCTGAGGGGCGGCGCCACACAGATCAAGGCGATGGCGACGTCCGTCTACCGGGATCTCGGCGATCCCTACGTGGCGAGCCGGCTGTCCCATCACGCCGAGGCGTTCGGCGTTTCCGCCGACTGGTGGTGGAGCAAGCGCACCTATCGCCTCATGACGCAATTGGTGGGAACGGACGTGGCGGGCGACACGGCGGCGATGCGGCGGATCCGCTTCGGCTCGGCGCATTTCTTCCAGCGGCGCGACCGGTCCGACACGACCGACGCCCTGCGCCCCCGCACGTCGATGCAGGGTCTGGGCGGCTACGCGAGGTTGTCGCGCGAGTCGGGACACCTGTTGTGGGAGATCTCGACGAGCTTCCGCACGCCGGCGTACAACAACAATGACGTCGCGTTCTTCTCTCGCGCCGATTATTGGTGGATGGGCGCGAATATCTTCCCGCTCTGGACCAAGCCGACAAAATGGTATCGGCAGCTCTTTGTGATCGCCGGCGGGCAGCAGCAATTCAACTTCGACGGCGACCTCAACGATCGTCAGTTCCAGATCTTCGGGCAGCTTCAGACTTTGAGCTACTGGTGGTTGACGGGATTCTGGATTCACCGCTCGAGCCTGTTTGACGACCGGCTCACGCGCGGCGGACCTGTCGTGCGACGGCCGGGGACCAACTACTTCAACGTCGGTGTGCACACCGATTCCCGGAAGACCGTGTCGGCCAGTTTCAATGCGGACCGGAGCTGCAACAGCGATGGCGACTGCAATCACTCGTTCAGCGCCTCACTGCAGCTGCAGCCCCGCTCGAATGTCGCCGTTTCCCTGGGTCCGTCGATCAGCCACTCGGAGACTGGATTCCAGTTCGTGGGCCGGTACGCCGACTCCGGCTACGCGCTCTTCTTTGGCAACCGGTACGTGTTCGCGCATCTGACGCAGAACTCGGTGTCGATGGACACGCGGTTCAACGTGACGTTTTCGCCCACGCTGACGCTCGAGCTGTTCATGCAGCCCTTGATTGCGTCGGGCCAGTTCGCCCGCTACAACGAGTTTGCCGCGCCGCGTTCGGCGCGCCGGCTCGAGTATGGGCGGGACTTCGGCACGGTGACGGTGACGCCTGCCGCGAATCCGGCACGCGATCCCGCGACCATTACGATCGATGCCGATACCCTCGGCGGCGGAGCGCCCAGCTTCTCGTTCCCCGATCCGACATTCACGTTCCGGTCGCTGCGCGGTAACGCCGTGTTGCGCTGGGAATATCGGCCCGGGTCGACGTTGTTCGTGGTGTGGACTCGCAGCAGTCGGATCCCGCTCCTGCCGCGGGGCAGCATGCAGTTCAGCGACGATGCGAGCGCCCTCTTTCAAGGCCCGTCCGAGAACGTCTTCCTCGTCAAGATGACGTACTGGCTGGGCTTCTAGGGAACTCCTGGGGAAGCGGCCTGGTTACACTCCCCGTAACCACCGTTTCCTCAGGAGCCGTTCAATGTCCATTCGTGCCGTCAAATCGATCTCGCAGTCGCAGCTCACCCTCGAAGGCGCGGGCGTCAAGCTCCGCCGGGCCTTTGGATTCGGGCGCACCAGCGACTTCGACCCCTTCCTTCTTCTAGACGACTTTCGGAACGAGCACCCCGAGGACTACCTCCCCGGCTTTCCGTGGCACCCGCATCGCGGCATCGAGACGATCACGTACGTACTGAGCGGCAGCGTCCACCACGGTGACAGCCTCGGCAATAAGGGCACCATGGGTGCCGGGGACGTGCAGTGGATGACCGCCGGCAGCGGCATTCTCCATCAGGAGATGCCCAAGGGCGACGAGCGTGGCCGGATGCACGGCTTTCAGCTGTGGGCGAATCTGCCGCGCAGTCTCAAGATGACGGATCCCCGATATCAGGACATTCACGCCGCGGAGATCCCCGAAGTCGTGGACGACGACGGGACGCGCGTGCGCGTCGTGGCGGGCGATTTCTGGGGCAAGCGCGGCCCGGTCGAAGGCGTGGCCGCCGATCCTCGCTACCTCGACGTCTGGATCCCGCCCCGCGCGCGCAAGACGATTCCGGTGGAATCGTCACGGCACGCGTTCGCCTACGTGTTCGAAGGCAACGGGACGTTCCGCGACGCGTCGGCGCCGCAGGGCGTCCGCACCGACCGCGTGTCGGCCGGCGGGCGCGATGCAGGCAGTGAGAGCCCCCTGGAAACTGGCAATCGCTCACTCGTGCTGTTCGATTCGGGCGACGAAATCACGGTGCAGGCGGGTGATCAGGGAATGCGGTTCTTGCTGGTCTCAGGACAGCCGCTGCAGGAGCCGGTCGCGTGGCAGGGACCGATCGTGATGAATACGCAGGAGGAATTGCAGCGCGCCTACGACGAGCTGCGACGCGGTACGTTCATCAAGCGCTGAGCAGCCGCTAGCGAGGCTCGTTTTGGGGCGGTTATCCTTCACGCCGCCCTATGTGGACCTTCCTCCGCCGCCGGACCCTCACGCAGTGGATTGTCGTCGCGATGTTCGTCGGCGTTGCGATTGGGATTGTCTCTCCCGCGTTTGCCGTTTCGCTGTTTCCGATCTCAACCGCTTTCATTCGGATCATCAAATCGATCATCGTGCCGCTGATTTTCGGCACGCTGGTCGTCGGAATCGCCGGCCACGGCGATGACATGAGGCGCGTCGGCCGGCTCGCCCTGAAATCGATCGTCTACTTCGAAATCGTCACGACGCTGGCGCTGTTCATCGGGTTGCTGGCGGTCAACGTCATCAAACCGGGTGTCGGCGTGACGCCCACCGAACCGGCCGCCGCCGCGCCGGCAGCGAGCGAGCCGGTCAGCTTCGCGACGGTGCTGGAGCACATCGTGCCGCAGAGTTTTTTCGATGCGGCCGCCCGCAACGAGATGCTGCAGGTCGTTTTCTGGTCCGTGTTGTTCGCGATCGGACTCACGCAAGTACGCGGCCGCCCCAAGGAGACGATGCTCGGGTTTTGTGAGGCGGTTGCCGACGTGATGTTCAAGTTCACCGGGATCGTCATGAAGTTCGCCCCGATCGCGGTCGCCGCGGCCCTGGCGGTGACGGTGGGCCAACCCGGCGGTCTGCAAAAGCTGCGCAGCCTGGCCTTGGTGGTCGTGACGTTGTACGTCGCGCTCGTCGCCTTTGGCCTGTTCGTCCTGTATCCCGTCGCGCGCCTGGCGCGTGTCCCGATCGGCGCATTCATCGCGGCGGTGAAGGAGCCGGCGCTGATCGCCTTCTCGACCGCGTCGTCAGAAGCGGCGCTGCCGAAGGCGATGGAGCAGATGGAAGCGATCGGCGTGCCGCGCCGCATCGTCGCTTTCGTCATGCCGACGGGCTATTCGTTCAACCTCGACGGCAGCACGCTGTATCTGTCGGTCGCGTCGATATTCGTCGCGCAGGCGGGCGGCGTTCCCCTGACGTTAGGGCAGCAGCTGCTCATGATGGTGACGCTGATGCTGACGAGCAAAGGTGTCGCGGGGGTTCCCCGCGCGGCACTCGTGATCCTCATGGGGACGGTCGCCTCGTTTCATCTCCCGGGCGAGATCGCCATCGCGCTGCTCGGCGTCGACGTCGTCATGGACATGGCGCGGACCACGGTGAACCTGATCGGCAACTGTCTGGCGACCGTGGTGATGGCGCGGTGGGAAGGCGAGTTCGACGCGTCGAAGACGCGGCCGGTTGAAGTGATCGCCGCGTAGCAACCAAAATCTCGCCGGCCCGTATATTCTCCGCGTGACTCAACCGTCCGTGGAGATTCCTTCCGAATTGCAAACGGCGCTCGCCGACCGCTATACGCTGCGCCGGGTGCTCGGTCGCGGCGGGATGGCGACGGTGTACCTTGCCGACGACAAGAAGCACTACCGCGCGGTGGCCCTCAAAGTACTCCTCCCCGGTCTTGCGGCGTTCCTCGGCGTCGAGCGCTTCCTGAAAGAGATTCAGATCGCGGCGCGGCTGCAGCACCCGCATATCCTTACGCTGCACGACTCAGGTGAGGCGGGCGGTTTCCTGTATTACGTCATGCCGTACATCGAAGGCGCTTCGCTGCGACAACAACTCGAGGGTCCACCGCGGCGCGTCTTCTCGCAGCAGCAGGCACTGGCGATCGCCGAGCCGGTCGCGGACGCGTTGTCGTACGCCCACCGCATGGGCGTGCTGCACCGCGACATCAAACCGGAGAACATCCTGTTCTCACAGGGACATCCGATCGTCGCGGATTTCGGCATCGCGAAGGCGGTCAGCACCGCTGGCGGCGCGAACCTGACGCGGACCGGCTTCCCGGTGGGGACGCCCGGCTACATGAGTCCGGAGCAAGCCGCAGGTCTGACCGATCTGGACGAGCGCACCGACGTCTACAGCCTGGCGGTCGTCGTGTACGAAATGTTCGTCGGCGAAGTGCCGCGGCGCTGGCCTACCGAAGACGCCGTGCGGGCGGGACGGTTCCTCGAAGCGTCTCCGGCCCACCGCACGCGACTCACCAGCGTGGGGCCGAGAATCGAAGGAGCACTGGTGCGCGGGCTCGCGATCCGACACGACCAGCGCACCGCGACCACCGCAACATTGATCGAGGAGCTGACGCGCGGGATGTCCGGGCCACGCCGACGCTACGACAAGGAGGAAGTGCAGGAGATCGTCAAACGGGCGACCGAGATGGAAGCGAACAAGACTGCGTCCGGCGCCATGACGATCGGCGGTGTGCAGGCCCTGGCCGGTGAAGTCGGCGTCGCCTCGGAAATTGTGCGAGCTGCGGCCGAATCACTGCAGGCGCCCGCGCCGTACGTCCCGCCCGGAGCGCTGCCGCCCAACCGCACCAATCACTGGGTCGCCGGCCCGACGGAGATCCTCTTCGAGCGCGTAATCGACGGCGAGCTCCCTGAGTCCGAGTACGCGACGATGGTGGATGAGATTCGCCGCGTGATGAGAAATCCCGGAATGGTGAGCCAGTTCGGACGATCGTTTTCGTGGATGATCGCCCGCGGCCCGGCCATTCGCCGAGACATGGAAGTCGCCGTCTCGGTGCGCCGCGGGCAGACGCGCATCACGGTGCAGGAGAGTCTCAATCAGCTCGTCGGGGCGGTATTCGGGGGCATTGGAGGCGGCATGGGCGGTGGTGGCATCGGTCCGATCATTGGCGTCGGCGTGGGCGCCTTACATCTCGTTGGACCAGCCATCATCGCCATCATTCCCGCATGGCTCGGCGTCACGTACCTCACCGCCCGAACGGTGTATGGGCGCATCAGCAAGCGGCGCGCCCGCGAACTCGAGAACCTCGCCAACCGCCTCGCCACGCTCGCGGGTGACTTGGTTGAAGCCCCGGACAGACTGAATCCCTAAAACGCGGCGCGCCACTCCAGTCGGGCGCCGGTCGGATCGACGAGGAATCGCGGAGGGCCGATGCCGAAGATGCGCCATCGGCCCTCGATGACTTTCGCCGCCGTGATGCCGACCGTCGCGCCTGCCAGCACATCCGACACCCAGTGCAGATGGTCGTTGAGGCGCGACCAGGCCGTTCCCGTGGCGCCGGCATAGAGCAGCGCGGTGGCCCAGGGTCGGTGGATCTCCTCCGATAGGGACGCCGCCAGCGCGAACGCCATCGTCGTGTGTCCAGAGGGGAAGGCGTCATTCTGTGAAAACGGCCTGAACAGATACTGATCGCTGGTCCCGTTGGGGCGCACTCGGCCCGCGACCAATTTGATCCCTGCGGTGGTCATTCCGGCGACGAGGACGGATCCGAGCACACGCGCGCCGCGCCGCCGCACGTCCGGCCGGCCGCTGACGACGCCCGCGGCCAGGATCCCGCCGGCGACGCCGAAGACGACTACGGGTTCTCCGCCGTGGCGGAACACCCGAGCGATCGCGTCGCTGTGTGTCGAGCGCCGGTCCTGCACCCAAGCGTCCACGCCGCGGTCGAAGGTGCTCACCAGTCCGACCGCACCGACTGCGATGGCTGCTTCCCACCAGCGGATGGTGTGGCTCGACTGGCGCTGTGCCGGCGCGGTCGCGAGCGGCAGCAACTGGCAGAGAACGGCGAGCAGAGAATATCGCACGCTGTGCCTTAAGATAGCGCGGCAAAGAGCCCGATGACAGCGATCACGAGGCCGAGCGCGATCTTCACCGCGGCCGCGGCGGCTCGTCCGACTACGGCTCCCCATCCGGCGCGAGTTGCAATTCCGGCATGACGCGAGTAGCTGAACTCGAACAATGCGGCGCCGATGAACGATCCGATGAAGGCCCCGATCACGCTGCCGATCATCGCAATCGGGACCCCCACCACCGCGCCGACGAGTCCTCCGATGAGCGCGCCCCATCCGGAGCGGCTCGAGCCGCCGTACCGTTTGGCAAATCGAAACCCCAGCCAGTTGTCGATGATTTCGCCGAGAAACGCGATGCCGAGGACGATGACGATCGTCGCGAGGCCGACCGAGCGAAAACCGGTCAGCCAACCGTAGGCGAGGATTCCTCCCACCATCACCCACAAGCCTGGCAGGCCGAGCGGAATCATCGCCAATCCAGCGAGTCCCAAACCAATGAGCAGGACGAGCGCGAAGATCGTCATTGCTGTGTGACGATTGCGCGCAGGCGAGGTGATAAACGCATATATTGCTGGTCAATCTTACCCCTCGATGCGGTGAAGCGCTGATCCTTCTCGCGGTCCTCCTCCAAATCTCCATTCCGCCACCCCACGGCTTTGTCAACGACTTCGCGGGCGTGCTCGATGCTGCGTCTGTCCGCCACATGGAAGCCGTGATCGCCGAGGTGCGAGAGAAAACTCGGGGAGAGATCGCGGTCGTCACGCTGCCCGATATCGGCAATCGATCGGCGAGCGATGTGGCGCTGCAGATCGGGCGGCAATGGGGTGTGGGCGCGAAGGCTGATCCCGGCGACCGCAGCAAAAACCTGGGCGTCGTCGTTCTGCTCGTGCCCCGGAAGAATCACAGGCCGGGCACGGGTGACGTGTTCATCAGTACCGGCCGCGGCGCGGAGGGATTTCTCACCGATGCGCGCGCGGGAAGCATCCGCGACGCCATGCTGCCGGCGCTCGGCGCCGAAGAGTACGGCAAGGGTCTGGCGCTCGGCGTCGACCTCATCGCTCAAGCGTTCGCGACCGAGTTCGCGGTGACGCTGACGAATCCCGAGTACGCGATGCCGCCCGTCGCGCGCGACAATCGCCGGGAAGTCACGATCCCCTTCGGATGGCTCATCGCCATCCTGATCCTGCTCATCATCCTCAGTCGAGGGCGGATCCTCTGGATCCCGTTCTGGATCTTGAGCCAGGGACGCGGTGGATGGGGTGGTGGCGGGAGCTGGAGCGGGGGAGGCGGCGGCGGTGGATTCGGCGGGTTCGGGGGCGGGGGCGGATTCTCTGGCGGAGGCGCGGGAGGAAGATTCTGATATGGCGCGTATGACATTGGAGGCGTTCGCCACCCGGGTCGCTGAGGCACTCGGCCCGCGGCTCGTGACGCTGCTGCTCTACGGCTCGGCAGCGAGGGAGCAGGGATCGGGGAGCAGGGAGTCGCTCACGATGAACACGCTGCTGCTTGTGGATCGCGTCGATGCCGATCTGTTCGCCCGCCTCGGCGCACCGGTGAGCCATTGGGTCAGCGCCAAACACCCGCCGCCGCTCATTTTGACGGACGCGGAGTGGCGCGATTCCGCCGATGCATTCCCGATCGAGTATGAGGACATCCGCGAGGCGCACCGCATCCTAGCCGGTCGAAACCCCTGGGCCGGCATCAGCGTCCGTCGTGAGGACGTGCGCAAGCAGCTCGAGCACGAGCTGATGGGGAAGCTGGTGCACCTACGGCAGGCGTATGTCGCGGACTGGAATCGGCCCAAGCGCCTGGCCGACATCATCCGCGGCACGCGCGCCGGCTTTTTGACGATGCTGCGGGCGGTCCTGCGGCTGTCGGGCCGCACGCCGCCAGCGGACTCCGTGGCTCTGGTGCGCGACGCCGGTGCCCTGATAGGATTCGCCCCGGATGGACTGACCGAGCCGGCCGCGTATCTCGACGCAGTGAGGCGCACGGCGGAGTACGTGAACCGTATGGAAAGGAACCCTTCGTGAACGCCTATCGACGCCGGACTGCTCTCGCCCTGCCGTTCGCGCTCGCCCTCCTCGCCGGCTGCGGCTACAACACCATTCAAACGATGGACGAGCGGGTGAATGCCGCCGAATCCCAGATCAAAGTGCAATTGCAGCGCCGCGCCGACCTGATCCCCAATTTGGTCGAGACGGTGAAAGGATATGCAAAGCAGGAGCAGACCATCTTCATCCAGGTCGCCGAGGCTCGTTCCAGACTGGCGGGCGCGGTGCAGAGCGGCGACCTGCAACAGATGGCGGCGGCCAACGCGGCGCTCACCGCGCCGCTGGGGCGGTTGATCGCGATCGCGGAGAATTATCCACAGCTCAAATCGAATGAAAACTTCCGGGCCCTGCAGGATCAGCTCGAGGGCACCGAAAACCGCATCGCCGTCGCTCGCCAGGACTACAACGAAAGTGTGAACGCGTACAACGCGTACATTCGCCGCTTTCCGCAGGTACTGACGGCCAAGGTGCTCGGCAAAAAATCGCGGGCGTATTTCGAGCTGCAGACACCGGGAGCGGCGGAGACACCCAAGGTCGATTTCTCGCACTGACCGGGTCGAACCTGGCGATCGTTAGCGGACGGTCTTAGGCTGCTTCCGGGTTGGCTCTAGCGGACAAACTTCCGGCGGTCGCCCTTGGGCGGGGTCTTCTTGTGCGCGTGCGCGGCGATCTGGAGCCGGCTGTGCAACGCCAGCTTCTCCAGAATGTTATGCACGTGGCTCTTCACGGTGTAGGTCGCGATGTTCAGCCGCTGGGCGATTTCCTTGTTGCTGAGCCCCTCGGCGATGAGATCGGTGATCTGCTGCTCCCGCTTGGTCATCCGCACCGATGCCATCATCGGCGTATTGCGCAGCACCGATGCCTGTTTGGCGATGTGGGAGAGCAGGGTCCCCGTGAGCGCCGGGGGGACGACGTCGCCGCCGTTCGCGACCTGCCGGATGGTATTGACGAGCTCCTCGAGCGCGGCGTCCTTCGCGATAAAGCCGTTGGCGCCCCGCTTGATGAAGTCGATGACGTCTTCCTCTTCCGGCAGCATGTCCATCATGATGATACGAGAATGCGGCGCCGCCTCTTTGATGCTTTCGACCAGGCGCTGACTGCGATTGCGTCCCAGCGCGGCGTCCACGAGCACGACGTTCGGCTTCGATTCCTGCAGTCGCTGCAGCGCGGCCGACCCGCCCTCGGCGGACGCCACGACCTTGAATTCGGTTTGAGAATCGAGCAATGCCGCGAGACCATCACGCAGCAGGCGATTGTCTTCGATGACGAGAATTTGGATTTTTTTGCTCATTGTACTGACGGCCCTCGTTCTAGGGCGAGAGTACGGAGGTTGAGCAAGTAGGTTGGCCGGTTCCCACGGTATTAGTCAAGATAGGCGGGAAGATTCCTGCCTCGTCCTTTAGGACGAGTACGCAAAATTGGCGTCTAACCCTCCTCGGAAGGCTGCGGGCCGAAACGTTTCGCTTGCCTATTCAGGGTCCCGAGTGAATGGTAGGGGGCGCTCCCGCGCCCGAGGGAAGGGTGGCACTGTGTCCCAGATTCACTGCCACTTCTGTGGCGGCGTCATCCAGGATGTCGCGACCATCGAGTACCGGCCGCCACGTGCCAGTGCCCAGTTCGCGGTGCCGCATACCGCGCCCTGTACCTGCTCGCCACCGATTGTCTACGAGCATCCGCCCGTCCTCGGTGGCCCGGAGGAGGATCAGACGCCGGACGGCGAAGCAGCCTGAAAAAGAACACGGCGCCCCCTGAACCAAGGGGCGCCGTGCCGCTTCTGGTGCCGTGGGTGGCTACAGTTTCACGACATTCTGCGCCGCGGGGCCCTTCTGGGCCTGCACGATCTCGAACTCCACGCGCTGGCCTTCGGTCAGCGACTTGAACCCTTCTCCCTGAATCGCCGTGTGATGCACGAAGCAATCCTTGCCGCCGTTTTCAGGCGTGATAAACCCGAAGCCCTTGGCGTCGTTGAACCACTTCACGGTACCGGTAATGCGTTCCATCTGTCCGTTACTCCCTAGCGTGTACGGTTCCGGCGGCGAGCTGCCTTGCTCTTGCGCCGCCGCTGAACGGCGGGACTCTCGTAGAAACGTTTCTTCTTCATGTCCCGAAACAGGCCCGCCTTGGTGATCTGCCGGTGGAACTTCTTCAGCACCACTTCCAACCGGTCGGTCTCGTTCACCGTGACTTCCATTGGCCCATCCAGGGTGAGAAGCTCGAACCAGAAACGAAGCGAGGACCGCAGGCGACAGCCCCAGGTCCTCGATCAGTCCACTGGTGTCAGCACACGGCACCATGCCCTGGCCCCTTCGCTCGGCCGAAGGATCACCAGAGCGCAAAGTGAAGTCAATGGTAGCGCTCGGTTGAACGAACGCACATCAGGATGCAACTTAGTCGCCCTATGCGCCCCGTTCTTCTTCTGGCTGCGCTGCTCGGCGCGGCCTGCCGGCCGCATCATCAGGGCAACTTGGCGCCGGTGCCGCGAGATACGGTGCGCGTGACGCAGCGCCCCCTCGCGGTGGTGCGCGATACAGCGCTGGAGCAGCGCGCGGCGCGCCTCGCGCTCAAAGTGCTCGAGCAGGAAGCGCAGGTGGACGAGCTCCAGCGCAGGCTCGACGATGCACGGCGCGAGGTCGTACGCGCGATGGCGAAACTGCAATCGCTCGCCACACGAGCTGAGGCGGCGTCGGGCATGGCCGAGGCCGAGATCGCCCTGCAGGCCCTGCGTGCAGCAAACGGGAACAGTTCACCGCCGTCGCCGGAGTACGGGCAGGGCAGCCAGCTGCTGCAGCTCGCGACCGCGGAGTTCGACCAGCAGAACTACGCCGGCGCCCTCTATCTCGCGACGGAGGCGAAGAACGCGGCGGCCGCGGGACAGGGGCGCGCTGCCAGCGACGACCGCGCGGCGACGCGCAAGGGCGAAGTGCCGTTCGCGTTGCCCTTGCGACTGCAAACGACCGGCCGCGCCAATGTGCGCGAAGGGCCGGGGGCAAATTTCAAGGTGCTGTTCACGCTGGAGACTGCCGTGCCGATCGTCGCCTACTCGTACGTGGATCAGTGGGTGCGAATCAGGGATAACGACAATCGGCCCGGCTGGATCCATCAGACGCTGATCGACCGGCGACCGTAAGCGACTCGACTACGTCGCCCGAACTTTGGGACGCGCCGCCGCGACGACTCGATCGCCGCCGGCGCGTTTTGCCAGGTAGAGTGCGGCGTCCGCTTCCGCAATGAGCTGGTCGGGCGCGTCCCCGTGCATGGGGAAAGCGGACACACCCAGGCTCAACGTAATATGGCCTGCGGGTAAGCGTTCGGTGGCCAGTTTCTTGCGAATCCGCTCCGCGAATTCCGTCGCGCCTTCGAGCTCTGTCTCCGGCATCATGATCAGGAATTCTTCACCGCCGTAGCGCGCGACGAAGTCCACATCGCGGCTGGCCTCGCGCATGATCGCCGCGACACGCTTGAGCACGACATCGCCGGCGGGATGGCCGTGCTCGTCGTTGTAGCGCTTGAACAGGTCCACATCTGCCATGACGACGGAGAAGTGGTGACGCAGGCGCCGTGAGCGGCGCACTTCGTTCTCGAGCACTTCCATCATCCGCAACCGGTTGGACAGGCCGGTCAAGGCATCGGTGATCGAGAGACGCTCCAGCTCGGTCCGGCTCTCGCGGAGCCGCGCGACCATGTTGTTGAAGACCTCGGTCAGGTAACCGACTTCGCCGCCCGTCGTCACGGGCAGATCGACGTCGAGATCGCCCTTCGCCACCTTGGCCGCGGCTTGCGTCAGGCGGTCGAGTGGCCGCACGATCAGCAGGCTCAGCAGGTAGGCCAGCGCGCCCACCACGGCGAGCAGCAGGGTGACAACCCCCAACGTGACGTTGCGCAGCCGCGCGACCTGGCTGAACGCCTCGCTGGTCGGAATCTCCGACACCACCACCCAGTTGAGCGCCGGCACGACGCGCACACTCCCCACGACGCGGTCGCCGGTGAAGCTACCGAACTGGATCGCGCGTCCTTCGCGCGCCAGCAACCAGTTCGCGGCGTCGCGCGAGTAGCCCTGCCGCATTAGCTCCCGCGAGCTGCCGCGCGAGCTGACGATGAGCCGGCCGGTGCGCGTCATCAGATAGATCTGTCCCGATTCCCCCGGTGCAAACCGCCTCAAGGTATCCGCGACCGCGTTCAGGTTGACGCGTGATGCGAGAGCGCCAAGCAGGTGCATGCCGCCGGCGCCTCCCCCGGCGCGCCGCACCGATTCGATGGGGACGGACACGAGCATTTCCGCGTGCGAGCCCGTCGAGTCCCAGTACGGCGCGCCGAGGGCCCAATCGTTCTTGGCGAGGTCGGCTGCCCAGTCGGGGGCCAGCGACACCGGTCGCGGATGCGCGGCGCTGGTCGCCACAACGTGGCCGTGATGATCGAGGACCATGAGCTCGGCGTAGTCGGGAAAGCGGTCGCGCACCGAATTGACGTAATCGGTGAGCCGCTTGGAGTAGATGCCGGAATGGACCGGCTCGCCGTTCACCAACGGGATCCGCTCGAGGTTTTCGGTCACCTCGTACGAGCTCGAGAACACGCGCAAGTCGTAGCGCAGCTCTCTCGTCCAGAGATCCACTTCGCGGAGCGCCTGCGCGCTCACGCCGAGCAGCTCTTCCGACGCTTTGGCCTGGAGTGCGCGTTTGTTTTCGATGTAGGAAATCCACACCGTCGTCAGCGACGGCAACAGCGTCGCGACGACGGCGAACATGAGCATCTTCGTGCGAATGCTGCTGAATCGCCAAAAGCGCAAGAAACGCAGGGCTCGGGCCCCCTCAACCGGTTGCCACAAGATTCATGCGGGAGACGTTACCGCAAGACTCCCCGTCACTGTGATCTAGCGTACACGGAAACGCCGCCTCAAACTAGGATGCCCCTACCCGGAGAGTCCAATGGCAGGCGTCCTGAGTCGGCGCTCCTTCCTTCAATATGGAATCGCAGCAACACTCGTTGGACCTCACCCCCTGAGGGGGAACGAATCTTCGAGTGACGTTCTTGGCCGTTTGAGAGAAGCAAAGGCGGAGTCAGGGGGTGAGGAACTCGAGGAAGCGACCGTCGTGCAGCTCCAGGAGGCGATGCGCACCGGCGCGCGCACCTCGCGTTCCATTTGCGCCGCGTATCTCGCGCGCATCGCCGAGCTCGATCCCAAGCTCCACGCGGTGCTTGAAACGAATCCTGACGCGTTGGCCGTCGCCGACCAGCTCGACGGCGAGCGCAGAGCGAACCGTGTGCGCGGGCCGCTGCACGGCATCCCGGTGCTGGTAAAGGACAACATCGCGACGGTCGACCGCATGATGACGACGGCCGGTTCACTCGCGCTGGTGGGCGCCACGCCGCCGCGCGATGCGCCGCTCGTCGCCAGGCTGCGCGCCGCCGGCGCCGTGATCCTCGGCAAGACGAATCTCTCAGAATGGGCGAACATCCGGTCCAGCCACTCAACCAGCGGCTGGAGCGCCCGTGGCGGGCAGTGCGCGAATCCGTACGCGCTGGATCGCAATCCGTGCGGCTCGAGCTCCGGCACTGGTGCAGCAATCACGGCCAGTTTTGCGGCGGTGGGGATCGGTACCGAGACCGACGGCTCGATTGTCTGTCCATCGAGCGCCTGTTCACTCGTCGGCGTGAAGCCGACGCTCGGCCTCATCGACGGCGCGGGCATCATTCCGATTGCCCACAGTCAGGATACCGCTGGCCCGATGGCGCGCACCGTGGCTGACGCCGCCACGTTGCTGGGTGCTCTCGCTGGTCGCGACTATAGCAGCAGTCTGGATCCCGCCGGGCTGCGCGGCGCGCGCATCGGCGTGGCGCGCAAGAAATTCTTTGGGTACAGCCCCCAAGCCGATGCGCTCGTCGAGGTGGCGATCGACATGCTGCGGCGACAGGGAGCCGTCATCGTCGACCCCGCCGACATCCCGCATGCGGGAGAGTACGACGACTCGGAGCTGACGGTGTTGCTCTACGAGCTCAAGACCGACCTCGCCGCGTATCTGGCGGCCTGGGCGCCGAACTCCAAAATCAAAACGCTCGCCGACGTGATCGCCTTCAACGAAGCGAACAAGGCTACCGAGATGCCGTACTTCGGTCAGGAGTTGTTCCTGCAGGCGCAGGAAAAGGGCCCGCTCACCGACCAGGCGTATCGCGATGCGCTTGCCAAGAACCAACGGCTGTCGCGAAGCGAAGGACTCGACGTCGTTTTCGCGCAAAGCAATCTCGATGCGATCGTAGCGCCCACGGGCAGCCCCCCGTGGCCGACCGACCTCGTCAACGGCGATCACTTCCTCGGCGCGAGCTCGACACCAGCCGCCGTGGCCGGATATCCGAGCATCGCGGTGCCGGTGGGCTACTCGTTCGGATTGCCGGTGGGGATGTCGTTCATCGGGCGC
>Ga0209588_1000207_pt1 | contig 15842 bp, 14 predicted proteins | sample Rivendell_Oct201_10_FD_188351 | JGI IMG/M metagenome (GOLD analysis project Ga0209588, IMG submission 188351) | Vadose zone soil microbial communities from the Eel River Critical Zone Observatory, Northern California, USA -... | ecosystem: Host-associated > Plants > Roots > Rhizosphere > Soil ...
GGCGGCGATGTCTTCGAGCGGGTCGAGGTCCTTGTGGTGGCGATCGACAGGGACGAGGATCCGGTCGGCGAGCAGTCCGTAGTCGTGACGAGAGGCGGCGCGCTCCTTGGCATCCGCGTCGCGGAGTAGCGAGTTGTCGCGGGTGTCGACCAGCAACATCTGGCCTGGACCGAGCCGCCCTCGTTCGACGACTAATTCCGGCGCCATCGTGACGACACCGGCTTCAGACGCAGCCGCCACCAGACCGTCCTTCGTGCGCTGCCAGCGAAGGGGCCGCAGGCCGTTGCGGTCGAGCGCCGCCCCGACTACGACGCCGTCGCTGAACGCGAGCGCCGCGGGCCCATCCCACGGCTCGAACCGGATCGACTGGTAGCGATAGAAATCGCGCACCGACGCGGCGAGGTCCCCGCGCCCTTCCCATGCGTTGGGGACAAGGCTCATCAGCGCCTCCGAAACCTCCCAGCCGCGGTTGACCAGGAGCTCGAGAGCGTTGTCGAGCGACGCGGAGTCGGAACCCTCGGGCCAGATGACGCCGCGCAGCTCCGGCTCGAGCTCGGCCTCGCGCGCTCGCATCCACGAGCGGTTGCCGGTGATGGTGTTGATCTCGCCGTTGTGCGCGAGCATCCGGAAGGGCTGGGCGTTGCGCCAGTCGGGCATGGTGTTGGTCGAGTAGCGCTGGTGGAAAACGGAGAGCCGGCTCTCGCACGTCGGGTCGCGCAGGTCGAGGTAGAAGTCGGCCAGCCGCGTGCCCGCCATGAGGCCCTTGTAGACGAGGGTGCGGCTCGAAAGCGAGGGCATGTACATGCGGATGCCTTCCGCGTCGGCGCGTTTTTCCGCGCGACGGCGGGCCATGTAGAGACGGCGCTCAAATTCGTCCGGGTCGATGTCCAACCGGGCGATGAGGCCGTGCCAGATCGCTGGCATCGTCGCCTGCGCGCGCTCGCCGAGGCTTTCCACGTCGACCGGCACCTTGCGCCACTCGAGCAGCTGCATCCCACCGGCGGCGAGGGACTCGGCGACCACGTCCCTGGCCCGGTCGTCCCAAGCGAACAGGGCCGCCACGGCGAAGTCGCCACCCAGCAGGCGGTGCGGGACCTGGATGAGAAGTCCGGCGCCGTCCCCGCTCTTGCCGTCGGCGTCGAGACCGCCGCGGTGAGACAGCCGGGCCAGGGCCTGGACCCCCAGCGCCACGGCCTCGTGGCCGAGCTCAGGAGTGGCGACGAAGCCCATGCCGCAAGCCGCGCGCTCGCTGGGCAGATCGCCCGGCCAGGCAAGGCGCGTCGAAGGTAGTACTGGAGGCACAAACTGAGAGTAGCCGGAGGGGCGAGGAGGAGCTAGTGAATCAACACCAAAGGAACCGGCGAAACCTTATGCGGACCTCACATGCCCAAAAGGGCCTGGACGCGCAGCGCGACGGCCAGGTTGAGGCGGGTCTCGGGGTCCTCGAGGTCGACTCCGCTGATCTCGCGGATGCGATCGAGGCGGTAGCGGAGAGTGTTGGGGTGGACGCGCAGGCGCTGGGCCGCCTGCTGCTGCTCGCCCGTCTCCAGGTAGGCCCGCAGCGTCGCGACGAGGTTGCCCTTGCGTGACGTGTCGTGCTCGATGAGCGGTCCGAGGTGCCGGCGGCTGTAGTCGACCAGGCGCTCGTCGGTGACGGCGGCGAGCAGTCCGGTGAGCCCGAGCTCGGGCACGGCGACCACCTGGCTCCAACGCTTGAAGCGGGCGAGCGATTCCATCACCGACGTGACCTCTCGGAGCGAGCCGGCGACTCCGGCCGGTGCTTCGGCTGGACCGCTGAAGCCGACCGAGACCGTGAATCCGGGCTTCCACTCCGCGATCGCCTGCTGGATCTGAGTGCCGAGTGCATGCGCGCGGATCTGGTAATCGCCACCCTCCGACCCGAGAGGAAGCAGAGCCACGACCTGATCCGAGCGGCCCTGCACGAGGGCGCGCGCGTAGCTCGTCCGCACCACGGCGGCGACCCGGCGCAGGAACTCGCGCTTCAGGGCCTGGATTGCGTCCTCGGAGATCTGGCGGGCGCGGTTGAACCCGCGGAAGTCATCGATGTCGACGAGCATCACGATGTGGCCGCCGTGAAGGGGATAGCCGAGGTGGCGGGCGCGCCGCTGTGCCGCGGCCTCGTCGCCGTATGTGGAGTGGAGCAGGTCCTCCAGGAACTCACCACGGACGCGGCCTTCAACCTCGGACAGCTCGCGCTCCTTCGCCACGGCGAGAGCGAGCACGAGGGCCGCCTGCTCGATCGCCATGAAGGCGAGCTCCTCGTTGTGGGGCGGGTGATCGAGGACGGAGATGTAGCCGAGGACCTGGTTGGCGGCGAGGATGGGGGCGATCAGGCGTTCGCGGGACATGCCGACGTGGGGGAAGGGCGGCACCTTGACCGGAGCGCGCTTGGCCTCGACCTCGCGGAGCATGCGCTGGATCTGGGGATCGAAGAGCACGCGCTGGGGCGTGCCTTGCTTGAGGATCGTCTCTTTGCGGTGCGGGTCGCCGGAGCCGCCGGCGTGGGCGAGGAGGTGGAAGCTCGCGTCTTCGATGGTGACAGAGCTTTCGAGGAGGTCCGCCAACGTTTTGCAGATCTCGTTCACGCCCTTGCCGTCGAGCACGAGCTCGGTGAAGCGGCGGTGGATCTCGATCGAGCGCTTTAGGCGCCAGTGCTCGGCGTTGATGATCCGCTCGAGCAGGGGCGTCATCAGGTCGATGAACTGGATGTCCGAACTGACCGTGAACAGCGGGACGTTCAGCCGGTCCGCCTCGCTCAGCATCTCCGCGGGCAGCTTGCGGAGATACGGCATCGGCCGCACGACAAGCCCGGCGCCGCCGGAATCAGCGATCCGAGAGACGAGGCGGACCTGGGCATCGGGGTCGTCTTTGATCGGGAAGCCGGTGGTGAACATGAGGTCGCCCGCTCGGGGCTGGACCTCGGGCGTCTCCATCAGCCGGACCCACTCGACCTGGCGGTCGAGGCCTTTCTCGCCGGCGACCAGCTTGGCGCCAGTGAGCACGGACCGCATCGCGTCCCGAACCGTGGGGCGCGGCTGGACCTCGCCTTCGGGAGCCCTTTTCGACGCCATGGCGAAAGTCTACGAGTGTGTGTGGAGGACAAGCATCCCTGGTCGAGCTTGTGCCGCGCTCACTAGGAACATTTGACCACCCGGAGTAGTTTCTAAGTCATGACCTACGACGACGCCCCACATTGCGAGCGGCACGAATCGAAAGTGCCCATGGAGCTGCGCACGATGCACTCCGACGCGGGGGATCCTGACGTGCTGGTCGGCCTCTTCGAGTGCCCCGAGTGCGGGCACGAGCGAAGGCTGCCGATCCGACCGAGCGAGGCTGCCTAGCTAAGCTTCGGCTCGCCGCTCGGTTTCTTTACCTGCTTGCTGCGCGCGGAACTTTGCACTGCGCTCGATCAGCTTCACGTCATTGCAGGGTGATCCTCACCCGGGTCTTGAGGTTGCGTTGCGACTTTAGCTTCAACCGGTTCTTGGGATCGACGACGCATTCGAGCCAGTACGCCCCAAGGGGGAGTCCCTTCACCTCAATAAATTGCTCTCGCACGCCGGCCCAGTAGACATCTCCCCACCCCGGTTTGATGCCCATCTCGCTCGTCTTGGCGGCGGAGTCCGGACAGTTGATGAAGCGGCGGCGGCCCGCATCGTTGCGAAGCTGGGCGACGTCTTCCAGGCAAAACGATTGCTTCAAAGCCGTTCCCACCAACCGGCCTGTCTTGACTGAGCGCAGGTTGTACTGGAGGAAGTTCGAAAAGTGCCAGTGCATGTGGCCCGGAGTCCTGTCAAACAGCGCGCTGCCCGCCGGGCGCCTTTTCCACTCGGCGGGTGGACGCGCGTCATCTTCGATGAGCTGTTCCACTTTGGCTCGATCGGGGTTTCCCTTCCGCTTGGTGATCTCCAACAGAAGGACGCCATCGCCGATATTGGCAACGCAGTTCGAAAAGATGAGGTGTTCGTGATTCCGATGCTTCTCGCCTTCCTTCGCGAGCTCGTCGGGCTTCTTGATGACTTTGTAGTCGTCCAGGAAGGTCTTAAAGTGAAGGCCCGTTTTTTCCCCGTAATACTTGTATGTGCGGTGCCGGCCTTTCAAGGGCCGGAGTTCGGCTAGTCGTTGCGACATTCAGCGTTTATACACCCCCGCCGACGTGTGTGATCGGTTTGCAAATGGGCGCCGCGCCGAGTGGGATGACCTCAAGCCAAGCTGCGCGGGGCGGTTACTGGCTAACAGTCCTGCGGGCGGACGCAACAACTCGCTCGACCGACGGAAGGTACCAGGCCTCAAACGATCCCGCGGGATAAGGCACGTCGTACGCGCACACGCGATCAATCGGCGCGTCAAGGTCGTAGAACGCCTCTTTCGCCAGCGTCGCGACTACCTCGGCGCCAAAGCCGGCGCTCAATGGCGCTTCGTGCACGACGACGCAGCGGCCAGTCTTGGCGACCACACCGACCACCGTTTCGACATCGAACGGAACCAGTGTCCTGAGGTCCACCACCGTCGCGGAAATCTCTTCCTGCGCCAGCTGGTCGGCGGCCCGCAAGCACAACTCGACTGCCGCGCTCCAGGCCACGAGCGTGATGTCACTGCCCTCGCGGACGACAGCCGCCTTCCCGAAGGGAACCGTGTAGTCGCCGTCGGGGACTTCCATCCTGCCGAGCCGGTACAGCCGGTCCGGCTCGCAGTAAAGGACGGGGTCGGGATCGCGGATGGCTTCCAGGAGCAGTCCCTTCGCGTCATATGGATTGGACGGCATCACGATCTTGATTCCAGGCGTTTGGACGAACTGAGCCTCCACTGCATCGGAGTGGAATTCAGGGCTGGTGATTCCGCCACCGAATGGGGCGCGGATGGTGACCTGGCAGTGGTACCGGCCGCGCGAACGCATCCGATATTTCGCAAGCTGGGGGCCGATCTGGTGGAAGCCCTGCGCGGTGAAGCCGAGGAACTGGATCTCGGCGACGGGCACCATGCCCGAGATCGCGAGCCCCAGCGAAGCGCCGAGGATGCTTGCCTCGGCCAGCGGCGTATCGACCACTCGCTCGGGACCGTGCTTGTCGAGCAGGCCTGAGGTGGCTCGGAAAACGCCTCCAAGCTTTCCGACGTCAAGCCCGAGCACCATGACCCGGGGATCGCGCTGCATCTCCTCATCGAGCGCGTTGTTGATGGCTTCGATGATGTTTCGCTGTGTCACGACTCGCCCAACAGTTCCGCGCGCTGCCGGCGCAATCGCTCAGGCAGCTCCGCGTAGACGTGTTCAAAAACCTGACTCGGCTCGGCAGGCGGATAAGTGGCAGCACGCTCGAGCGCCGCATCGATCTCGGCGCGGACACTGGCTCGAGTCTCCCGGTCACGCTCATCGCTCCAGAGGCCACGCCGGGTCAGGTGCTTGATCACCCGTTCGATTGGATCGCGCCGCTTCGCCTCATCACGTTCCTTGGGATCCTCATAGAGCGACGGGTTGTCGGTCGTGTTGTGAAAGCTCATCCGGTAGGTGAGCGATTCGATGAGGGTCGGGCCGTCGCCGGCTCGGGCTCGCCTGACAGCTTCGGTAGCGACTTCGTACACGGCCAGCACGTCGTTTCCGTCCACGGTGATCCCTGGGAATCCGTAGCCTGCCGCACGCAGGGCGAAGCTCTGTGTTGCGGTTTGACGGCGACTTGGTGTCGAGATCGCCCACTGGTTGTTCTGCAGAAAGAACACAACAGGGGCTCGCATCACGCCGGCGAGGTTGAGTGCCTCGTGGAAGTCGCCCTCGGACGAGCCGCCGTCGCCGACGTACGTCATGACAACGGAGTCCTTCTTCTGGAGCTTCAGGCCCCAAGCCAGGCCGGCCGCATGCTGAAGCTGGGCCGCGAGTGCAACCTGATTGGGGAGGACATTCACGTCATCAGGGATTCGCGAGGCATCCGAGATCCGGCCCATTCCGTTGGCCGCCACGCGCTCCAAGGGATAGCCGTGGCGCACGACGGCCATCAGCTCGCGGTATTGGGGCACTATCCAATCCCGAGCCGGATCGAGAGCCATAGCGGATGCGACGACAGAGGCTTCCTGGCCAAGCGCAGGGGAGAAGACCCCGTACTTGCCTTGGCGCTGAAGCGCCGTTGCGCGCTCATCGTAGGTGCGGGACATCAGCATCCAGCGCAGCATCTCGAGCAAGAGCTCGTCGCCCACTTTCGGCTTGGCGCCCTTGACGAGCGTTCCATCCGGGCTGAGGACCGAGTGCTTAGTAATCACAGCGGTCATGGGTTCAGCGCCGGCCCTCCGTTCACAGCAGAACGAAAACTACTGCAGAACCGAGGCGTGGGCACGCCGGACTTACGATTTGGCGGCGGTTTGCTTGGCTGTTTTGCGCGGCGGCGCCGCCTTGGAGGCTTTGGCGGCTTCCTTTGCACGGGCCTTCGCGATGTGCTCGATCAGCTTTACGGGTACTGGCTTGGAGAGTGGTAAGCGCAACGTATCCTTCCTAACCTCGTACGGCGGGAGCGTGGCCCTGAACGACTTGACGAGTCCAGCACTGACTGGATAGAGGGAGTAGTGCTCCTTCCAGCCGGCGAAATAGACGACGCGGGCACCGCGCAGCTTGTAGCCGGGGATCTGGTAGCCGATCACTTCATCGGCGCCGGGCACCGCCTTGCGGATGGTGCGGCGGACGCGCTGCAGGATCGCCTGCACGTCTGCGGGAAAAGTCGCGACGTACTCGTCTACTGACTTGAAGTCGGTTGTGGCCATCGGTTCCTCAACTCACGTGGCCCGCTCGGTCACTGGGCTGCTGCTCCATGTCGGTCGTGACCGTAGTCAACGCTTGCAATCTCGATCTCGCTCTGCTCAACATCCGACGGGAGCACGATCTCACGTTATCCGACGCGTTAGGAACTTGCGTCGATATTGCTTTTGGTAATCCGGGTCACAACATATGCAGTCGATGTGCTTGGCCTCGGGCACCGAAAGCTCTGACCCCAAGGGGTGCAGAACATCAATCCGCGTGGTTGCGGGCAGTCGCCCGGATCGCAGCCGTCCGGCGTCGACAATCCACTCCGCAGCCAGCATTACTCCAGCTAAGGCTGATTGGAAAGCTAAAGGGACGGCAGCTTGCTCGGCAATGCTGGTTTTCCCACCGAGCGCCACTACCATGCCGCCACAAATGGCGCGGCTATGGAACACGTCTAAAGGCTGTCCCGCAAATTGAAGTAAGGGTTCCACCGAAACTTGTTTCGCCGCCGCAATTTGTTGAAGAAACGAAGCGTCGAGGGGAATGCCAAGGTGAAGCATGTTCCGTACCTGCGGCTCCAGCTGTGGCAATCCGAGGTCTAGAGCGACGAGCTCTGAGTGGCTCCTGCCCCCCGCCTCGGGAAAGTACAAACACATTAAACAGGGCCCAGGCCCATCAAATTGATGCCGCGATACTCCGAGGTCGCCGACCTGGGTCCACCCATTAGCAATCCACCGTGGGAGAGACGCTTGAATCGCACGGCGGTCTTCAACGGAATCTACCGCCACAAGTAGCCTTTCGAATCTCCAATCTCGAACGTGCTGCAGGTACTCACCCCATTCGCAATTGTGTGGTGCAACGAGGAATCTCGTTCCTTCGAGTGCGGAAACTGCAACGTCTACTTTCGGACGCTTGTCGTCCAACTGCGTGAGAAGCAGGTATCTCTGAAGATTACTTAGCTCGCACGAATCGCCGTCAACAACAACCACGGTGCCGCTCAATCCTTTCGCGCGCGCGAGGACCCATATGACAGCACTCCCGATGGCACCGCAACCAATAAGGTGTGCTGTCCCCAGTGGGCGAGCCTTCCAAGGCGCGTTTGAGGCCTTCGGTCCAACGCTGAAATCGAGCAGCGAGATGCGAAGGTTTCGGTCCGGAGTTGCGACCTGAAGATGTTTAGCGAAGCCAATACGAAACGCGTTAGCCGAGGCAATGCATGCCGCGGCTGCGGCTCCGAGCGGATTCCCGGACTTTCCAGAGGGTATGGCGCTCTTATCCGAGACGCGTGCGACCCAACCGTCCGAGCCGAAGAAGATCGAGACGCCCGGGACGCCGCGGGGCCGCCGACCGGCTACGAGCACAACGGTCGAACCCGCCGCTTCCGAGCGCAACTCAATATTGGGATTGATCGACGTGGCCAGGGCAGCCATATCGCCAGCCAGTGCATCTCCACGCGGTGCGAGCAAGCCTAAAGTTGGGTACAGTCGGGCTGCAAGGTTGACTGCCATTTCGACCGCGACGCAACCTTCTTGCGAGTCCGCAACGGCCACGTCCCACGAGACAGCAGGCTGCTGATCCGTTAACAAATCCCGAAAGCTGTCCGGACTGACTCCAGATAACACTTCAGATGCTGCCATCAGCGTCTTGTCGAAAAAATTCGCGAAAGCCATGCCTAGGTGACCTGGAAGATCCGTTCAACTTCTGCGGGCCGCATCTCGATCCATGTCCCTTGACTGCTTAGGCGGAACACGGCACATAGGCCAAGGTCAATTTGATCAGCGGCAAAATCTGGAACGACGATGGAAAAGCTCCCGGCGGCGGCTGAAATCGCGAAGTCGTTGTCGACGGACGAGTGGTAGGCGTCACCCGGATGACTGTGGACCTGACCGAGAATCGTTAGACGGTTGTTAAATAACCATACGTTGAGACGGTGGAGCTCCTGTTCCTCAACCCAGATCGATACGCCCTTGTCAGTTACCAGTCCGACTTGCTCTGGTATGACTGCTTGGCTAACAGCAAAGCGCGGTGAACTCGTGGGACCCACAAGAAGAGCGATCCCTTCTGAGTGCCGGTCGGCCATGTAGAGGAAATGGCGACGGCATTCATCTAGGACGGCCGCTGGAATATCAACTGTGGTCACGCCAGTCAGAGACATCACGGAGGAGGAGGGCCCTGTATGAAGCCGGTGATCGCCAACTGCAGCTGCACGTTGAAACCCGAGATTGGCTTGACACCGTACTGCCATAGCTGATCTAGAACCCAGTACAAAGTTCCCTCACCCTTGCCGCGACGAAGCTCCCACGGGTCATTCGTGTGAGCGGGATGAAAGTGATATTCGCGCAGACCGGGAAGGCAAATGAACGGCGCGTGCTCTTCGCCGTATAACTGCACTAGGTTCTGAGGCACGATCATCCCTCCCATCTGCGGCTGAGGGGTCAAGCGTTGCATCAGAGTCGGCAGCTCAGACTGCTTGTACGGCTGCTGATCAAAAGGGTTGACCAACTTCACCGACGGCGGCCAGAAGTCGTAGTTAGTGAAATCAAGAAGTGCACCGAAGGCGACTCCTGGAGGTTTAACTTGCGGTAGACCGAACACGACAAAGATCTCAGGCCAATCCGCGCGAACAAGCCACCAGCCTCGACGGATGTATTCCGCCTCAAGCTGCCGATATTGGCGCAGTTCACGAACAAACTTGGCTTTGGAGACGGCCGGGTCGACGAGGAACCGGCCCTGCTTACCCTCCCCCACCGCCAGCGCGAAGGCTCAGATAGAGCTTCGTTCCAGGAGGGAAGTTAAAGTCCTCGACCTTCTTCGACGTATCGAGAGGATTGCCTGAGGCATCCTTCAACTGCCAGTCCTCTAGTGGACGCCCGGAATTGCGTGTCTCCTCGAGAGCCTTAGGAACGACCACTGCTAGTGGCGCTTCTGGATTCGCTAAGACGATTGCTTGGACTCCATTGACGATGATCGTGAGCGAGATGTTTGTCGGCATGGATTCGACCCTTTTTAACGGCTGGAGCTGCGGCTTAAGCCGCACTGGCTTTGGGCGCCTAAATGAGACGATGGCTGAATCTCCCCAGAACCATCGATGAGTCTATAGCGCCCCGAGATACAGTGTCAACGAGTTTAATTAACACAAGATGCTGGGCCAAACAAGCTGTCGACCCCTCCCCCCGGTCGAGAAGTAGAAATCCGGCTCAGGCCAAAAAAGATGTGGCGTAACCCTGCAGGTCTGGATAGATACTTCTCTTGGTAATGCCGAATCGGGAAAGCATCTTGACCAGAGCAGACTTCATGATGCTTGGGATCAGAAACACGGCGAGATTCGGCGGGTACTTCTTTGGGCGACCTCGATACTGCCCGTTCAAGTAGTTGTCCACGGCCTTTTGGATTGAGTCGCCAGTCCATTCGCCTTTCGATTGAAAACCGGCGATTCCATAAGCCAGCGTCAGATTCGGCTGAACTTTCTTGACGACGTTATTCGCGACGAGGAACGCGCCACGCTGGCTAATAATCCGGTCATCTATCGGTGGAGCGGGCCAAACAGCGTATGTGGCGCCAGACGGAGTGAATCGGAGGCTTCCGAGATTGGTCATCTCAACCTTAGATCCAGGGTCCCGGACAAGAACTACAGCACCATCTAGGCTCGAATCCTTTTCCGCTGCAAAGTACGTAGCAACGAGAGGATCCAGGGTAAGGTCTAGCAGGCGGGTTGGCACGCCTCGATGCTGGAGCGACGCCAAGCGTGCGAGCGGGGTCCGGACCGTGCCGAGCCAGCCAGCTTCTCGAACGTCCGCTAAGATCGCACGCTCTCGAGCCACGAGGTCGGCGTACCTGGATGCACTATTCTCGGCGAGGACGACGCGTGCGAGTCGACTCTGAAAATCGAAAGTAGCATCGCTGTGTCCGCGAAACGCGAACTTTGTCGGGTAGGCGCTCGCGAACCAAATAAGAGACGCAATGAAGTCCGAACACCAAATCGTGTCCCCAGTCCCCTTAATTGGGAGCGAGACAAGAAGACCCTTGGACGTCACATCGGCGAGCATTTGTCCAGCTCCGCCCATACGGTAATGAAGCATAGCCAAGCAAGGACGCTTATTGGTTATGGCTCTGTGCCGATACTGTATTTGCGCCGCATCGCTTAGTCGGATTGTGTGGAACATTCACGACTCGCCCGCAAGCGCCCGATTTCGAGGCCCAATCTGCTGCGCGGAGTGCATTTGTATTGTGGTTGGAGGCTGCGACAAGGCTTCAGGCGCCCTCTGCTCCCCGAATTGTTAGTCCTTGCGATCAGCTCCCTTAAGAGGTGTCGAAAAAAGCCCTGGTCATCGGTCGCGTTGGTGCGTGGACCGCACATCCAGAAGGCGCAAGATTTCGGCCTCCCGATGGGCAACCTGCTCTCGGGCGTGCCTACCGTCGCGGTTTAAGAAGGGGAGGTCTTTGATGGCCACCACGGCACAACACACCAATGTCCAGCAGCTACGTCGCGCCTATGAAGCGTTCGCCGCTCACGACATGGCGACCCTGAGCGCCTTGATCGCCGACGACACCGTTTGGCACATCCTCGGCCACAGCCACCTCGCCGGCGACAAGAAGGGCAAGGAGGCCGTATTCGCTTTCTTCGGGAAGCTCATGGACGAGTCAGGCGGCACGTTCAGGCTGGAGGTCCACGACATCCTCGCCAACGACGGGCACTCGGTCGGCTTGGTCACCGAGTTTGCGGAGAAGGACGGCAAGAAATGGCGAAGCAACGCAGTTCACGTCAGTCACGCCGACTCCGAAGGCCGCACCAAAGAGTTCTGGGCCTTCCAGGAGGACCAGGCGGCCGCTGACGCCTTCTGGGGCTAGCGGACTCCGCGCCTGGAGCCAGGGGGGCGAGCAAATAGGGCCGCCCTCCTGACTCTAGGTCAGTCTTTCCCGATCAGCTCCCGGAGTACCAGCGGTAGGATGCCGCCGTGGTGCAGATAACCCACCTCGGTTTCGTTGTCCGCGCGCGCGTGCGTCGTGAATGCCTTCCGGTTTCCGTCGTCACCCACGGCCTCGACCTCAGACCTGCTGGCCCGGTTTGATGTTCTGCAGACCGCGGATCGTGTAGCTCTCGAGACCCGTGAGTCCTAGCGTTTGCATGTTCTCGCCGGGGGCGAATGTGAGGGGCAGGATGCCCATTCCGACCAGGTTGGAGCTGGGAATTCGCTCGAAGCTTTCCGCGATCACAGTGCGCACACTCTGGACGAGCGGGCTCTTTTGCGGCCCAGTCTCGTGAGGAGCCGATCCCGTACTCCTCACCCGCGATAACTATCACACGAGTCCCTTCGGACCGATGGTGCGAGGGCACCGATGAGCACAAATGGGCAGAGTTGCCCTCAGCCCGGAGGTCGGGCTGAGGGCTTTGGTTTCTAGAGGCTGACCCGGCCGACGATGATGTCGGTATTGCCGAAAGTCCCCGCGCAGGACGCCGGAACATTTGGCTTCGTCGGGACGGGGTGTGCCCGGTACACATCTACGGCTGCGCAGGGTGTCGCGTTGCTCGCATCCGTCCAGATGAACCAGGCGCGCTGGTTGTCGCTTATCAATGTGTTGTAGTCGCCCTGGAACTGGGCGCCCAACGAGTTGGTGGACGATCCATCCGGGTCAGAAGAGGCAGTCGAGATCTTGAGCGGCGCCGAGAAGGCACCAGCACTTACCGACTCCGCGAAGTAGCTGTCGTAGTGCACGACGCCCGCGCCCGGTGGCGTGCCCGCCAGCTTGGCGTCCAATGCTTGCGTTGCGACGCTCACCTTCGATCCGTCGGGCGAGACCGCCACTCCGGGGAAGAAGGCGCTTCGGTCCGCGACGTCAAGGACAACCGCGGCCGGCGTCCACGTGCCGCCGCCGTCGGATGAGGTCGTCAGCATGACCAGACCGCGTCCGCTGCGGAAGTCGGCCCAGGCCACATAGATGTTGCCGATGGGACCGATGTCGATCGATGCGAAGCTGTCGTTTCGGAAGCTCGAGCCGGGCAGCGGCGACGGTATGTCCACCACAGTGCTGGCGACGGCCTCCTTGCTGAAGCTGGCCCCGCCGTCTGTCGACTTGACGAACATCTGCGCGTTCACCTTGGTCCCATTGACCACGGCTCCGCTCTCGAAAAAGACGTAAACGTCGCCGTTGGGCGCGGTCCGGATGGCCGAACCCTGGCGGCCGCCTATTGAGTTGTTGTTGTGGGCTGGAGTGACCTGCATGGCCGACGAGAAGGTCATGCCGCCGTCAGTCGAGCGTGAAACCATGATCGGTTCCGCCCTGCCAGGCCCGCCCTGGAAGAGGGTCCAGCTGACGTACACGGTGCCCGCGAAAGGCGAGGTCGCGCCCTGGTCGACCCAGATTGCGATCTTGTCGTTGAAGTCGGCAGGGTTGGTGCGGTCGGTAGCGAGCACCGGGCCGGACCAGTGCTGGCCTCCATCGGTGGAGCGGGAGACCGTCAGCAGCTCGGAGTTGGTGACTATCCCGCGCACGCCGGCCAGGCTGCCGTAGTAGGCGATTCCGTCGCGGCTAAACGCGATTGCCGGGTCGCCATCCGAGGCCAGTCCCGGAATGCCAAGGTCACGAGACAGCTTGCCGAAGCCGGGCAGCGTGTGGATCTTGCTGCGGTCGCCGTTGAAGCTGATCGTGTTGTCGCCGCCTGACGGAGCGGAGAACTGGCTCCAGTGGACGCCGCCGTCGTTGCTCACGTAGACGCCGGAACCACCGACACCGAACGTGAACGGGCATCCGGGGGTGGTGCCGCCGTGGCAGGCCGGCTCGTCGATCTCATCGTTGGAACCCGCGATCAGCTGCATTCGGTTGGTCGGGTTCTGGGCGATGGACGGCTCGTTTTGCTTGTTCTGCGGGAACGGCGAAGCCTGCACCAGGTTGGCCTGGCTGTTGAAGTTGAGGGTCGCCGCCTGCGCCGGGCTCACGCCGGCGAGCAGGCCTACGAAGACGGCCATGGTGATCGCTAAAGGTCTCCAGATCGCTCTCATTGCACAACCTCCTCACCCTTAACCGGCCGCAGCCGCCCGACGATCCGGGCACCAGCCACGGCAGAACACGGATACGCGTGTGTGTTGCTAATTCTGACTCGACCGGCGGCGCGTATGCGAATTTCAAGCTTGACGAGGGGGTCTCGGACCTTCAGTCCTTGGCGATCAGCTCCCGGAGGACCAGGGGCAGGATGCCGCCGTGATGCAGGTACCCGATCTCGGTCTCGTTGTCCGCGCGGGCGTGGGTCGTGAACGTTTTCCGCTGTCCGTCATCGCTCACCGTTTCGACCTCGACCTGCTGACCCGGCTTGATGTTCTGTAGGCCGCGGATCGTGTAGCTCTCGCGACCGGTGAGTCCAAGCGTTTGCATGTTCTCGCCCGGGGCGAACGTGAGGGGCAGGATCCCCATTCCTACCAGGTTGGAGCGGTGGATTCGCTCGAGGCTTTCCGCGATCACGACGCGCACGCCCTGCAGAAGGGGGCCTTTCGCTGCCCAGTCGCGTGAGGAGCCCGTCCCGTATTCCTTGCCCGCGATCACGATCACAGGAGTGCCTTCGGTCCTATAGCGCTCAGAGGCCTCGAAGATCGTGAGTTCTGCGCCGTCGGGCATGTGACGAGTCCAGTAGCCCTCGCGTTCGACCAGTTTGTTGCGCAGGCGGATGTTGCCGAACGTGCCGCGCACCATCACCTCGTGGTTGCCGCGGCGAGCGCCGAAGCTGTTGAACTCCGGTCGCTGCACACCGTGCTCGATCAAGTACTTGCCGGCGGGGCTGTCAGGCGGGATCGCCCCGGCTGGTGAGATGTGGTCGGTCGTCACCGAGTCGCCAAGAACGACGAGCACTCGCGCACCCTCGACATCGGTCAGGGCCTTGGGCTCGGGACCGAAGTCCTCGAAGTACGGCGGCTCCTTGACGTAGGTCGACTTCTCGTCCCACTTGAAGATCGGGCCGGTGGGGGCGTCCATCGTCTTCCAGTGCTCGTCACCTTCAAAAATCTTCGAGTACTCGCGCTTGAACATCTCCTGCTTGACGCAGGCCTGGACGACCTTGTTGACCTCGTCCTGCGTGGGCCACAAGTCGGACAGCATCACGTCTTTGCCGCCTTTCGTTTGGCCGATGGGATCCTTCGTCAGGTCGATGTTGACCGTGCCCGCGAGCGCGTACGCGACCACCAGCGGCGGTGAGCCCAGGTAGCTCGCCTTGACCAGCGGGTGGATGCGCGACTCGAAGTTGCGGTTGCCGGAAAGGACCGCGACGACGCTGAGGTCCTCCTTAACGACTGCCGCTTCGATTTCCGGGCTGCCGAGCGGACCGGAGTTGCCGATGCATGTGGTGCATCCGTAGCCGACCAGGAAAAAGCCGAGCTTCTCCAGCGGCTCCATGAGACCCGCCATCTGGAGGTAGTCGGTGACCACGCGGGAGCCTGGGGCGAGGCTTGTCTTCACATACGGGCGAACCTCTAGGCCGAGCTCGACAGCTTTCTTCGCCAGGAGCCCGGCGGCCACCATGACCGACGGGTTCGACGTGTTGGTGCAGCTCGTGATGGCGGCGATGACGACGCATCCGTCCTCCAGCTTGGCGGCGGGCTTTGCCGCGACCGCCGTCGCCGTTCTCCCGTTGATCGGACCCCCTTCGTCGACAAGGCGCGAGATGGATTCGGCGCTCGGTTTCGGCCCGTTGCCGAACGCCTTCGTGAAGCTTTCCCAAACTTTCGGCAGGGGCGCGCGGTCCTGCGGGCGCTTGGGCCCCGCCAGGCTCGGCTCGACCTTGCCCAGGTCCAGCTCGAGCAGCTCGGTGAACTTCGGAGTCTTGTCGCCGTCCTTGCGGAAGAGGCCCTGTTCCTTCGCATACCGCTCGACCAGGTCGATCTGCTCGCGGCTGCGGCCCGTCACGTCGAGATAGCGCAGCGTCTGGGCGTCGATCGGGAACAGCGCGGACGTCGCGCCGTACTCCGGGCACATGTTGGAGAGAGTCGCTCGGTCTGGAACCGAAAGACTCGAAAGGCCGTCACCGCAGAATTCGACGAACTTCTCGACCACGCCGTGCTTGCGCAGCATTTCCGTGAGGGTCAGCACAAGGTCGGTGGCCGTCGATCCGGCGGGT
>Ga0209588_1000209_pt1 | contig 15784 bp, 13 predicted proteins | sample Rivendell_Oct201_10_FD_188351 | JGI IMG/M metagenome (GOLD analysis project Ga0209588, IMG submission 188351) | Vadose zone soil microbial communities from the Eel River Critical Zone Observatory, Northern California, USA -... | ecosystem: Host-associated > Plants > Roots > Rhizosphere > Soil ...
CAGGGACTCTCCTGGCGCGGCGCCTTCCCACGCCGTCGTCTCCCAGTTGTCCTGGCGCTCCTCGAGCGGCATCCAGGGCGGCAGGTCCATCAACAGCTCATGACCCAGGGCGATGGCGTAGGGCTCGTAGCCCTTGCGCAGAGCCGTGAGCCGCTCGCGAAAGGTGGGCGGATCGACCTGTAAGCCCGCCTTGGTGAACAGTTCGCACAGCGCGTTGAGCTCGGCCTCCGACATGCGGTCGGGCGCGTCGAACTCAGGCGCGGCGCGCAGGACCTGGCTCAGATCGCCGAGTGCGTGCCGCCCGATCGCGTAGACGCGGCGCGCCTGCCACGAATGGCCGTGGTCCTTGGTCGCCTGCCACAGTGAAGAAAAATCCATGATCGCCGTCAGCGCGGCGAGCCAGGACTGGTTCTCGTGCTGGGAGCGGAAGTAGCTAAGGACCTGGTACGACAGGTGGCTCTCGAGCAGCTCCGCGGTCCATGCCTCCCAGCGGGCCATCAACGGGATGAGCTCGGCCATCTCGCCTGACTCGGCCGCCCGGCGCAGCAGGTCGCCCGCGCTGGGCGGTGAGCCCGCCCACTCGTCGAGCATCGAGATCGAGATCTCCCGCCGCGAGAAGCTCTGATAGAGGACGGGCAGGTAGGAGATGAGTACGGCCAGGAAGCCGAAGCCGGTGCCGGCTTCGATGACGGTCACGATTCGCGCCAGGTCGGTCTTCGGCGTGAAGTCGCCGATGCCCAGAGTCGTGAACGTTGTACCGCTGACATACAGATGGCCCAGGCCCGAGAGGTGGACGTCGAAGCCCGCCGCCCACAACAGCGCGCCAAAGCCGGTGATGAGGATGCCGCCCCAAAGCACGAACAGGACGATCATGGAGAGCGGGCCGTACGTGCTCAGGAAGGTTTCTCGCCAGTCGCTTGGGCGCATGCGGCGGCCGGCCGCCGCCCACGGTTTCCAGGAGAGCGTGAAGAAAATCTTCGATATGCGCATCCGGCTCGTCACGCGTCGCGGGAGGATGATCGTCTCGAACGCATCCCTGAGGGCGATCGCGACGAGGATGATTCCGAGCAGAGCGGCGGCGATTTGCATTGGAACGTCTAACCCTAAGGGTGATGGGGATATTCAGGCTTGCTGCTTTCCACCCCTCACCCGAGCCCTCTCAATTGAATGTGCGCCCTGCGCGCGCCCGGCCCTGCGGGGAGAGGGGATCTCATCACCCCTTGAGGGAGCCGGCGAGGAGGCCGCGGATGAAGTAGCGGCCCAGCAATATATAAATGACGAGGGGCGGCAGCGCCGTGAGGAGCGCGCCCGCCATCTGGATCTGGTACGCGGCGAGAAGCGAGCCGGCGAGCCCGTTCAAGGCCACCGTGATTGGCCACTGGTCTGGCTCGGCGACGATCACCAGCGCGAACAGGAACTCGTTCCAGATGCTCGTGAACTGCCAGATCAGGACCACGACGAAACCCGGGATGGAGAGCGGGACGAGGATGCGGCGGTAGATGCCGAGCACCGTTGCGCCATCGATTCGTGCCGCCTCCAACACCTCATTGGGGACCGCCGCGTAGTAGTTCCGGAAGATCAGCGTGCAGATCGGGATGCCGTAGACGACGTGGACCAGGATCAGGCCCGGGATGCCGCCGTACAGCCCGATCTTCTCGAGCACGAGGACCATCGGGATCAGGACGCTCTGGTACGGGATGAACATCCCGAACAGCAGCAGCGTGAAGAGGAGGTCTGCGCCGCGGAATCGCCACTTGGACAGCACGTAACCGTTGAGCGAGCCGAGCAGCGCAGACAAGAGCGTCGCGGGTACTACCAGCTCCACGCTGTTTATGAAGTTCGGCAGCAGCTTTTCGATCGCGGCGCCGTAAGGCTCGAGGGTGGGCGCCGAGGGCAGCTGCCACGGAGTGCTGTGAGAGACCTCGATGAACGACTTGAGCGACGTGACCACAATCACGTAGACAGGCAGGAGATAGAAGACGCTCACGACAAGCAGCAGCGCGTAGCCGACGAGGGTCCAGGGTTTGAGCCACCGCGGCCTGCCGCTTACGGTTGCCGTGCTCAACGCTCGACCTCCTGCCGCATGCTCCAGACCAGGTAGGGAACGATCAAAAGCGCGACCAGGCAAAGCAGAACCACGGCGATTGCAGCCCCGCGCCCGTAGAGGTTCTGGCGGAACGTGGCGACGAACATGTAGAGGCCAGGCATGTCGGTCGCGTAGCCCGGCCCGCCGAAAGTCATCACGTAAACGAGATCGAAGATCTTGAGCGAGATGTGGCCCAGGATGATGACGGCTGAGAGCGTGATCGGCCGCATCAGCGGCAGGACGACTCTCAGGAATCCTTGCAGCTCGCTTGCGCCGTCCACGCGTGCGGCCTCGCGCAGCTCGTCCGGTATGCCGCGCAGGCCGGCGAGGAACATCGCCATGCAGAAGCCGCTCATCTGCCAGGTCGCGGCGATCACCAGACCGTAGAGCGCAGTGCGCGTGTCGGCAAGCCACGGCGACTCCAAGAATCCGAGGTGCACCTGGTCGAACAACAGGTTGATGCCGTAGTTGGGGTTGAGCATCCACCGCCAGACCGTGCCGGTGACCACGAACGAGATCGCCAGCGGAAAGAGAAAGATGTTCTGAAAGAAGATCGTGCCGCGCAGCTTCATGTCGAGCAGGATCGCCGCGCCGAAACCGAGCACTATGCATCCGATTAGAAAGAGGATGGTGAACTCGATGGTGTTGGAGACATCGGCCTGGAATCGCGGAAGGCCGAAGAGGTCGGTGTACTGGCGGAGCCCGACCGACGTGTAGTCGGGGTTGATGCCGTACCACTTGGTAGTGGAGACGAAGGCGGTGTAGCCGATGAACCCGTAGACGAAGACCGCGATGAGGATCACCGACGGGGCGATCAACAGAAACGGAGTGAGCGAGTCCCACGAGAAATGACGAAGGGAGCGACCTCTTAAAGGAGGCCGCTCCCTCGCTGCGGTGCCCGTCGAGGCAACCGCCACCTATTCCTTTTTTGCCCTTACTTGAGGAACTGGTCGGCTAGTTTCGCGATGTTCGATGCGCTGGCGTTGACGTTCTTTTTCTGCACGAACTGGCCCATCTCGTCGTTGAGCCCGCTGGCGAACGCTTCCGGCGCCGCCGAACCGTGCGCGATGCTGGGTGTCAGTGACGCGTTCTTGAACTCGCCCATGAACCTCTGGGCGATGGAGTCGAAAAGGCTCGCCGGCACGTCGGTCCGAGCCGGAATCGAACCTTTCTTGGGGTTGAAGGCAGCCTGTCCATCCCTGGAGCCGCATACCTTGACCCAGTTGAGCGCGTTGTCGTGGTCCGGGGCGCCCTTGGGCACGCCGAACGTGTCGCACACGATCATGTAGGTGCCCTGCGTGCCTGGATGCGGGATGCCTGTGAAGTCGGTGTCGGGCTTCCAGTTGTTGGCTGTGAAGTAGCCCTTCGCCCAGTCGCCCATGATGGTAGCCAGCGACGTGCCCGCCTGCACGCGGCCTGCGGCCTGGTCCCAGTCGATCGTCGCGTGGTCTGAATTCACGTAGTTGAGCATCTTGCTGATGTAGTTCAGCGCCGTCTTGATGTTGTTGTCGCTCCAGGAGCTCTTCCCGGTGAAGAGCCCGCGGTAGAAGTCGGCCCCGCCGACGGCGACGAGGTTGTTCTCGAAAAGCATCGTGACCTGCCAGTTGCCCTTGGAGCCCAGGGCAAGGGGCGCTGTTACGCCGGCCGCCTTCGCGGTCCCGAGCGCGCCCAAGAAGTTGTCGAGGCTGGTGGCGGCTGACGAGGCAGATGCTGCCTTGCTGCTGACCCACAGCGCGTTGCCGCGGTGCACGTTGACGGGTACCGACCACACGTCGGTACCCGAGCTGACGATCGTCTTCAGGTCCTGGGGGATGACCTTGTCCCAGCCCTCCGACGCCCAGACGCTGGTGATCGGCTCCATCTTCGAAGCCTTGACCCAGGTGCTGACAAGCTCCTGGCCGGCGTGGACCTGGAAGCTGTCGGGTGGCTTGCCACCCTGCATGCGCGTCGCGAGCACCGCCTTCGCGTTGCTGCCCGCGCCCCCCGCCACCGCCTGGTTCACGATGGTGACGCTCGGGTACTTCGCCTTGTAGATCTTGTACATCTCGGCGAGGCCGTCTGCCTCTCCGCCGGCGGTCCACCAGCTGAAGATCTCGAGCTTGGTGGCCGTGGTGCCGGCGCTGCCGCCGCACGCAGCGAGGAATTCGGCAAAGGTGCCGCCGAGGGCGAGAACGCCGGCGGCTGTGCCGACGCGTTGGACAAACTCACGGCGAGTCCAGTTGGCCTTCATACCTTTCCTCCGAGGATCGGACTCAGTCCACACCTCTAAGATGTCGCTCCTGCTGCCTTCTTCCCGCGCTGTCGCGGGGCGAGAGTGCGCCGGCAGCAAGTCTTACTCCACTTCCCCAAAGCCGCATTCTAATCCCGCCCGTGGCCGATAGCTCGGCCTCTGCAGAAGGGGGTTGGGGTAGCTCAAACCCTGTCGCCGTTTCCGCCGCTCGACGCTCGGTCGCTCTGCGCTTGCAGCGCGAGCGCGAGAGATCCCAGCAGCTCGGCGCGCTCGACGAACACCGCGGGACGGACGTCGAGGGATTCCGCCGCCGCCTGCACCGCGTGGCGCCGAATCGATTCTCGCATCGGCTGGAGCAGGACCTCGCCTGTCCGGCTGAGCAAGCCGCCGACGATGACGCGCTCGGGGTTGATCAGATTGCACAGGCCGGCGACGGCGACGCCGATCTCATGACCGGCGTCGGAGATCGCGCGACGGCAGCGCAGGTCGCCCGCGACGGCAAGCTCGACGATTTGCGCCAGGGAGGGAACCTCGCCGTTCAGGAGCCCGACGAGCTGAATGATCGCGGGACCTGACGCTTTGGTTTCGAGACACCCGCGGTTCCCGCAATAGCAGAGGGCGCCCGACTCGTCGAGGGTCGTGTGCCCGATCTCGCCGGCTGTCCCCGTGACCCCGTGCAGCAGCCGGCCGTCGATCACGAGTCCCGCGCCGATTCCGGTGGCGGCCTTGATGTACGCGAAGTTCGAACACTCGCGACCCGCTCCCCAGGTCAGCTCGGCAAGCGCGCCCAGGTTGGCGTCATTCTCGATTTCCACCGGAATGCCCAGGCGTTCCTGCATCTCGCTCCCGATGCGAAGACCAGTCCAGCCCGGGAGGATGCTGGTCGATCCGACAGTACCTCGCGCGCGATCGACAGGCCCAGGGATGCCGATGCCGGCGCCGACCACGGACTTCCGTTCCACACGCGCTTCGGCCAGCACCTCGCCCACCATGCGGGCCGACGTGTCTAGAGCTTCCCGGGCGTGATGGTTCACGTCGAGATCGCATCGCCGTTCCGCGAGCACGTTATGAGCGATGTCGGCGACGGCAACCTGCACGTGGCTGTGCCCGAAGTCGATCCCCACCACCGCCAGCGACGAGCGGCGCAGCGTGAGCTGCATGGCGGGTCTCCCCCCACGCACGTCGGACACTCCCACCTCGATCTCCTGCACCAGGCCCGAAACCTTCAGCTCCGAGACGAGCGTATGCACTGTCGTTCGCGACAGGCCCGTCACCCGCGCGATGTCCGCCTGGCTGATCCGGCCGCGCTCCCGCAGCACCCCCACGACGCGCTCTCGGTTGCGGTCTCGCAGCCAGGCGAGCGACCCTTCTGTTTTCTTTTGCATACGTGACAACCGGAATCATCGCCCCCCACGCCGGTTTGTCAAGAGCTTGAACGCAACGTGCGGGTCACACCATCGCACTCTTGACAAACGTGTACTGGTAAGACATGCTCTTGCCCGGGCGGGCGGTCCCGTCCTGGGGTTAAGGAGTAGGACCCGCAGCCGGCGCACTCTCGCCCCGGGGCGAAAAGCCTCGGGAAGAAGGCTGGGGAGTTGTACTAAGAGAGGTATGTGCGCATGAAGTTATGGAAGTTCGTACCTGTCCTCATGGTCGTGGGGATCGCCCTCATGGCATGTGGCGGGAACAGTGGCGGAACGCCCGCAGGCAAGAAGATCGCTCTTCTCCTGCCTGAGGCGACGACCGCTCGTTATGACACCAAGGACAAGCCGTTCTTCGAGGCCAAGCTGAAGGCGCTCTGCCCAAGCTGCACTTTGATCTACAGCAACGCCAAGCAGGACGCCCCGACGCAGCAGACCCAGGCCGACGCGGCCATCACCAACGGGGCCAGCGTGCTGGTTCTCGACCCGGTCGACGGCGCGGCGGCGGCGGCCATCGTCACCAAGGCGAAGGCCAAGAACATCCCGGTCGTTTCCTATGACCGGCTGATCCTCAACACCGCCGACCTCAACTACTACCTGTCGTTCGACAACGCCGCTGTCGGCGCTCTGCAGGGCAACGCCCTGCTTGCCGCGCTGGGCAGCAAGGTCAACCCACAGATCGTTCAGATCAACGGCGACCCTGCCGACAATAACGCCAAGCTCTTCAAGCAGGGCGCGCACAGCGTCCTGGACGGCAAGGTCAAGTACGGCAAGGAATACGACACCCCCGGCTGGAAGCCGGACAACGCACAGACCGAGATGCAGGGTGCCCTGACGGCGCTCAGCAACAAGGTTGACGGCGTCCTGGCTGCCAACGACGGCACCGCCGGTGGCGCCATCGCGGCGATGAAGACGGCCGGCCTCAAGCCGCTGCCCCCGATCACGGGGCAGGACGCTGAGCTGGCTGCCATTCAGCGCATCCTCGCCGGCGAGCAGACCATGACGGTCTACAAGGCGATCAAGGCCGAGGCGGAAGCCGCGGCTGAGCTGGCCTACGACCTCGCTTACGGCATCACGGTGTCCAGCACGCTGAACACCGGCAAGACTGTCGACAACGGGAAGGCGGCCATCAAGTCGGTCCTCCTCACCCCGGTCGCGGTCAACAAGGCAAACATCGCATCGACCGTCATCGCGGACGGCTTCTGGACCAAGGCCGACGTCTGCACCGCGGCGTACGCAGCGGCTTGCACGGCGGCTGGAATCTCTTAGCGCTACAGTCGTTTTGTGACTGACACAGGCGGGAGGCCCGACGGCCTCCCGCCAACAGCGTCCGACCGGCAGCCAGTGCTTCAGCTCCGGGGAATAAGCAAGCGGTTCGGGGCGGTCCAGGCACTTTCGAAAGTCGACTTCGAGGTCTATGCGGGCGAGGTGGTCGCCCTCGTCGGTGACAACGGCGCCGGCAAGTCGACCCTGATCAAGGTCATGGCCGGCATCTACGTCCCCGACGAGGGCGAGATCTGGTTCGAGGGCAAGCACGTTCCGGTCCATGGCCCGCGCGACTCCGCCGCGCTCGGCATCTCGACCGTTTATCAGGACCTTGCGCTGTCCGACAACCTCGACGTCGTGGCCAACCTCTACCTGGGCCGCGAGGAGCTTTCCACCCCACTGCCGCTGCTGAGCGAAGAGAAGATGGAGCAGAAGGCGAGAGAGGTGCTCAAGTCGCTGGACGTGAAGATTCCAAACCCGCGCAACGCGGTCGCCGCCCTATCCGGCGGCCAGCGGCAGTCGGTCGCCGTCGCCCGCTCCGTGATGTGGAAGGCGAAGGTCGTGCTTCTCGATGAGCCGACCGCCGCGCTCGGCGTGGAGCAGACGAAGCAGGTCCTCGAGCTGGTGCTGCGACTTCGCAACCAGGGACTTGGCGTCATCGTCATCAGCCACAACCTGGCCAATGTGTTCGAGGTTGCCGACCGCATCATCGTGATGCGCCTCGGGCGCCGGGTCGGCACGTTCAATCGCGCTGACTCGTCGGAACAAGCGGTCGTCGGCGCGATCACGGGCGCCGAGTTCGGCAAGTTCCAGCCCCAGGCATGATCGCGAGCGTCCGATCCGGCCTGGATGCTCTACAGCGCCGCGTCGCCTCCGGTGAGGTCGGCTCGCTTCCGGTCATCCTTGGACTGGTCCTGATCTGGGCCGTCTTCACCTACCTCAACCCGCTCTTTCTCAGCCCGCTGAACCTCACTAATCTGCTGGCTCAGATCGCCGCCACCGGAATCGTCTCGGTGGGGATCGTGATGGTCCTGCTCCTTGGTGAGATCGACCTCTCGGTCGGCTCGGTCTACGGCCTGGGCTCCGCTGTCATGGCGGTGCTCGCCGTCCAGAAGGGATGGCCGGCTGCACCGGCCATCGCGGCGGGCGTGCTGACAGGCACGCTGATCGGGACGTTCCATGGGTTCTTCTTCACGCGTTTCCGGATTCCATCGTTCGTGGTGACGCTCGCGGGTCTGCTGACCTGGTTCGGCGCCCAGCTGCACGTCCTCGGCGAGAAGGGCACCATCAACCTCAACGACCCGATCATGTTGCAGCTGGCGAACCAGTTCTACCCGGCATCCGTCGGCTGGACGCTGGCCGTCATAGTCGTGGCTCTGCTTGGCACGGACCTCTTCTTCATCACGAGGCGACGCCGGGCGGCGGCGGGCCTTCCATTGGGCGGTTGGGCGGGCGAGCTGGCGAAGTTCGTCGTCATCGCCGGGGTGATCTTTGGCGCGATGGCGGTGCTGGCATCCGACCGCGGCGTGCCGCTCTCCCTGCTGATCCTGCTCGCTCTCATCGTGGGCTTCGACCTGATCCTGACCCGCACGCGATTCGGCCGGCATGTCTTCGCGGTTGGGGGCAACGCCGAGGCCGCCCGGCGGGCCGGCATCTCGGTCAACGGCATCCGGATCGCGGTCTTCGGCCTTTGTGGAACGCTGGCGGCTTTCGGCGGCATCATGGGGGCGTCGCGCCTGGAGGCTGTGAACTACAACTCGGGGACGGGCGACACGTTGTTGAACGCCATCGCCGCTGCGGTCATCGGGGGCACGAGCCTGTTTGGCGGACGGGGGACGGTGTGGTCGGCGCTCACCGGCGGGCTGGTGATCGGGTCGATCAACAACGGGCTGGCCCTGCTCAGTGCTGCCTCGGACGTGAAGTTCATGGTCACGGGCGGCGTACTCCTGGCAGCTGTGACGATTGACGCGGTGGCGCGGCAGGGAAGACAGCGGGCGGGGGTCTAGGCGGGCGGGCGGGGAGGTGAATTACCCATCCGCGGGAAGGTGAACCACTCCCTGGTGGGGGCAGGTGTTGGAATTCGCCTTACTGGGTAATTGTTCTTCTACAAAGATGGCAACACCAAAGTCCGAGCTGCTCCCAGTCCTTCCGATGGACGACGTCGTCGTCCTGCCGCACATGACCGTCACCCTGGCGGTCGAGGGCGACAACCAGAAAGCCGCGATCGAGGCTGCCCGCCAGGGCAACCGCCTGGTCCTGCTCGTGCCCCGCATCGAGGGCAAGTACGGCAGCATCGGCACGGTCGGGCGCCTGGGCGAGTCGGCGGAGCTGCCGACCGGCGCAGAGGCGTTCATGATCAAGGGCGAATACCGCGCCCGGCTGGGTGGCGGTCAGGCCGACATCGGTGGGGCGCTCTGGGTCCAGGCCGACCCGATCGCCGACCCGGAACCTCCGACCGAGCGCTCGCTCGAGCTAGCGCGCGAGTATCGCGCCCTGCTGGAGAACCTGGTCGAGTCGAGAGGCGTCCCGCAGGTCGTGCAGTTCCTGCGCGCGGCGCGGACCCCCGGCCACCTCGCCGACCTTGCCGGCTACTCGCCTGACCTGTCCGCCGACCAGAAGCTGCAGGTCCTGGAGACAACCGATCTGGAGGAGCGGCTCACCATGCTGATCGGCTGGACGAAGTCGATCCTGGCCGACGCCTCGCTCAAGGAAAAGATCCGCAGCGACGTCGCTGAGGGCATGGAGAAGACGCAGCGTGAGTTCCTGCTGCGCCAGCAGCTCGAGGCGATCAAGAAGCAGCTGAACGAAGGCAGCACTGACGTCGTTTCGACGTACCGGGAAAGGGTGGCCACAGCCGGCATCCCCGAAGGTGTGCTCGTCGAGGTCAACCGCGAGCTCGACAGGCTGGAGCGGACCAGCGAACAGAACCCGGAATACGGATGGATCCGCACGTACCTCGACTGGATGCTGGACATCCCGTGGAACGTGCGCTCCGAAGACAACTACGACCTGGTCGAGGCGCGCCGGATCCTGGACGAGGACCACACGGGCCTCTCCGACGTGAAGGACCGGATCATCGAGTTCCTCGCCGTGCGCAAGCTGCGCAAGGAGCGCGGTCTCGAGGTGCTGGGCGGTCGTGGCTCGGGCGCGATCATCACGCTCGTGGGCCCTCCGGGCGTCGGCAAGACCTCGCTCGGCGAGTCTGTCGCACGCGCGCTGGGCCGAAAGTTCACGCGCATCTCTCTTGGCGGCATCCGCGACGAAGCGGACATCCGCGGCCACCGGCGCACCTACGTCGGCGCGCTGCCAGGCCGCATCGTCCGCGCGCTGAAAGAGGCCGGGACCAAGAACCCGGTGATCATGCTGGACGAGATCGACAAGGTTGGCAGCGACTGGCGGGGCGACCCGTCGGCCGCGCTGCTCGAGGTCCTCGACCCCGCGCAGAACAACACGTTCCGCGACCACTACCTGGAGGTCGACCTTGACCTGTCCGAGGTTTTGTTCATCCCCACGGCCAACGTGTCGGAGACGATCCCGGCTCCGCTGCTCGACCGGATGGAGCTGATCCGCCTGGACGGCTACACCGAAGAGGAGAAAGTCGCGATCGCGCGCGACCACCTGATGCGGCGCGTCGTCAAGCAGGCCGGGCTGAACCCGGACGAGGTGACGGTCACCGACGGCGCGATCATGAAGGTGATCACCGACCACACCCGCGAGGCGGGCGTGCGCAACCTCGAGCGCGAGCTCGGCAAGATCACGCGCAAGGTTGCGACCAAAGTCGCGAAGGCTGAGCTGAAACCGCCTGTTGCCATCACTGTCGAGCGCGTTCGCGAGTTCCTGGGCAAGCCTCGGTTCGACAACGAGGTCGCCGCTCGCACCGCCGTCCCTGGCGTGGCCACCGGTCTCGCCGTGACGGGCACCGGTGGGGACGTACTGTTCGTGGAGGCGACAGCGACCGACAGCAACGGCCACGGCAGCACCGTGATCCTGACCGGCCAGCTGGGCGACGTGATGAAGGAGTCGGCGCAGATCGCGCTGTCCTATGTTCGCTCTCACACAGACGAGCTGAAGATCGAGAAAGGCGCGGCCGATAAGTCGTTCCACATCCACGTGCCCGAGGGCGCGGTGCCGAAGGACGGCCCGTCGGCCGGCGTGACGATGACCACGGCGATCGTCAGCTTGCTGACGCAGCGCCCGGTGCGAAGCACTGTCGCGATGACCGGCGAGGTCACGCTGCAAGGCCTGGTGCTGCCGATCGGCGGCGTCAAGCAGAAGGTGCTCGCGGCCCACAGGATGGGTCTGACCGAGGTCATCCTTCCCAAGCGAAATGAGAAGGACATCGACGACGTGCCGCAGAGCGTGCGCGAGAAGATGACGTTCCACTTCGCGAGCCGCGTGGGCGAAGTGCTCGAGTTCGCGCTCGAGCCGCTCGCGCGCGCGAAGACCGAAGCAGCCTAACGAGGGTGCCGATTCAGAAGACGCCTGAGGGTACCTACGGCACGAAGATGCCTGGCGGGAAGTTTCTCGCCAGGCTGATCGAGCCACTCGCCAAGCGGTCGATCAATTCCTATCGCAAGACCGGCGGGAAGAACCGGATGGTCACGATGATGAAGTTCCCGATCGTGCTGCTGACCACGAAGGGCGGCCGGTCGGGTTTGGAGCGCACCGTCTCGCTGGGCGGCTTTGCCGACGGGGACGACGCGTGGCTCATTGTGGCTTCGAAGGGTGGGTCGGCCACACACCCGGCCTGGTTCAACAACATGGTCAAGCACCCGGACGAAATCTGGCTGGAAGTTGGCAGCCGGAAGATGAAGGTCCGTGGCGATTCGCTGCACGGGCGTGAGCGTGAAGAGGCGCTTGCCCGCATCGCCGGCATCTCGGCCCAGTACGGCAAGTACCCAACCAAGACGGATCGCGAGATCCCGATCGTCCGGCTCACTCGAATCTCCGGCTAGCGATACTTTCCACGGTTGAAAGTCCTAGCTCCTGGTTCGCCCCTCCGCGCCGAGATGGATCCGCTGCCCAAAGGCGTGCAGCTCGTCGGAGAACCGGCACCTGACGTCGAGGTCTTGGTGCTGGGCCCTGGAATGGGCGACGATGCTGCCGCCCTCTTCAAGCAGCTGCCTGGGCTGAAGTTCGTCCAGTCGTTCAGCGCCGGCGTGGACCATCTCCTCCCCAACATTCCGCCGGGAGTGATCCTGTGCAGCGCGGTGGGTGTTCACGACGCGTCGGTGTCCGAATGGGTCATGGCGGTGATCCTGGCCATGGGTCGCCGGTTACCGGAGTTCATCGACGGGCAGCGCCGCGGCGAGTGGAACCGCGACTCCGCCGATTCCATCGACGACATCGAAGGCAAGACCGTGCTCGTGGTGGGCTACGGCTCAATCGGTAGAGCGCTGGCTTTGCGGCTCGCTCCATTCGGGGTCCGGGTGGTCGGGATCGCGCAGCACGCGCGCGAAGACGCAGAGTCGCCTGACTCACTGCCTCTGCTTCTGCCCGAGGCGGACATCGTGGTCGACCTCCTACCGCGCTCGCCTGAGACGGAGAAATTCGTCGACAAGAAATTCTTCGCGCGGATGAAGCCTGGCGCGCTGTTCGTGAACGCGGGCCGCGGCCGGACCGTCGACACGGACGCGCTGCTCGAATCCCTGTTGGCGGGCCACATCCGCGCGGCGCTCGACGTTACCGAACCGGAGCCGCTCCCGGACAGCCATCCGCTGTGGAACGCCCCGAACGTGCTCATCACTCCTCACGTCGCGGGCGCCGTCAAGCGTTGGGAGCCACGCGGCTATCGATTCGCGGGCGAGCAGATCCGCCGCTACGCTGCGGGCCAGCCGCTGCTGGGCGTGCGCACGGGGAATATGCCGGCGGGCCGGACGCTTGCTCATTGAGATGAGCAGCAAGACGTCCCACGAAATCCTCGAAGCCGCGACGACGATCGCGGTCGTCGGAGCGTCGCGTGACCCGAACAAGGCGGGCGGATCGGTGCCTGCCGGGCTGCAGCGGCGCGGTTTCCGGATCATCCCCATCAACCCGTTTGCCGACGAGCTCTTCGGCGAGCGCGTGTACCGCTCGCTCAGCGAGGTGCCGGACAGGATCGACATCGTCGACGTGTTCCGGCCGGCGGGGGACGCGGCGGAGATCGCCCGGCAGGCCGTGGCCGTGGGGGCGAAGGCGGTGTGGCTGCAACTGGACATCCGCTCTGAAGAGGCAAGGCGCATCGCCGAGGCTTCAGGTCTGGACTACGTCGAGGACGAGTGCACGGCGGTCGTGGCCTCGCTCTACAGGATCAGAAAAGCGGCCTAAGAGTCGCGGACGGCTTCCGGCCCGCGACTCTAATCGCTAGAGTCGTGCCGTGGCACCAGGCCGAGCGCGGCATCTCAAAGACCGGAGCATCGAGTCCGAGCTGAAGTTTCGCGTCTCAGGCCCGAAGGCGCATGCCCGGCTGCGCAGCGCGCTGCGCAAGCGAGGCGCGAAGCTGGAGGGCCGGTACCGGGAAGAAAACTTCAGGTTCGCCGGGCCAGGGAAGTCAACGCGAAAGACCACCCTCCGCCTGCGTGTGCTGGATGGCGGGCCGCGAGGCGTGCTCACCGCCAAAGGGCCCGCGAGGTTTGAGGGTCATGTCAAGACGCGGGAGGAAACGGAGGTTGCGGTGGCGGACGCGCACGCGACGCTGGACCTATTGCTGCAGCTCGGGTTCCAGGTTGCAGTGATCTATCCGAAGCGCCGCGCCATGTGGCTCCTGGATGGAGTCGCGGTCACGCTGGACGTGCTCGATTTCGGCTACTTCGTGGAGCTCGAGGGTCCGCTCGACGTCCTGCCCGAGATGGCTCACAGCCTGGGACTGAACCCCGACCGCGGACTGCGCGACAGCTACTCGATCATGGCGCGCAAGTACGCGAAGACGAAGAAGGTGAGCACGGTCCCGGTGACGCCACTCGAGCCTCGGCCGGTGGAGGCTCCGGCTTAAGACCCGATGCGGCTTGCGCGAGCGTTCTTCTGGTTGTATCCGGCGGTTCTGCTGGTGGTTGGCATCGGGTTTCTGGTCGCGAGCCTGAGCCAGGCGGGTGCCGCTGACGAGTACAGGCGTGCCCCGCGATGCGGCGCCGAGGTGACTTCGAGCTGCTACGACGTGATTACGGGAACCATCACCTCAGTTCAAGTTCGCAACGGCCGTGGCGGCGAGCGCGACGACGTCATCATCGAAACGGCGGCGGCTGGAACTCTGAGTGTGACGCTCACACCATCTGCGTCCGCGGCTCCGCACGTGCGGACCGGAGCGAGCGTGACCGTCAAGAGATTTCGGGGCGCGGTCACGCTTATCGGAGTCGACGGATACGGCGTTCCTTCTACGTCAGATCCAATCTCAAATCAAACGACCACCTCGTATACAGGCCTGGTCTTCATCGGTCTGGGCGTGGTCAGTGCTGCGTTCCCTTACTTCTATGCGAGGCGGCGGCGCAATCGATATGCCGAGTCGGGGGTGATGGAGACGCCGGTGACGGAAATCTTGCCGACGGGAAACCTGGGCTCGTCGGTCCGGCCGCAGGCGAACCTGTCGACGCTCGCTCGTTACGGAATCGGTGCTGCTTTGCTGCTCGTCCTGACATTCCGCGCTCTGGTCGATCCAGCCCGGACCATCTGGGCGCTGCTGTTGGATTCGGCAATCGTCGTCGTGGTCGTGGGGTTGCTTTTGCTCTTCTTTCGCAACGCCAGGGTGTTCGTCGACAAAGAGCAGGTGGGCAAGATCGATATGTTGGGTCGCCTCAAGACTCTGTCCCTGCGCGACGTGAAGGGTGCCGAGCGCTTCAGTGTTCTGAATCGATATGGGTCGGTGAAGCACCTGGTGTTTGTGGGGCCGGACGGGCGGAAGGCCTTCGAGGTCGCTGGATCGGCGTGGGACTTCGATCGCCTGGACGCTCTGTGTAGGGAGGCGGGGATCGAGCTCGGCGGAACCTACTACGAAACGGTCAGCCCCTTCCGGCTGAACAAACGGGTGCCCGGCACGATCACGTGGGGCCGGCAGCTCCTGATCGCTCTGGGGGTGATCGCGGTGATCGTCCCGTTCATCTTCCTGATCGTCGGGCCGCTGCAGAGGTGAGGCCGGAAGGGCTGGGGAAAAGGGGGTCGGGGCGGGCTGGGTGGCTGGATGTTGGGTCAGGCGAAAGAGGACTTGGAAAAGGGCGTCGGGGCGGGCTGGGTGGCAGGGGACGGGTCAGGCGGAATTGTTTTGTGCGGACTGAAATTTACCGTGTAAAGTATTGACCCCCAAACAGATGTTTGGTACGCTTTTCTCATGTTGGGGGAGGGGGGAACACCCCTCGAGGAACTGGTCGGAGCGATTCGCAAGTATCAGGCTCGCGAGGTCGATCCGCGCGATGACGACCTCAAGCTATTGCGTTCAGCGATGGATGGGCTGGAGAGCGAATTTTCGGCGATGGCGCGGCGCGCGCAGCAGCGTGGCGAGCACCGATTGAGCGGGACTGCGACAGCGGCAACCTGGATCAGCCGGACCTGCAACATGTCGGTGACCTCAGCTGCCGACCGATTGCGGGTCGGCGAGCAGCTCGAAGAGCTGCCCAAGGTCGCCGCGGCGCTGAGCTCCGGCGAGATCGGCTACCAGTCGACATCTTTGCTCTGCCATCTACGTGAGTGGCTGGGAGACAAGCGAGAGCTCTTCGACGAGGACGAGATGCTCGGCCACGCTCTGGAGTATTCAGTTTTCGAGCTGCGCAAGCTTTGCAACGCGGCGAAGCATGCCGCCGACCCAGACCGCTTCTT
>Ga0209588_1000210_pt1 | contig 15783 bp, 9 predicted proteins | sample Rivendell_Oct201_10_FD_188351 | JGI IMG/M metagenome (GOLD analysis project Ga0209588, IMG submission 188351) | Vadose zone soil microbial communities from the Eel River Critical Zone Observatory, Northern California, USA -... | ecosystem: Host-associated > Plants > Roots > Rhizosphere > Soil ...
GCGCCTTTGGCCGGTAATCTTCGCGCAAGAAATCGCGATACTTTTGCACCGCGGGGACGATCCGCTTTGAAAGCAGCTCGCTAAACTGGGCCCGAAACTCGTCGGTCCCGTCACGCGTGGCGGGCGAGTACATCGGCCATTTCTCCACCGGGAGCGCGAGAGTCGCGTCCAGTTGCTTCACCACCAGATCGACATTGCGGCGGGGCGAGGTGAAACCGAGCTTCACGCCTTCGCGGAGGTTGGCGATCTCGTTGTCCAGGAAGTTCGGCAGCTTGCTGTAACGGGACACCGCCTCGTCTCGGGCGGGGTTGCTTCCCACCGGCTGCGCCTGGGCGAGCGCCGCGATCTCCACCTGCCACCCGGTCATGTGGCTCACTCCCTGCCATAATTCGCGCCGGCACACGCGCTGCTGGCGAGAGGCTTCGATCGCCTCACGCAAAAAGCCCAGGGTCACCCACTCGGGCTGCCCAAACAGTGGACGCGGGTCGATCGCGGAGAGGCGTTCCGCCCAGGCATTCTCCAATTTCTCCCACGCCGCCTGGGCAGCGAGCGAGTTGTCCCTAAAGCCATCATGCCGCGGCAAGGGGATGGCTGAGAGCTCTGCCCAGTCGGGGAAGCGAGCGATGAACTCCGTCAGGTAGTCGTCCGCCAATCGCACGATTTCGGTTCGGGACTCTTCCGCGCTCATCGGTCCGCGTTCGGCGTGCCTGCAGGATGCCAGGATCAAGACCAGCGTCGCGGACGCGAGCACCCGGGGAGACGCGGCGAATCGGCTCATGGATTACGCTCTTGTCACACCGTTCCCGATTTTTCCATCCCGGAGCTGCGACTCTAGTCGTTTCCGAGCCGCGGCGAAGGAGCTGGGGCGACCAGGTGCTCTCCGGGATTGCCGTGCCCGCCATTCTCCGGCCGATTCTCCTCGTACCGAATCGCGGCGCCGATGGCCGCCAGGGGCCCAAGCTTGTGAGTGAAGTCCAGCGGGGGATCGCCGCTCCCATGCTCGCCCCAGAACTGTTCGAGCAGCTTTTGACGTTCCTGCCTCTTTCGTTCCGAGATGGACTCGAAGTCCGCGCGGGTGCGGATGATGTGCGGCGTGAGGAACAGCAGCAGGTTCACTTTTGCCTTCTTCTTCGTCGTGTTGCGGAACAGATTTCCGAACAGCGGGATGTCCCCCAGGATCGGAGTCTTCGATACCGCTTCCACCACCCGATCTTGCATGATGCCGCCCAGCACGACGGTCCGATGGTTTTGGCCGACAATCGTCGTTTTGGTGCCGCGGGTCGAAGTGGTGGGCCCGAGCACCTTGTCGGTCGATGCGATTTCTTCAGTCTGCTCGTCAATCTCCAGGCGCACCTCGTCCCCTTCGCCCACGTGCGGCTTGACAGTGAGCTTCAGCTCGACGTTTTCCCGGGTAATCGGCGCGTACAACTGCGAAAGGTTGCTGATCGTCGGGCTGACTCCGGAGCTCTGTGCCTGCTGCAGCGACGAGGGTGAGTAGCCTGTCTGGAACGGCACCTTCTGACCGACGTGGATCACCGCCTCCTTGTTGTCCATCGCCAAGAGATGAGGAGTGGAGATGACGTTCACATCCGAGCTCTGCTGCAAGGCGTGGAGGATGACGCCGAACTGCGTGATGTTGAATCCGAGCTGATTGGACAACTTCGTCAGAATCGGACCCTCGACCGCCGCTAGCGCGCCGCTCGCGCTGAGGAGACTCGAGGTTGCGAGGGTGTTCGGTTGCCCGGGATAATTGGTGCCGAATAGGACGGGCATCGATCCGATGTTCTGAACGTCGTGGAAGCTGAGCCCCAAATCGCTGTCTCGCTCGATGTCAATCTCAAGGATTGCCGCTTCGATAAAAATCTGCCGGCGAGGGGCGTCGAGCTGCTCGATCAGCCGAGCCAATGTGCGGTAGTCGCCCGGACTGGCCATCACCACCACTCCATTGGTTGCTTCGGAGGCGGACACCTTGACTTCGCCGGTGAAGAGCGACGCACCCTGAGTGACGTTTGGCGCATTCGGCTGTTTGCCGCGGCCGCCCTGAAGTATGGGCTCCAGGGTGGCGACAACCTCTTTCGCGTCTGCGTTCTTGAGGGGATAGACGCTCAGCTGTCCATCTCCCGAGAGTGGCACGTCCAACTCGGTCAGCAGCTGCAGAACGCGGTCGAGGGTCGCTGGGCTGCTCCGGACCACAAGCTTATTCGTACGCTCGTCAGCGACCACCAACTGGCTCACGCCGCCAGGAATGGGCGGCTTGCTCCCGCCTCCTGCCGACTTGTCCAGGATGCGCTGAATCTTATCCGCCACGTCCTGAACGGAAGCGAACTTCACTTGAATCACTCGCAGCTGGTCAGACGGCGCAACATCGAGCTGGGCCAGTAGCTTGCCGATTCGCTCGAGGTTAGACCCAAGCTCGGTCAGGATGAGCGTGTCGGGTGGAAAGGGCACCATCTCGGCGCCGGGGGAAATCAGCTGTGCGAGCACGACCCGAACGGCTTCGAGATCGACGTTCCGCACGCGAAACAGGCGAGTCACCATCTCATCGTCGGTTGGGTGAGGCTCGTTCGAATCAGCGAACGTATCTATCGCCGACTTATTCGCTCTCGCTTTGTCGATGATTCGGTAGAAATTGCCGCTGCGCAGAATTGTCAGTCCGTTGACGTCCAGAGCTGCCAAAAAGGCAGCGTAAAACTGCTCGGCGTCGATTTCCCCTCGCCCCTCGTTGGGGCCGATCACCGAAATCTTCCCCTTAACGGTGTCTGGAACAATGAAGGTACGGCAGGTGGCATCAGCCACCGTCTGAATCAACTTTTCGATTTCGACATGTTGAAAAAATACGTTGAAGCGCTTGTGTTTTTCCAAAGCTTCGCAGGCAGGTGCGGTCTCGACCGCGTGCGTGCCTTCTTGTTGCAATAAACCGGCGGTGACGGCCCACGGCACAAGCAGGTACCCGAGGGCGACGACAATGTCGGTCTTGGCCTCGCGTAAGCGCATGCGTGCCGCGCAAGAAGCAACTCAGGTGCCATGCCGCCGCTCGGCACTAACGCGGCTTGCGCAGCTTGGTCATCGCCCCATAGACGAGCGCTCCCACCTGCTCGCGGTAGTACTTGCGAATCTCACCCGGTGCGACCGTGCCATAAACCACCACCAGTCGCTCTTCGGGATCAGCCCAAAAGGCCGTGCCATTCGCGCCGTTCCAGGTGTAGTCGCCGCGGCTGCCCGGTGTGGCCGCCACCCCCTCCTGAAGCCGGACGGCAACCCCGAGCCCAAATCCATAACCTTCCCGATGCGGCTCGATGCCGGAAACCTGGTTCTTGATCCTGTCGCCGAGATGATCGCTCGTCATCCCTGCCACGGTTTTCGGGCTCAACACACGCCGGCCGTCGATGATCCCGCCGTCGAGCAGCATCTGGCCAAAGCGCAGGTAGTCGCCCACCGTGCCGAAAGCGCATGAGCCCGCGCAGTCGAATTTCACTCGGTCGTCGAGAATGGCAATCTTCTGGTCCTTTCCATCGATCGGATCCTTCGGCAGCGGCCGCGCAAGGCGCTTGCGGTTCTGTGGCGGAACTTCGAACGAAGTGTCGGGCATTCTGACTTTGTCCCAAACTGCCGCCCTGAGGTAATCATTGAGTCGCCTGCCGGTTACCTTTTCGATCACCAACCCAAGAACGTCGGTCGAGAAACCGTACTCCCAAACCGTTCCTGGCTGGTACAGGAGCGGGGCGGACGAGAGCTTCGCGATGAATTCCTCCCCCGAATATTGCGCCGCTGCGGCGGACGACGTTGAGGGGTAAAGCTTGTGCACGGGCGTGTTGCCTCGCCCGCCGTAGGGAATGCCCGATGTATGGCGGAACAGGTCGTGGATATAGATCGGATTCGCGACTTCGTTCTTTGCCTCCGCTCCCAGCGAGGTCCAGACGGTCATCTTCGCGAACGAGGGAAAGTAGCTATCGAGCCGCGACTTGAGCGGGAGCCGGCCTTCTTCGTTGAGAACCAGGCCCCCCACGCACGCCATCACTTTGGTCATCGAAGCGAGATTGAAGATCGCATCGAGCACCATGGGCTCGTTGCTGGCCCGGTTCAGAAAGCCGTGCGCCTTGTAATAAACGAGCTTGCCATCGCGAGCGATCGCCACCACCGCGCCAGGAACGCGGTTCGCAGCGATCTCGCGCTCGAAGAACTTGTCGATCCGACTGAGACCCTCCTTTGAGAACCCCGCCCGCTCCGGAGCGATCACTGGCAAAGGCCCAGCGAAGCCAGTGGCGGCAACCAACGAAGCCCAACAGATGGCGAGTAGGCGCATGGACTCTCCCTCCGACCAGAGGGCGGTGGCCTTAGCACCGCAAGGGAACGCGCCTCAACTTCAAACGCCTATCCGGATGTAGTTGCTTAGGCGCGTCGCCCTGCCCTTTCACCTCCTGCTCAGCCGCCTCGTTGAATTCGACAAAACAGGCGATCGACAATCGTAGATACGGCCTGCAAGGAGCTGAGTTTGTCGGATGACGCTCGATACGATGGTTCCAAAACCTTGGTTCGCGCGCTCCAAGGTGATCAATCGCTAAAACAATACGTCACCGAAAAGAAGATTGGCCAAGGGGGCATGGCCACGGTGTTTCTCGCCACCGACCTCGAGAACAAGCGAAAAGTTGCGCTCAAAGTGATGCTTCCCCATCTGGCCTCCAACCCGGAGTTCGCCGAGCGCTTTCTTCGAGAGGCCAATGCGATTCTTGGGCTCAAGCACCCGCACATTGTGGAGCTGCTCGGCTATGGAGAGGACGCCGGTCGCTACTTCATGGCCTGCGAATTGATCGACGGGGGCACGGTGCACGAGCTGCTTCAGGCGATGGGAAAATTTCCCCTCCCGCTTGCACTCGAGCTATTCGCGCAGCTGCTCGAGGGTCTCGCTCACGCCCACGGCTTCGGAATCGTTCATCGAGACCTGAAGCCAACCAACATGCTTTTGACTCGAAGCGGCTGTCTCAAGGTGGCCGATTTCGGCATCGCGAAGACGCCGGGCGGTGCAACGCTTACCCAAACGGGGATGCTGATGGGGACCCCCGCATACATGAGTCCCGAGCAGGCGATGGCTCAGCCCGTCGATGCGCGCAGCGATTTGTATTCGAGCGGCGTCGTCCTCTACGAGCTGTTGACTGGTTCGAACCCAAGGCTAACAGACAACCCAACCAGCTCCTTGGCAAAGGTGTTGAGCCAGGAACTGCCGCAGGTTTACACGCTCGAGCCCGGGCTTCCCGATTTTGTTCAGGCCCTGTTGGACGGTTTGCTCGCGCGCGACCGGGAACAACGTTTCCCCAACGCTCAAGCAGTCCTTTCAGTCCTGGCTGACGAGCTCGCCAAGGTTCGACGCCACTACCCGGGCCTGCTGGCGGAGTGTCTCGCGCATCCGGCAGAGATGAAACAGCGCCTGATGCATGATCGCGCAAGCGAATGGTATCAGCGCGCGCGCAACCAAATACAGAACCGCGACACTGGCAAGGAGTCGGCCGCGCTTTGGGCTTATCACGCGGTCTCGCTCGAGCCCGAAAATCAAGATATCCAGCGCTTGTTTACCGAAATTTGCCGGACAAACGGCCTTCACTTTGGACACTCCAAAAATCCGAAGGTGCTGGAGCTGGAAAAGCTCTTGGAGAGTGAAGCGGAAGCGCCGGGCGTGCTGCGACAGCTCGCTCAACTGTATCGGCTTGAAGGAAACATCCATCGCGCGGTTGTCTACCTCAAGCGCTATCTGAAGCTTCGACCCAACGACGGGTACGCTGCGACGCAGTTGGCTCAAATGACTGGCGAGGACTTGTGGCTCGGAGGTGGGCTCGGTCCGAGGACCAAAGAGCTAGTCGCCGGCATTCGCACCGGCGGCTTTCGTGCCAAGCCCCAACAGGCCCCTGCGCCGAGCAGCGCGGTCAGGTCGCCGACCAACGCGTCGAGCGTCTCGACACTACAGAAGGAAAGCTCCGCCTCCGCTTCGGCCCTGTCACAACTGGCAGTATCGATCGGGAAAAAGGTGCTGGTGGTCGGATTGATCGTGATTTCCTTGGGATTCATCGCCAAGCGGGTTAACCGGATGATCGATTCGGCAACCGACGAAGCCAATCATGCCCACGATGCCCTGGCGAGTGCTCAACAGAGCGCGGAAAATGCGCGACTCGCGGAGCAGAGTCAGAGCGCGCTGGTCCAGATCTCCCAGTCGAATGCCAAAGATGCCGCGCGACTGTTGGACGCGGCGAGGGCTGCCTTCGAGAAAGAAAAGTATCCCGAGGCGATAAGCGAGTTTGACACGCTCGTTCAGCGGTACCCCAAGCGTCCAGAAGCGGTAAGCGCCAGGTTTTTGCGGGCCAAGGCTTTGCTGGCCTTCGGGCAGCCGGCGAGAGCGATTGTCGCGCTCTCGGAGTATCTCGAACACCACGCTGGCACCGCGGAATATTGGGAGGCGCTGCTACGGCGCGGACAGGCTTATCACTCACAGCTCGAGGATGCCCTGGCGCTCTCGGATCTCAATCAGCTGCTCGAAAAGCAGCCCACCAGCCCTTGGGCGACCGAGGCCCTGATCGCGCGCGGGGAGATACGCGCCGCTCGAGGAAGTAACGAGGACGCGGTGGCGGACTTCAGGGCTGTCCTGTCTCGCACCGGACCGGCGGATCCTCTCAACGTCCGAGCCACCGACGATCTCAACAAGCTTGGTGCCGGACGCTAGCGGCCTAAGTCCTATTGCGTGGATCGTCCGCTGGGTTGACGTACTTGAATTCAATCGGGCCAATCCCGTGGAGCAGGATGACCGTCTCCGCTTTGGTGAAGGCGAAGTGATTGGCGTTGGCAGGCATCAATCCGAAGCCGCCGACGGTCAGCATCTTGGCCGACTTCGGATCAAGCTTGTCACCCATTCCGATCTAAAGCCCGGGCCCCCATTTCGCCTCCTTCACGTTTTCCATCTTGTGGTCCGCAGCGTGGGCGCTCGACGCCAGCCACAGTACCCCGCCAAGACCGATACCGATCAGCTTTACTCTTCGGTATTTCATCGCGACCCCTCCTCCTTTGGGTTACTGCGCACAACTGGACCGAGCTCCTTACTACGAAACGAGTGGTCGATCAGGATGTCTTGGGCGGCGAGTCTACTCGATCGCAGCAGTCGCGCGCGTCCGCTGACGGAGAATATGCTTCTGGACCTTGCCGGTCGACGTCTTCGGAATCGGGCCGAAGATGACTGTCTTGGGGGCCTTGAAGTGGGCGAGCCGCGCACGGCAATGCTGGATCAGCTCTGCTGGGGTGGCCTGCGCCCCCGGCTTGAGCTCGACAAAGGCGCAGGGCGTCTCGCCCCATTTGGGATCGGGCTGCGCCACGACTGCCGCAGCGAGCACCGCTGGATGATCGTAAAGCGCGTCTTCCACCTCGAGCGACGAGATATTCTCGCCGCCTGAGATGATCACATCTTTCGCGCGGTCGGTAATCTTGAAGTAGCCGTCGGGCTGCATCACCGCCAAGTCGCCTGAGTGGAACCAGCCGCCCTCGAAGGCTTCCTGGGTTGCCTTGGGGTTCTTGGCATAGCCTTTCATCGTGATGTTGCCGCGGAACATGATCTCTCCGACCGTCGTTCCATCCCAGGGAACCGGCTCCATGGTGATCGGATCGAGGACGGTGGCGCCCTCCTCCAGCAGGTAGCGCACGCCCTGCCGGCCATTGCGTTCGGCGCGGCGATCGACATCCAGCGCTTCCCATTCCTGCTGCTTCACGCAAATCGCCGCCGGCCCATACGTTTCGGTCAATCCGTAGACGTGGGTCAGCTCGATGCCCAACCGATCCATCGCTGCGATCGTCGCCGCTGGCGGCGCCGCCGCGGCCACCAGAGCGTGAATTTTGTGAGAGATGCCGTCTCGCAGCTCGGCTGGCGCGTTGATCAGAGTGTTGTGGACAATCGGCGCGCCGCAGTAGTGAGTCACGCGGTGCTCCCGGATCAGGCCGAAGATCATCGCCGCATCGACCTTGCGAAGACAAACGTTGGTGCCGGCGATCGCGGCGATCGACCAGGGGAAGCACCACCCGTTGCAGTGAAACATCGGCAGGGTCCAAAGGTAGATCGAATGTCGGGGCATGCTCCAGCTGAGGACGTTGCCAATCGCATTGAGGTGCGCGCCGCGATGATGGTACGCGACGCCCTTAGGGTTCCCGGTGGTACCCGAGGTGTAGTTGAGCGAAATGGTACTCCACTCATCCGAGGGCGGCTGCCACGCGTAATCAGGGTCGCCCGCGCTGAGGAACGCCTCGTAATCGATCTCGCCGATTCGCTCGCCTGGTCCTGAGTGCTCCGGGTCGTCCACATCAATGACCAACGGACGCGACTGAACCTTGGTTAGCGCTTTCGCGATCGTCGGGGAGAACTCGCGATCGGTAATCAGCACTTTCGCCTCGGCGTGATCGATCATGAAGGCAAGGGCCTCGGCATCGAGCCGGGTGTTGAGCGTGTTGAGCACGGCCCCGGTCATCGGCACGCCGAAATGGCACTCGTACATCTCGGGCGTGTTGGTCAGCATCACCGCGACCGTATTCCCCACACCGATTCCGCGGGCGGCGAGTGCCGAGGCGAGTCTCCTGCAACGGGCGTAAGTTTCTCCCCACGTGAAGCGACGCCGGCCATGCACCACTGCCGGCTTGCGCGGGTAGACATACGCGCTCCAAGCGATGAAGGTCAGCGGGGTGAGCGGCGCGAAGTTGGCGAGGGTTTTATCGAGTCCAACCTCCAGCGAATTTCGGCGCGCGTCACCCATGGCGAATCTCCTTTCGGAATCCTACCACTACTGGATTCGGCGGTGCGCGACCCCGTCCGACCGGACCCATGGCAATCAGGGTGGCAATCCCATCCGGTGCACGAGATCCGCGAACCTGGGATCCGAGCGAAGGGAATCGAGCGCCGGATCGACCTTGATCGGAATCAGCGTAGAGGAGCGCCGTCGATAGGCCTTTTCAAGCCACTCGAATGCACGGTCCCTGTCGTCGAGTCCGGCGTAGGCGCCCGCAATTACCGGAGCGACATCCTCTATCCGGTCTCGTTCTTTCAGCTCGCTCAAAATGGTCAAGGCGCCGTCTTTGTTGCTCGATCGAGCGTAGGCATAGGCCAATTGGCCCCAAAATCTCGGGTCGGTTGAGCGCATCGCGATCCCGCGTTTGAGCTCGTCGATGGCCTCCCGGTATGTCTTCATTCGCACGTAACAACCCCCAAGAAGCAAGTGCGCATAAGGTAAATCGGGCGCCATTCGCAAATCTTCCTTCAGCAGTGCAACGCCGCGGTCGTATTGCCCCGACAAGCAAAAGGTCCATCCCAGATTTCCGATGTACGCGACAGAAGCAGGATCGAGCTGCAGTGCTTGGGTGAACTCAGCCGCGGCCTCCTCAAAACGCGCCATCCGAAGAAGAAGGACGCCATACCAGCTATGCGCCAGGGCGTAGCTCGGGCTCAATGCAATCGCTCGCTTGCATTCCTTCTCGGTGGTGAGCCAGTCCCATTGGGTCATCTTGATGTATCCGAGGGCGGCGTGTGCCTCGGGCAGCTCTTCATCTAGGGCCAGTGCCTTCAGCGCCGCCGCCTCGGCCTTCGGGTAGACTTCTTCGGTGCGCGCATATTGTAAGTGGGCCAGCGAACCGTACGCATCCGCGAGGCCTGCATAAGCAAGCGCGTAATCGGGGTCCAGCTCAGTTGCCCGCTGGAAGTACTCGAGGCTCTGATTCACGGCTTCCTTTGTTCTCTTGTTCCAAAAATAGCGACCCCGCAAATACAGCTGATAGGCCTCCAAGTTGGTGTTGCGCTTGGCGACGCGTTGCTGCATCCTCGCGGTGAGGCGAGGCCGGAGCTTCTCGGAGATGGCTGTAGCGATTTCGGCCTCGACGGCAAGAAGATCGGTGAGCTTTCGGTTGTACTTTTCCCCCCATATTTCCGAGCCGGTCTCGAGATTGACGAGGTCCGCGCGAACCACCAACGTATTGCCGCGCTGTTGGACACGCCCGGTGACCACCGCTCCCACCGAGAGCTCGCGCCCGAGCCTTTGGAAATCGACGTCCTTCCCCTTGTAGCGAAAGGCGGTGTTTCGGGCGATCACCTGTAGCTCGGGTATCTGCGAGAGGTTGTCGATCACGCTCTCCGCGATGCCGTCGGAAAGATATTCCATCTCTGCATTTGCACTGTCATTGACAAACGGCAGCACCACGAGGGATTTGATTGCGCTGGCTTGATTTCGTGTTTCACGGCGCTGAAGGACGTACAGCCCGGCCGCGCCAATGATTAAGGCGGCGACGCCGAGCACCCGTAGGAGAGCGAATCGGCGGCGTTTGATTTCCAGAGACGGATGCGGGCGATGTTCCAAGCGCTGCCGGACCTCGCTCGCGCTCTGGGGCCGCTCGGCCGGTTTTTTCTGGAGCAGCTGTGAAACGAGCTGCGCGAGCCAATCGGGAACGGCGGGAATGGAGGCCAAGGAAACCGGCTCGTCATTGAGAATGCGCGCCGCAGTCGCCGCCTTCGAATCCGTTTGAAATGGCGAGACACCGGCCAACACTTCGTACGCGACCACTCCCAGGGACCAAAGGTCAGTTCGCCCGTCGACGGGCTCACCTCGCAATTGCTCAGGAGACATGTACAAAAGCGTCCCCATCGTCTGCCCTTCCTGGGTCATCATTTGGCCTTGGGAATCCGAAACCAGTTTGGCCAGGCCAAAATCGAGGATTTTGATGATTCCCGCGGTGGTGATCAGGATGTTGGCCGGTTTGATGTCCCGATGGACAATCGCGACGCGATGCGCGGCCTCGAGGCCGAGTGCCACTTGGCGAAGCACGTCCACCGCGTCGGGAATGGTCAACCGTCCCTTCTCCAGGCGCTGCTTGAGCGTCTCGCCCTCGTAGAGCGCGATCGCGATGAACAGCTCGCCGTCCTGCTCGCCGAGTTCGTAAATCGCCCCGATGTTCGGGTGGTCGAGCGCGCTGGCGGCCCGCGCTTCGCGCAGGAATCGAGCCTTGGCGTTCTCGCTGGTGGCAAATTGTCTCGACAACAGCTTGATCGCCACAGCCCGACCGAGCTTGAGGTCCGTCGCTCGATAGACAACCCCCATCCCACCCGACCCCAACCGCGCCTCCACCCGGTAGTGCGACAGAACGCGCCCGGCGAACAAATCGATTTCGCTGGAAGCCGCAATTGTCTCTTCAGAGACTCGGGAGAGCTGAGTGCCGGTTACCGCCATGAAGCTGCCCGCCTGCTCGTGCGCCGCGAGCAGCTTTTCGACTTCCTTCTGCAGCTCGCTATCCCCACCGCAAGCCTGCGAGAGGAAGCTGTGCCGCGAGACGGCGTCCCGCTCAAGTGCGGCGTCGAACAGCCGCTTCACCTGCTGCCAATGCTCGGGTGTCATCAGCGCGCCCCGCCGGTTACGGCCCTCCCACCGTTCGCCTGCAGCTCCCTCCGAACTAGAGCTCCCCGGAGTTGGAGCCGCCACAGGCGGCCGGATATTAGCGCGCCGGCAGCTTCAGAAGAAGCTCGCTGCAGGCGCGCATCGCCGACCGATTACGGTCGACGGCCCGGGAACGACAAAGCCGCGGGCGCCACGGCAATCGTGGCAGCCGCTACCTTGTGGTGATTCACTTTGGAGATCCGGAGCTAAAATGGTGAACGCGATGAGCACACCTTCGACTTCACAAATTACCGAGCTGCTTCGCCGATGGAGCGGCGGCGGTACAGGCGTGCTCGAGGAGTTGTTGCCGATCGTCTACAAGGAGCTACGTCGCCTCGCGGCGGGCCACATGAAAAAGGAGCGGGGCGCTCACTCGTTTCAGAACCACGGCTCCGGTGCACGAGGCGTACTTGCGTCTCGTGGATCAAAGGGACCCCATCCCCTGGCAGGGCCGGTCTCATTTCTATGGCATCGCTCCGCGGGTGATGCGCCAGGTCCTCGTCGATCACGCTCGCCGCGACGCCGCCGGCTCGGCGTGGAGGGAGAGGCCCAAAACTGACGCTGAGCCAAGCTGAGGATGTTCCGGCGGCATCAGAGGGCATGGACTTCCTCGCCCCGGATAGTGCCCTCAGTACCCTGGCGGCGGTCGATCCCCGCCAAGCGCATCTGGTGGAGCTCCGATACTTCGGCGGACTCACGATCGAGGAGACGTCGGAAGTGATGAATCTTTCTCCTACGACAGTGAAGCGAGAGTGGACCCTCGCGCGGACCTGGCTTTTCAAGGAATTGAGCGAGCGCTGATTTGGCTCACGGACCTACCTGCCTCAATCAGGCGGCAGGTTCATTTTCGCTAGCATCGCCGCATAGCGGGGATCTCCGCGCAATCCGCGCAGCAGCGGGCTGAACTTCACCGCCCTCAGCCCGGCATCGCGCTGTACGTAGGCCCGGTCCAGCCACTCGAACGCCTTGTCAGGCTGCCCGAACCACGCATACGTCTCCGCGATCTGAAATGCACCGTCGTGGCCGTGGCGCGCGATCAGCTCGGCGAGCAGGCGTTGCGCCTCCGCGTCGCGGCCGAGATCGTGCAGCGCCAAGACCTTACCATTGAGCTTGAACACTTCCGAGGTGGAGCGCTCGGCTGCCTCGAGCGCCTCAGCAGGCTTCTTCTGCAGCAGGAGGACGGCGTTGAGATGCGCCGCGGCATAGTTCTGCTCGGGCGCGATCTGCAGCGACTTTTCCAGCGCGGTACGCGCGGCCTCGAGCTGGCCCGATGAGTAATACATCCGGCCCAGCGTCGACCAGGCCAGCGCTGAAAGCGGGTCGATCTCGGTGGCCTTGCGAGCCTCCTCGATCGCTTCGGGGAGTCGTCCCATCGCGGCCAGCACCGCCTGGGCGTAGAGCCGGTGCAAGTCCGCCGCGCCGGGGTTGAGGTTGAGGGCCCGCTCGAAGTCGACGCGCGACCCTTCCCAGTCAGTGCCGGTCGCGGCACGCAGGAAGCCACGCGCTGTGTAGCCGTCGGCCAGGTCGGGATCGAGTGCGAGCGACTTTTCGACGTACGACATCGCCTCGTCGAATCCTTTGGAAATGGCAGCTACCGACTCGGCGCCGTCGGCCACCCAGAACCTCGCCATCGCGAGCGCCGCCCAAGCCTGCGCGTAATCGGGGTCGAGCGTCACGGCGCGCTGGTAGGCCGCTACAGCCCGGACGAAGTTTTGGTAATTCAAGCGACGAAAGAGCGTGTTGCCCAGCAGGTACTGGTTATACGCTTCGGGAGTGGGCTCATGCCGGCGGCTGACGGGCACCAGCCGCAGCTTCAGAGCGTCGACGACCGCCCGCGCGATTTCGTCCTGAGCCGCAAATACCCCGGTCAGCTCGCGATCGTAGTTATGCGACCAGAGATGGAACCCATCAGCCGCGTTGATCAGCTGCGCGGTGATACGCACGTGCGTACCCTCCTTGCGCACGCCGCCCTCGAGGAGGGTGGCCACGTTGAGTTTCTGGCCGATGGTGCGCGCGTCGTCGCTCTTTCCCCTGAACGAAAAGGACGAAATGCGCCCCGCCACGTGCAGCGACTCGATCTGCGCCAGCGAATTGAGGATCTCCTCGGCGATCCCGTCGGCGAAGTACTCCTGGTCCTTCTGCGGGCTCATATCGGTGAACGGCAGCACAGCGATCGACGGACGCGCAGAAGCGATCGTGGCTTCGGGCTTGCGGTTACCGCGGACGACGAAGTACGAAACGAGCGCCGCTACCGCCAACGCCCCGATGCCCGCAGCCGCGAGCCACTTTGCGCGCATCGACTGCGAATTTGGCCGAAGTGTCGGCGAAACGGGTTCGCCCAAATCAGCTGGCGCGCGCTCAACCTGGTCCAAACGCGTGAGGACCTCACCGGCAGACTGGGGTCGCTCGGAAGGATTTTTCCGGAGCAATTGCGAAACCAGCTGGGCGAGCCAGTCTGGGACGCCAGGCACCGCGACCAAGGAGAGTGGCTCGTCGTTGAAAATGCGCGCCATGGTCGTAGTGCTCGAATCCGTTCGAAACGGCGAGGTGCCCGCTAGCAACTCGTACGCCAGAACTCCGAACGACCAGAGGTCGCTTCGCGAGTCCACTGAAGTGCCTCGCAATTGCTCGGGCGACATATACAGGACGGTCCCGAACGCCTGTCCCGCCTGCGTTATTGTTTCCGCTTGCGAGTCCGCAATCAGCTTCGCCAGGCCAAAGTCGAGGATTTTGACGGTCCCACCGCTCGTGATGAGGATGTTCGCGGGCTTGATGTCTCGGTGAACGATGCCCGCGCGATGCGCGGCCTCGAGCCCGAGCAAAATCTGTCGAAGGGTGGCGATGGCTTCGTCGACGGAGAGGCGGCCCTTTTCGAGGCGCTGCTTGAGGGTGTCGCCTTCGTAGAGAGCCATCACGATGAACAGCTCGCCTTGCTCTTCCCCGATGTCGTAGAGAACGCCGATGTTGGGATGGTCGAGCGCGCTCGCGGCTCGCGCTTCGCGAAGGAATCGAGCCTTGGCATCTTCGCTGGTGGAAAATTGTCTCGAGAGCAGCTTGATTGCCACCGCCCGACCGAGCTTCAGGTCGGTAGCTCGATAGACCAGGCCCATCCCGCCCGAGCCCAACCGCGCCTCGATTCGATAGTGCGACAGAATGCGCCCGACGAACGGATCGACATTCGAGGCCGAAGCCGTCGCTTCGTTCCGATGTTCGGGCGTCATTTGAACCCCGCTGGTGGGTTAGCCGCCGCAGCGCCGTAGACCTTGACCAGGTAGTCGTTCACCATCCGGGCGGTGCAAAACCTCGGACCAATCGTGCGAAGCGAAGATTTGATCCGCTGGATCCAACGGCGAGGCAACCCGGCGGCATCTCGTTCGTAGAACTGCGGCACCACCTCGCGCTCGAGCAGGCCATACAATGCCTCTGCGTCGCGCGCGTCCTGGGTCTTCGCGTCAGGCGCCGGCTCGCTGTCGATCGCCCAGCCGTTCTGGCCATCGAACGCCTCAATCCACCAACCGTCGAGCACGCTAAGGTTGAGACCGCCGTTAAGCGCCGCCTTCATTCCGCTCGTGCCGCTCGCCTCCATCGGCGGGCGCGGCAGGTTCAGCCATACGTCGCAGCCCGATACCAGCGCTTGGGCGATGCGCAACTCGTAGTCTTCGAGAAAGGTGACCCGGGCGCCCACGACTGGCGCATCATCTCTGAGGCCAAAGATGAGCTGAAGTCCGCGCTTCGCTTCGTCATCGCGCGGATGTGCCTTGCCCGCGATCACCACCTGGATTGGCCGAGAGCCCCCAAGCAATGCAAGCACTCGCGGCGGATTTTGGATCAACAAGTCAAGCCGCTTGTACAAGGCCACCCGGCGGGCGAAACCAATTGTCAGCACGCCCGGATCGAAGGTCCGTGCCGCCAGCTCGGCGTAGGACAACGGCTCGCCGCGCGCGAGTCGGTCCGTGACGCTGCGCTCCCGCACGAACTTGACGAGCGCCGCCCGCTGCTCGTTGCGAACCGCCCACAGCTCCTCATCGGGAATGGCGTCTATCGCTGCCCAACGAGCCGGATCGGCCGCGCTGCGCTCCCAGTCCGGCCCCATGTGACGCGAAAGCAACTCGCGGAGGGGATCGTCGACCCAGGTGGCGCCGTGTACCCCATTGGTGACGTAGCTGATCGGGACGGCTTCGCTTTGCCGATCGGGCCAGAGCGGCTGCCACATCGCGCGGGCGACCTCGCCATGGCGACGACTGACCGCATTGGCGGATCGGCTTACGCGCAGTGCCAACTCGGTCATACCGAATCGCTGCCCGCCGTCCGGTCCAATCCCGCGTCCAAGTGCGAGCAGCACGTCCAAGTC
>Ga0209588_1000211_pt1 | contig 15632 bp, 14 predicted proteins | sample Rivendell_Oct201_10_FD_188351 | JGI IMG/M metagenome (GOLD analysis project Ga0209588, IMG submission 188351) | Vadose zone soil microbial communities from the Eel River Critical Zone Observatory, Northern California, USA -... | ecosystem: Host-associated > Plants > Roots > Rhizosphere > Soil ...
CTAAACTTCGAACTTCTCAGAGAACTCGTCGAGGCCCTCGAAGCCTTCGATAACGATGATCGAATCAGAGCCACAGTTCTGACCGGAAATGATGATGCGTTCTCAGCCGGAGCAGACATCAAGGAACTATCGGAGGCAACGCCTGTCGAGCTCATCCAGCGCAATCAATTCGCGCTCTGGGACAGGTTGAAGAAAACAGCCAAACCAATCGTAGGAGCCATCAGCGGCCACGCTCTAGGTGGAGGATGCGAGTTAGCAATGAACTGCGACATCATCGTCGCATCAGAAACAGCAAAGTTCGGACAGCCCGAGATCAACATAGGGATAATGCCCGGAGCAGGCGGAACCCAACGCTTGACAAGAACCATCGGAAAATTCCGAGCTATGGAAATGATCCTAACCGGCCAACCTATTACAGCTCGAGAAGCATGGACTCGTCAACAAGATCGTCCCAGTAGAGGCCTACTTCGAAGAGGCAAAGAAGTTGGCTATGCAGATTGCACAGAAAGCACCAGTCGCGACCAGACTTGCCAAGGAGGCAGTGCTGAAAGCGTTCGATACACCTTTGGAGGAGGGACTGCAGTTCGAGAGAAGAAACTTTTACCTACTCTTCTCAACTCAGGACATGAAGGAAGGCATGAAGGCCTTCACTGAGAAACGACCGCCTCAATTCAAGGGTCGATAAGATGGGTTACGAAACCATTCTAGTCGAGAAGAAGGATCAGATAACTAGAATCACTCTGAACCGACCGGCATCCCTCAACTCCTTCAACGACAAGATGGGGGAAGAATTCTACGCCGCCCTGAAGGACGCCGAAAGGGACGAGGACACCCGCTGTCTCATAATCACAGGAGCAGGTAGAGCTTTTTCTGCCGGCGAAGATGTTTCAGGTCTGAAAGAGCGGTACAGCGGGGACTCGCATCCGTCCCTAGGAGATCATCTGCGGAAAAAATACCATCCGATGATTCTCCGGATTCGAAGCATGGAGAAGCCTGTGATTGCACGAATCAACGGCATAGCTGCGGGCAGCGGCGCTAGTATCGCCCTCGCCTGCGATATCCGAATCGCATCCGAAGAGGCAGGCCTCAAACAGGCCTTCATCGGAGTAGGCTTGGTACCCGATTCTGGAAGTAGCTACTTCCTCACGCGGACCCTCGGCCCAGGCAGGGCCCTCGAACTAATCATGACCGGTAGAACGGTTGGGGCCAAGGAAGCGGAGACCCTTGGGCTGGTAAACCAGGTCGTTCCAGCCGCGGAGCTTGACGAGGCGGTAAACAGCACCGCAGGGAAACTTGCGAGTGGACCCACGAAGGCCCTCGGACTCTCGAAGAGAATAGTAAACCAAGTCAGCAGGCTCGAGCTACCCGACGCCCTTGAGTATGAAGCCCAGAACCAAGACATAGCCGGAAAAACCCAAGACCATCTAGAAGCAGTTAGAGCATTCCTCGAGAAACGTAAGCCCAAGTTCTCAGGAAACTGAGACGGCGAGTGAGACCAAGATTTCACGTTTAAGTAACCTGTTAAGAAGATCGCCGAGACGACCATAACTTGCCAAAGGCCAAGAAGGACAAGCCCACTGCAGATCTGAACATTTTCCCTGGGAACTGGACCATCAAGAACGAAATGATGTTCAAGGCATTCGACCTGTCCTTCGCCCAAAACTGGAATCCTTCAACTCTCCCCTGGGACGAACTTGACGGTAAGAACTTCGACCCTAAGGAGCGAATAGCTCAAGCCTACTGGATGTCAAAGCTGGCTCTGTTCGAGAAATCAGGGATTGGAGCCTTCGGTTTTGGCACGGTTAGAGCCGCCGAACTGAACTTGGAGGATCCGACAAAGAAGATGCTCGCATCGATCACCTACGATGAATGCCGTCACGACGAGGTATGCCGCAGAGCGTGCAACAAACTGTGCCCAAACTGGCCCTATGGATACAAACCCCAATCAGATTTTGAACAGAAGGCTCTGAGGAACATACAAGCCCTTTACGATGAGGGAAGAAGGTACTGGAAGGGATTCGTCAGTGCGTGGGAGTACCTATCCCCAGAGCTATTATTTGCCGGTTTTTTCTTTGCAGAGATCGGAGCAGAGACGATATTCAACTCCATGCGTCAGACCAGCAAGCTCGAAGTATATCGACAATCATTCCAGAACATAACAAGAGACGAGACCCGGCACTTGGTAGCGACAATGGCGCTTCTGCGTGCCATGTCCCAGGAGTTTACCGAGGAACAGAGACTTACCGTCACTCGCCAGATGAAACAGGGCTTCATCTTCCTATCTCCACTCCTCTACGAACACAAGTCCGAGTTCTGGCGGCTACCAGCGGATTTTGACAAAGTCGATCATGACCTAGAGCAGATTGCGCGAGATTCAGGCTTAGGATGTTTGACGATGGAAGAGAAGGTCAAGTATTGGAGACAGGCAATTGAAAAGAAGAGAGGCGAGATAGAAGAAATGGGCATAAAGGTTCCCGCTATCCCGGAGATAGAAGTTGAAGGCGTCGACGTACAGATTAGGAAAAACGAGGCCATAGCAACGAGCTTCTAGAGGTTAATGACTCTTGGCGAAAATCATCGTCTTGTTCGGCAAACCCACGGACCCAGAACTATTCGACAAGCAGTACTGGGAGGACCATGTCCCAATGGCAAAACAAATGCCCGGACTCAAGAAGTACACCGTCCACAAAGTCGTCGGAGCCCCGCGAGGCGATCCTGCCTACTACCAAGTCGTCGAGCTAGAGTTTGAAAATATGGACAGCTTGAAGAACGCGCTCAATTCCCAAGCTGGAAAGGACTCAGGCAGACACAGCCTGAAGATCGCTACAGGAGGAATTACTTTCCTCTACGCCGAGTCAAAACAAGCGATCTAGCCAAACAGTAAGTAACCTTCTTCTACAGCACGACCCAGAATTACTCTTGGAATCCAGTTTATGGGCCGAGTAGCAATCGTAGGGGTGGGACATTCAAAGTTTGGAAAGCGAAGTGACGCCTCCCTCCGAGAGCTGGCGTTCGAAGCGTATAGTAGTTCGCTTGATGACGCTGATCTAGAGTCCCCGGCTATCGACGGGTCTATCGTCTGCTCTGCCACACATTATGATAAGCAAAGATCTCCCGCGGGCGTGGTATCTGAATATCTTGGTCTGAGTCCTAAACCCACTTTCAACATCGAGGCCGCGTGTGCCTCAAGTGCTGTGGGCTTGAGAATCGCCTGGTCGTTGATATCCTCCGGCCTCAATGACGTAGTCGCAGTAGTTGGGGTTCAGAAGATGACCGAGCTCTCCTCGGGCGAGATCCAGGAACTAATGGGGAGGGCTGGGGACGTGATGTGGGAATCTCCTTTCGGTACAAGCATGCCAGCCTACTACGCAATGTACGCGAATGCTCACATGGCGAAGTACGGAACCACCGAAGAAGACATGGCGCGTGTCACTGTGAAGAACCGGAAATATGGCACCAAGAACCCCCAGGCAATGTTTCAGAAATCCATCAGTATGGAGGAGGTACTCAACTCACGCCCGGTCTCCAAGCCTCTCAAACTGTTCGACTGTTGCGCCAACGCTGACGGCGCGGCATGTCTGATCGTCACCAGTTCAGAGAGAGCCAAGAAGATAACCGACAGGCCAGTATGGGTAGCAGGTATCGGTCTCGCTTCAAGCCCTATGTCTCTCGCCGGGAGAAAAGGTCCTCTCACCACCTTCGAAGTCACCAAGAACGCCGCAAGATCGGCCTACGAGATGGCTCGAGTAAAACCCACAGATATTGATGTTGCAGAGGTTCATGATTCATTTTCCATCACTGAGATACTGAACTATGAAGACCTCGGATTCGCCCGACCCGGGAAGGGACCGAAACTCCTCAAGAACAACGAGACCGAGCTCGGAGGAAAAATCCCTGTCAACATCGATGGAGGACTAATCTCCAAAGGCCACCCAGTGGGAGCAACTGGAGCCTCCCAGATCACCAGCCTTGTCCATCAGCTTAGGAAAGAAGCTGGAGACATGCAAGTTGATGGTGCAAAGATCGGACTAGCTCAGAACATTGGAGGAATAGGCATGTACTCCGCAGTCTCAATTCTCAAGGCGTAGTCTTCATGGGTTTCGAAAAATTCGGACGCTTCGGCTACGTCTCCCAGACAAAGATCGCACCATTAGTATCGTATCTGGAGAAGAACCAGATCATGGCAACACAATGCAAAGAATGCGGTACCCTCTGCTTCCCACCCCGGGCCGATTGTCCAAAATGCCGAGGAAGCAACATCGCGTGGGTTCCCATAGAAGGAAAAGGAAAGCTCGTAACGTTCACCGAAGTCTACTTCGCCCCTCCAGCGTTCCAAGACTCAACACCCTACCTTCTCGGGTTAGCAGAACTCGAAGTTGGAATGAGGGTCTTCGCGCCCATCAGCAACGAAGTCGACCGTAAGGACCTGAAGCCTGGCCTGGAATTAATATTGAGGCCCAAGCAAGCTGGGGAAGGAGTGTTCTACCAGCTAGAATCCCGGTAGAGCCTAGCTGAGGTTTACGGAGACATTCTTGGTCCGGGTATAATACTCAAGCGCCCTAATCCCGTTCTCGTGTCCAATCCCGCTGTCTTTGTAGCCACCGAACGGTGTCTGGGGAAACGTAACCAGGTACTCGTTGATCGCGACACCGCCAACTTCGAGCCTCGAAGCCACATCATGAGCGAGTCTCAAGTTGTTCGTCCATAGTCCCCCGTACAAGCCATAGTCAGTCTCGTTGGCCATGGCCACAACCTCCTCGGTATTCTTGAACTTCGTCACACTCAACACAGGACCAAAGATCTCATCACAACCAATCTTCATCTCGCCCGTCACGTCGGCGAAGATAGTGGGTTCGAGAAAGCTACCCTTGTCGAGCCTCGAGTCGCTAGGCCTCTTGCCTCCGTACAACAGTTTGGCACCATCGTCAACTCCGTCCTTGATGTAACCCAGAACGGTTTCCTGACGCGACTTCGAAACCAAAGGGCCCATCTCACTCGATTCTTCGTTTCCGGGTCCAACCTTGATGGCAGAGGTCTTTGCCACCAAGTCTTTGATGAAACCATCGTAGATTGATTCGTGAATGAAAGCGCGAGATCCCGCCCAGCACATTTGCCCAGCGTTCGTGAAGATCCCATCCTTCACTGCCTTCACCGCCTTTGGAAGATCGGCGTCCGGGAAGACAATGTGAGGATTCTTGCCGCCGAGCTCCATGACCACGTGAGTAATATTCTTGGCCGCGGCCTCCATAACCTGACGACCAGTATCGCCAGATCCCGTGAACACGATTCCGTCAACATTCTTATCAGAAACCAAGGAGGATCCAATCTCAGCGCCCGATCCAGTGACCACGTTCACGACACCCTTCGGAGTCCCAGCCTTCATGGCCAGCTCCCCAAGCTTGAGCGCTGTTAGTGGAGTAAGCTCTGAAGGCTTCATGACCACAGTGTTGCCTGCTGCGAGTGCAGGTGCCAGACTTCTCGACGCCAGGGCAATCGGATAATTCCAGGGAACAATATGGACAGTTACTCCGAGAGGTTCCTTCAAAGTGTAATTCAACCGCTTAGGCGGAACGGGAATCGTCTCACCCTCAATCTTGTCAGCAAGCCCCGCAAAATACTCGAATGCTCGGGCAGCCCAGGCAACATCGCCCTTAGACTCCCTCAGCGTTTTACCCTCATTCAGCGTTTCTAGTCTTGCAAGCTCGTCCGAGTTCTCCCGCACAAGACCCGCAAGCTTCGTGAGTATCCTCCCTCTCTTTCCGGAATCCATGTCCCGCCATTCCGGCGACCTGAAAGCTTCCCTAGCCGAATCAACTGCAGCCTTTGCATCCTGTTTGGACGCCTTAGGAACTTCGGCAATAGTTTCTCCGCTTGATGGATCAAGAATGGACGATCTAGCGCCGGTGTTGCTGTCCTTCCACTCTCCAGCAATGAGCATTTTCATCTTCTGAAGCTGAACGGTCATAATGTTCAGTGATCTTTCTCTGATGAACGATATAAAACAACGCAGCGGGGAGGTGTGTCACGAGACGGGACAGGGTAGTTTGGCGGGGACCTTGGGGGCAGGAGCACCCGGAGAAGGCAAGTCATGTTAAGCTCCGTGTTACTCCACTCTGAACGCTGATGGTTCAAGAGCTTCTAAGCCTACAACTCCGGTTTCTCGGCCAACGTCGAGGCCAGGCTTACAGTGAAAGCAAGAGCCCCAGTCATACTCTTCACACTACTCGCCTCATTCCTAGTTCCGATCCTCATAGGAAACGTATACGCCACCTCGGGTTGCACTACCGGCTGTCAAGTAACAGCAAGCTCGAACGTTCCATCAAGCGATGGCACCGTCTGGGTCAAGATCTACAACGGTACGGGCCCCAACTGCAGCACAAATCCTTGCACCGTATCCATTCCCCAAAGCTCTCCTCCAGCCTTCACCTTTGTGAACAACACCATCGCCACCATTACAGTCCTAAACAGCACCTTCACCGGATCCTCAACGCAAGGACATTACGCCTGGAAGGAGTGGGCCAACTATTACGGAACTGCAAATCAGGTTGTCTGGACCACAAGCACCACGCTGAGGATCCCCGCAGCTGGCTCAAGTAACGGGATTCTCTACAACTACACTGGCACAGCCGGCTTCACCGCGGTCTTCGACAAGCAATTCCATTATGCGCTTTCATTCACCGACGCCGCAGGTACTCCATTGGGTCTAGCTCCGGCATTGGTCACTCTGTCTGCACAAACAGCTGGCACAACGAGCACTATTACCCAGTACTCTGGATTTCTGTCCAACGATATCTACACAGTGACAGGAGCAACATGGGAGGGATGGACCGTCGGAACCACGCCAGCTGGGCAAACGTTTGACCTAACCACCGGCTCAACGACAAAAACAATCTCTCTTCAGGTGTACCCAGCGACAGTTCACGTTGTAGATAATAACAACAATCCAATCAGCGGAGCCAACGTCACAGTAACTCTAGTCAATGCCACAAGTAGAAACATCATCACGGACAACAAAGGCAACGCTCAGATCGGCGAAATACCGCAAGGATCCTATCAACTAAGTGTAGTTTATCAAAACCAGCGTATCGGACCCCTATCTGAGAATGCAATCACTAGCCCAACAGCCACCGTCCAGCTAAACGTCGGGAGCACGGCAACCAGTACCACAACTTCTGCGATCGTTCTCCTTACAATATTCGGACTGGCATTCTTCCTAATACTCCTAGCCATCAAGGTAAGGAAGCCCCCACCCCCGCCTACTATCTAGCAGTAATTACTGGGTCTCTTTCTTTTTCTTTTGTTTCTTAGTCTGCCGAGCCTTACCCATTTTTTGATCAGCAAGGCATACTGTCCCGAGCCTTGATAACACTTATACTTGATAGGAAAAGAGAGCCTTCATGCGACCAGACGAGAACGATCAGAGCTCAACAGACAATGAAGACTTGGGCGATATCCGCGTCCTCAAGAACTTGCTTGAGCTTCAATCTCGTCTGCGATCGAAGACTGATTCGATGGAGAACGAATCAGACTAGGAATGTTCTCTCGACCAGTTCCTTAAGCGGGTTTCTTGGATTTGTTCTTCCGAGTTGATGAAAGGCGGGGCTCCAGGATGTCGGGTGTCACGACTACGGCCGTCTGGGTCTTTTGGACACCTTTCACGTTCTGAATCTTTGCGAGAACCAAATCTGACAGTGTGGTCAGATCTGGAACTTCTGCATAGGCGATAACATCGAACGGCCCGGTGACTGCGTGAGCTGTCTTTACACCTTTAATCTTCGAAATAGCTTCGGCTGCTCTCTTAGCCGTGCCCGGCGCGAGTTCCACGAGGATATATGATACAAGTCTCAAATTTGCAATCCCTGTCCTAGGAAATCGCTTACGATGAAGATTGGCTGATTAACTCTTCGGCAAGTTTTCCAAGAGAAGTGTACTTCGACAAACTTCAAGTTAGTTACAATCCCCATTCATACCCGCGGCCGCTGAGCTAGGCCATTAGCGTCTTAGAGGCCGAAGGACAGGTTAGCTAGAACGGGGTGCAAGTTGGAACTGGAAAAGATAGCCACACCTTTCAAGGATTTCTATAATCTTGTTGGCGGCAGCCTACCAGACGCCTCCTCAATTCTGATAGCAGGAGATCCTGGTAGTGGGAAAACAACACTTGCTCAACAGATTCTCTACGACGAGCTAAGCCGGTCGAGGCCCTGCATCATTGTAACGTACGACACCTTCCCTGCAAACATATTGGAAAGGATGAACGAGTTCGGTTGGGACCCGAGAAAATACCAGTTGATGAACAAGCTCGAAATAATGGACTGCTACTCGGCCACTGCGGGAGTAACTGAAGGAGTCGTCCCGCAACCCTATGACCTGACCAATGTCAGCATTTATCTGACAACGGTCATGGAGAAACTTGGCAACCGACAAGTAACCATACTCTTAGACTCTCTCATTCCAATATTCAGCGAAACAGAGAGCAAACACGCAATCAGCTTCATCCAAAGCATCGCTGCCAAAGTCAAGAAAGCGGGAGGCAAACTAATCGTCACTCTGTCCACTGGAAGCGTCCATCCAGAACTCTTCAGAAAGGTGGAAAGCTTAGTCGACGGGGTTGTCGAACTTAGAATGGTGGAAGAGAACCAGATGCTTCACAGATACTTGCTAGTTAGGAAAATGGATAGACGTCAGATAATCCCTCGCCTAGTACGATTCGACATCATCGGCGGCCGAGGAATACAACTCAAACTACCTAGACTAGGCTTTCTCTTACACAAGAATAATCCAGGACAATAACTCCTAACAGCCAGCTCCGGCTGGAACCACACCGAGGATGCTCTCAACTCCTATTCTTCGAAAATCCGAATACTCAATTCGCAGATTTCATCTAACACTTTACCGCAGAAAAATCATCAGGGGACTGAAAAATTCACCAGTCCATAGCTAACCCCATGTACGAGGCATGGGACCGAGCACAGAGCTTTGAGCTTGATTCCGATAGCCCATATCTATTTATCTCCGGTCGGACAATGTGTAGTCAGACCCTGGCATGGCTGAGCAAAATGCGCCAGAATATCCTCCAGCGCTTGAACTTGAGAAAGAACTGACGCGAAAGGAACGCCAGATAGAATATCTCCAAACCGAGCTCCGCCGATATCACAATCTAATGGAGGAGCTCAAACAGGGAATGCGTCCCATCGGCACTGTAGAAGATGTAAAGGGAGACACTGCCCTCGTCCGACTCTCTGGCGGCCAAGCATTCCAAGTCAGTATCCCACCCGAAGTAAGAGACAAAGTGACCACGAGCGTCGACGCTGTACTCTCTCCTACGAAGGGCGTCATAGTTGACGTTATAGAACGAATGAGAGACCGCAGTCTACTCGAATACCAAGTCGAGAAAGCCCCGAAGATCTTCTACGAAGACATAGTGGGCTTGGGGAAGGAACTGCTCAGCTTGAGACAGGCTATCGAATGGATACTGGATCCTGAGACGAGGACTAGGAGAGAACAAATTATCCGAGATCCTCGAATGCTCGAGGAGGCCGGATCAGTTCTCCTATTCGGGCCGCCGGGCACAGGCAAGACCTACATGGCAAAGGCGGTAGCGGGAACAATCAGCAAGCATGGACAGAACACCAGCTTCCTAAAGATAGAGAGCTACGAAATAGTCTCAAAGTGGCTCGGAGAATCCGCGAAGAACGTCAAGGAAGTGTTCAAACTAGCAAGAGAATCCGCGCCAACAGTCTTGTTCATCGACGAGGTGGACGCGATCGGCCGCGCCAGAATGGAAGCTACGACTGACGCCGGACGAGACGTTCAGGGAATGCTCAACCAGATCCTGACAGAGCTCGGTGAAGGATTCCACGTCAACCGGAACGTCGCAGTAATTTTCGCTACCAACTATCCCAGCGTAATCGACCCTGCACTCCTGGACAGAATGAAACGGATAATCTACGTACCTCCCCCGAAGACCCGGGAAGAGGTCAAGAAAATCCTGGACTTCTATCTATCCAAGGTTGAGGTCGACCCCTCGATCTCCAAGTATGATGGAGGACTCACCGAGGAAGCCTTCGACGAAATTTGGCGAATCATCCGCTCGCGACGCCAAATCTACGAAGCATCAATACCCGACCGTGGAATAATAGTCAAGGATCAGTACGTAGTCACGCCGCGAGACATGAAAAACGTTGTACAAGAGGCAGCCAGCGAAGCATCCTTCCAGGGAGAGCCCTTCGTCACGATTGACAGAGTCACGACTCTCTTCCGAAACTTGGGCTCCGAAGAACGAGACAACCGCATCGTCAGCTAAACCATTCCAGTTTTATCCCCGCTCCACTCGGAGGGACCGCCATGCGCTCAAGAGCGGGAGCCAATCCATTCTCACTTGAAGACCCGGACGAGACTATTGACAGAATTGTCCGATTTCTCAGAACACACTCCGAAAGAATAGGAGCGAGACATCTCGTAGTCGGCATGTCCGGCGGCCTCGATTCAAACGTCACGGCCGCTCTATGCGCGAAAGCTCTGGGCGGAAAGAGAACCCTTGGGCTCTGCCTTCCCGAGGCCGAAACGAGAAGCCTGAGAAGCATTCAAGACGCGAGAGAAGTTGCTGGGAAGTTTGGAATCAGCTTCAGGACCCTTGACATGACAAGTCTAGTACAAGCTGCATCAAATCTGCTTCATCCTTCAAAGAAGAAGGATAACATCATTCCCCATGGAAATCTGAAGGCCCGGCTCCGGGCGATAATCCTATACTATTATGCGAATACGAGCAAGGGACTTGTCGTGGGTACAGGTGACAAGAGTGAGATCATGCTCGGGTACTTCACAAAGTACGGGGATGGTGCTTGTGATATTCAGCCGATAGCAGACCTCTACAAGAGCTCGGTAAGAGACCTCGCCATACACCTAGCGCTTCCGCGAAGAATCTTCTCCAAACCCTCTAGCCCCGAGCTATGGCCCGGACAGATGGCCGAAGATGAGCTTGGATTACCCTACAACAAGTTGGACTCGATCCTCTGGAGACTTGAGAGATGGATGCCGCCCAAGGAAATCAGCGCGGAGCTGGGAATCCCGATGCGGATGGTAGCAAGGGTCCGGGACCGCTGGCTCCAATCAGAGCACAAGAGACGACCGCCCCTAGCTATCAAACTCGGATTCAGGACTACGGGACAGGACCTGCGAATCCCCTACAGCCTATGAATTTCCTTGTTCGGCCGTGGCCTGCCCAAGCTAGGAAAGGCACACCGTCTTGATACTCGTGGCTGAATGCTCGTTCCCCTTGCGGTAGCTGCTCGTTTCCAACCGATGACAGAGTCAACATTCAAGCCAGAATCAACGATAAACTAGAAAAATAAGCCCATCCTGAAAGATTGGCCGGTCCGACCCCCCTCCCCGGCGGCGGGCCCCTCAGATTATTCGCCGTCGCTACGAACTTAGCGTGCGAGTCTTCGTCTATGCTAGCTCGTCCAAGAGGGGAGAAACGTCTCGATTGTAAATGTCATGTTCGACGAAGGGTTTCTCTTTGAGGGCGGGCATTCTATTTGCTAGTTGATCCTCGAACGTCGCTACTTCCATCTTGAAGAAGACACCTATTGGTATCTTCTCGCCCCACTCGAACGATTTTAGCAGAGCGTTTCCTTTTTTCGAGTTAATCTCATCTCTTAGGTTCGGATCGGCGACTCGGCCATCGTAGCCTGTCTCCTCAAGCTTGTACAATCGGGGGGCTTTCGAGGGAAGATCATCACCTGCGTACCATTCTTTCGTGTTGATGTCGTTGTAGGTCGGGCATGTCTGGAGGACGTCTACGAAAGCGCTTCCACGGTGCTCGATGGCGGCTCGCAGAGTCGTTTTCAAGTGTCGCACATCAAGCGCGTAACTTCTCGCGACGAACGTGTATCCCGACGCAATAGCCATAGCGATTGGGTTGATGCCCTCAATAATGGAGGGGGCAGGCATGGACTTTGTTTTCAAGCCCTTTGGTAGTGTGGGCGAGGCCTGCCCCTTGGTTAAGCCGTATACACCGTTATCATGGAGTACGTACGTGAAGTCGAGATTCCTTCGGCCTGTATTGACAAAGTGACCAGCGCCTATTCCAAGCCCGTCGCCATCTCCACCAACGGCGATGACAGTCAAGCTAGGGTTGGCCAACTTGGCTCCGGTCGCGATGGGGAGGACTCTACCGTGCAGTGTGTGGAAGCCGTAGGCGTTTACGAAATGTGGAGTCTTACCCGAGCATCCGATGCCGGAAAATAATCCTATTCGGTGAGGCTCCAGCTGCATCTCCAAGAGGGTCATCTGGATCGCGTTGACGATCCCAAAGTCTCCGCAGCCGGGGCACCAGTCGTTGTGGACCTGTGTCCGATAGTTTTTCAGTTCAAGCATGGCTTAGTGTGACCTCCTTGGCACCATCTCTCACAATGTCCCTTACGCCTTCATAAACCTCGTTCTGCGAGAATGGTCGACCGTCGAACTTCAAGACCTTGTTGTCTACTGCTATCCCGGTTCTCTCTCTGATCAGGCCGGCCATTTGTCCGGAGTAATTGTTTTCAATCGCGACGGTTCGAGGGGAATTTGAGAGAATCTTCTGTACGAAATCGGTCGGGAAGGGGTTCACGTATCGTATCTGTAGGAAATTCGTCTCTATTCCATCTCCCCTGAGGTCCTCCATCCCGTCCAGAATCGCTCCCTTCGTTGAGCCCCAGCCAACTATGGTAATCGGCGCGGAAGAGGGGCCGTGCAGTGTGGCTTTCTTCGAATTAGGTATGACCTGACCAGCGAGCTCGATCTTGTTCATCCTCTTCGTCATCATGCGGACCCGAAGGTCGGCCGCTTCAGTGATATGCCCGTACTCATCATGCTCATCTCCAGTCGTCCAGAACACGCCACCCTTCAGACCAGGTCTAGCCCTGGGAGAGATTCCGAGATCCGTAAACTGGTACCTCTTATAATCCGGGCTCTTCGCAAGATCCGCTTCCTGAAGCAGGTCTCCCCTATCCACCTTCATACTGCTCATGTCGAAAAGGGGAATGTCCTTGTATGTGCTGGCCAGGAATTTGTCAGCCAGTATGATGACTGGGACTTGGTAGTGCTCAGCATAGTTGAAGGCGTCGAAAGTGTCGTAGAAGCACTCGGCCACATCTCCAGGGGCAATGATGATTCTGGGAAATTCTCCGTGAGCCGCATGAAGTGCAAATCGCAAATCAGCCTGTTCCGTCCTCGTCGGCAGTCCCGTCGCCGGTCCAGCTCTCTGCCATAGAATAATGACGGGGCCTGGGGCTTCTGTTATTCCTGCCCATCCCAGTCCTTCAGCCATCAGTGAAAATCCAGGACCTGAAGTCGAGGTTGACGAACGCAGACCTGCGTGGGCGGCCCCGGTAGCCATGTTTATGGCTGATATCTCATCCTCCGCCTGTACCACGATCATGTTATAGTCTGGTTGATGAGACTCGAGATACTCACTCTCGTCCGTGGCGGGTGTTATGGGATAGTAGGTTTGGAACCCGCATCCCGCTTTCAACTTGCCAATTGCGATAGACTGAACGCCGCGTATCATCATCCGCTTAGCGCCTAACGGCTGCTTTCGCAGATGAATTGGGAAAGCGTTCGGCCCGAACATTTTCTTCGCGTAGTCGTAGCCGTGACGGGCTGCGCTGATGTTCAAGTCTCCAAGAGCTGCCTTCCGTCCCGTGAAACCCTCCTTTATCGCCGCCGTCGCCAGGTCAAAATCGTAGTCTACTAGTCCGATGGAGGCGCCTAGCGCGATAGTGTTGACCATGACCTGATACTTGCTCAACTCTTTGTCTTTTCCGAACTCTTTGAGAGCGTCGATCAGGAGGTCCATGTATGGTACTGGGAAGAGCTTGATGTCATCTCGTCCGAAGGATTCAGGCTGCAACTTGAGGCTGGAGTCGTAGATTATGCCGCCCCCTGGGCTGATCTCATGACGATGACCTCGATGCGTAGGATGAACTTTGTTGAGGTCTCCAAACATGGTTTCCCTATCCAGCGCAACTAGAAGGTCTACCCAGTCAACATGGGATCGGAGCTCCTTCGAATCAACCCTCAACCGATAATAGCTGTGCTCACCCTTAATGTTGGAGTGATATTCAATATTTGCAAATACGTGTAATCCTCCCCGGATACAGGCTTTCGCGAAATTCTCAGCGACGGAATTGATCCCACTACCCTGGGGACCGCCAATCATCCAAGTGAAACTGTTAACCATGCTCAATGGTTATTCAACACTAACTACTGCTGCCACGATAGAAATAATCTTGCTCCTACCCAACCGCAGCTGAAGAGCCGTTCAATATCCACTTTCTTAAGGATGAATATTAGGCGGCTAAAAACAAGCACTATATAGCCTAAGCTCGGCGATTGAGACTCTGCTTTGAACGGGATAAGACGAGCCTCAGCAGCCGAAGCCTACGGAACGTTTCTTCTCACCCTCGTCGGTCCTGCAACCATCACAGCGACTAGGCTAGCTGATGGGTTTGGATCGTCAGCCGCCGCGCTGGGATTCATAGGACTAGCCCATGGAGTCGCATTATTGGTCGCTGTGTATTCGATAGGTCACATCTCAGGAGCGCACATCAACCCCGCGGTCACAATCGCGTCTTGGGCTACCAAGAGGATAGAGCCCCGAAGAGTCGCCCCATACATCATAGCCCAGTTGCTTGGCGCAACCATAGCCGGACTCGTCCAGCTAGCCTTATGGTCATCGTCGAGCGGAACGTACGACGTTGCAAAGGCTACGTTTCTCGGAGACACGACTCCGGGATCAGGGTTCACGATCGGGGCCGCGCTACTCGCCGAGGTAGTTGCAACCGCCATTCTAGTATTCACAATATTCGGCGCGACCGACAAGAAGGCTGATCAGTCATGGGCAGGCGTCGCTATAGGACTGGTTCTAGCAGCGTCGATCTGGATGTTCGGGCCCATATCTGGAGCGTCTCTGAATCCCGCAAGAACCTGGGGTCCCACCCTTGCCTCTGCAGCGTTCAGCTTGACACCCTTTGCCACATTGTGGATATACATCGTAGGGCCAATCTTCGGAGGGCTACTCGGCGGCTTTTTGTACGAAGTGGTCCGGTAGAATCTACTATACTATTGAAATGAGAATATCCGCCTCCTCGACTCGAAGCTCCTGGGTTTTCAACGGTGCCGCTGGCGGAGGACACCTCACTTCCCTTGTTGCAAGATCAAATTGTCCATAATGCCAAGGGCACGTGATGACTCCGTCTTCAAGAGACCCTTCCGACAGGGGACTGCCGCGATGGGTGCATCTCTCGTCTAGAGCATAGTACTTTCCCGCGAGCTTTCCAACTAGAATCTCCTTCCCTTCGACTACAAAACGACGGACCGAATTGTCCACAAGGTCCGACTCAGAACAAAGTCTGACAATAACCACTTCGATCGACCGATGCAATAGGAGTGGGATTGTCAGGGCGATGGTGGAGGAGGGGTGTAGTCGGGATTAACTCTTTGATTGATCTCGTTCGCCAAGGCATGGCCATGAAGAATTACTGTTACCTTCTTCACTCCATCCAGTTTCGAGGTAAGTTGGCGAATGTTCATGCCGATATCCTCCGCGAAAATCGGCGGACAGAATGGAGCTGTGAGATGATATCTGATGA